>MKWU01000801.1_pt1 | contig 59013 bp, 60 predicted proteins | sample 809101 | NCBI WGS metagenome assembly MKWU01 (sample SAMN05860141, study PRJNA318959) | sponge metagenome | host: Aplysina aerophoba | place: Slovenia: Piran, Adriatic Sea, Gulf of Piran | collected 2013-05-07 | reverse complement strand
GGGTGTCTTCTGCCGCGATCAGGTCAACTTCTTTGAGGATACGCAACGCCCGGAGGGTGATGTCTTCCAGGTTGCCGATGGGCGTGGCGACGATGTAGAGCGTACCGGCCACGTCACCGGCCCCAGTCGCGGGCATAACGAAAATCACGATCAATCGTGCGCTGGGAGACCTTGGCAATGACCGGCAAGCGGCGCTTGTATTGCGAGTTCATGATCCGGCGTGCAATCTGATCGATAAAGTCGGCCTGAAACCCCTCGGCCAGTAATTCCTCACGGGAGTAGCGCTGGTCGACCAGCAGATACAACAGTTCATCAACCTCCTGATAGGAAAAGCCCAGCTCTTGCTCATCGGTCTGTCCCGCCCACAGGTCCGCGGAGGGCTGTTTGGTCACGACGGGCTCTGGTACCCCCACACAATCGGACAAGGCCCAGACCTGCGTCTTGTACAAATCGCCCAGAGGATTGATGGCTGAGGCCATATCGCCAAACAGCGTGCCATAGCCCAGCAGCAGTTCGGTTTTATTACTTGTGCCCAGCACGAGCGCATTCCAGCGGGCCGAGTGGTCATATAGAATAGTCATGCGCTCGCGGGCCATTTTATTGCCGCGGCGCATGTTGTCGGCGTCGGAGAATTTGGCGAAATACGCGTCCACCTGAGCTGAGATATCAACCGTAATCGACGCTATCCCGGTTGCGGCAATCACCAAATCGGCGTGCTCGATACTCTCTTTGCTCGATGTTTTATACGGCATTTTCACGGCCAGCACATTATCAGGCCCTAAAGCCGCCGCCGCCAGACACGTGCTGAGGGCAGAGTCCACCCCACCCGAGAGCCCCACCACTACCCGCTTGAGGCCGACCTTATGGACTTCGTTAACGATGAAAGCAGACAAGACCTGCCGGAGGAGCTCCGGATTGGTTGGAATACGACTCATGCTCACTCGTCTTTTGTCACTCGCCTAACGGCCGGAGACAATAAGGGCAGCCACTCTCCCCGGGAGTGCACACTTAGCCCATCAGCCCAGGGTTGGCTCCGCCGTCTATGGTGATATTGGCGCCGTGGATAAAGGCCGCGCGCGCGGAAGAGAGGAACAGGATCAGGTCGGCAACTTCCTCCGCTTCGCCGACTCGGCCCAACGGGGTCATTTTGCGGAGGGTTTCTTCAGGGCTGCCGCCTCCCTGACTGAAGACGGAGGAAAACTTTTGGAGCCGTTCGGTCAGAATCGGGCCAGGGTTGATGCCGACGACGCGAACCCCATGCTGCGCCCCTTCGGCAGCCAGTGCTTTTGTAAAATGGTTGAGCGCCGCATTTGCCGCACCGCCGACCATGTAGTTGGCTATGGGACGCAGGCCACCGGTTCCGATAATGTTCACGATAACGCCACTGCTTTGCTGCTGCATATGGGGAAATACCTCACGCGCCATACGCACATAGCCAAAAAACTTGAGCGTCCAGTCCTCCGTCCAGTCCTCATCCGAGATTTCAAGAAACGGACCGGGCCGGGCACTGCCGGCATTGTTCACCAGAATGTCGATCCGTCCGAATTCTTCCCGGCAGCGCGCCACTACGCTTTTGATCGCCTCGGCCTGGGTAAGGTCGGCCTGCATGGCGATGAGACGTCCACTCCCCACACCCTGGGCAAGCGCGACGGTCTCGTCCAGTGCTTCCGAACCCCGAGCGCAGATGAGGACAGCCGCCCCTTCGGCGAGAAAACCCAGCGCGGCGGCGCGGCCTATCCCTTTGCTGCCACCCGTTACGAGCACGACCTTGTCTTCGAGTTCGAGTTGCATGCGACCCCCTACGCCGGACGGAATTTTGGGATCTTGACTCCAGGTTCGTGTTCAACAAAGACAACCTCGACCGGCATATCCATGGTGATCGCATCATTATCGATATCAACCAGATTGGTCACCATAATGAGGTCGGCATCTTCGTCCAATTGCACTTGCGACACGTTATACGGCACCTTTTCATTCGCGGCCGGATGGACTGGATGGACAATAATGGTCCACGAAAACACCTTGCCCCTGCCGCTCATTTTGACCCATTCGTGCTCCAGGGTGTTGCAATGCGGACACATGGGCTTGGGCAACCAACGAAACCGCTGGCAGGCAGCGCACCGCTGCATCAGCAGTTCGTCGCGATTGCAGCCGTTCCAGAACTCTTCGTCGTCGATATTCGGTACCGGGCGAGGAAAATTTATGGCGTCAGGCATGCAGCTTTACTCCTTATTTCGCTAGGCCGCTTTCTCCAGTCGCTTCTCGTTTTGAATGAGTATGGTCGGATTCAAATCGGCCTGAGGAATCGGCAGTCCTTGTTCTCGTAAGAGGGCCAGATGTTCTTCCATTCCCCACTTGGCTTTATACAGGCAGTCTTCAATGGAATGCCCGACTCCGGTGAACCCTTCAAGGGTAGGAGAGTAAAATCCAAAGAAGAATGGATCACTGGTTGCCCCGATCACCAAGGAATACTGAATATCTAGCATCGCTCCGTCACTTTTTTAGTCCGGCGACCTTCAGAATCGCATTACACGTCCCCGTAGGTACTTCCCTTGAGCCATGATAGTCAACGCGAACCAATCTATCCAGACCGCGTCACTTGAACGTCGCAATCAGCTTTGCGTGCCGTTCGAGAACCGGCCACTGCGCGTCAGGCTGGTCCGGCTCAATAAGAAAGAGGATACGATTTGCACCAACGCTCAGCAGTTCCTGAATGCGGCTTTCTACCGAGTTCTGTCCGGCAAACGCCTTTCCGGTAATAACGCTCAGGTCAAACTGATCCATGGAGCGCCCGTACTGCTCCATCTGTTCGCGGACCGCGGCGAGCCCGCCGGCCAGGTCGGGTCGATCAAGGGGAATCCAGCCGTCGCAGTATTCAGCAATCCGCTTTGGCACCCACTTCGAGTCCGCTCCCATTAAGATCGGCGGACCACCCGCTTGTACCGGCTTGGGCCAGCACCAGATGGGATCAAAGTCAACAAACTGACCGTGAAATTCCGCCTCATCTCTGGTCCAGATTTCGCGGATGGCCAGCACGCGTTCGCGGGTCTGTTTCCAGCGATCCTTGAATGCTATCCCATGATCGCCCATCTCTTCGGCGTTCCAGCCCGCACCAATACCAAACAGGAAACGGCCATTGGACACCCGGTCCAGACAAGCCGTGCTCTTGGCCAGGTTCATGGGGTTGTGCTCCGGCACCAGACAGACCGACGTCCCAATCTTGAGCGTGCGAGTCACTGTTGCAGCCGCGGTCAAGCCAACAAACGGGTCATAGAACTCGCTGTAATACATGGGGAGTTCCCCACCGAGCGGGAACGGCGTCTTGCGACTGGTGGGAATATGCGAGTGCTCTCCAAAGAACAGGGACTCAAAGCCACTCTCTTCGGCCCAACGTGCCAGGTCCGCGGGTTGGATGGTGTAATGGGTTGGAATCGTTACCAGGCCAAAGTCTGCCATATGTCTCTCCCTTCTGTTGATGTCCCTGTGTCAACCACAAGGCACACCAATAAACAAAAAAGGCGACCGCACGGCCGCCCTTTTTGTACGGTTGCTGTATACTTAGTGCGCATGCGCCGGCTGCTTCTTCCGTTGCTTCCCCTGCCCGTGTGGATGGGAATGGTCATGGTCGTGCGGCTGCCCTTTTATCTGCGCATGACTGTGGAGTCGGAAGTTAGTGTCATGACTATGCGTATGCCCGTGGTCGTGATCGTGCCCATGCGTTGCCGGTGCATAGGTGGGCTGTTTGAAGCCGCGCTGTTTGCGGACTTCTTTGGCCTGCGCAACCGAGTCGTCAAACGCGTTGCCCTTGCCCGCTGCGTGCGCGGCAAAACGTTTGACCGAATACTCATCCATGTGGCAGGACAGCGGGATTTGCGAATGCTGCATGCACAAGGGGCGTGGGTCACGCGCGTTCTTGCGCGAGGCGGTCACCGGATCATAGGGTTCCCCGCTCACGCTATGAGAAATAGCAAACGAGGAAACGATCCGAGGAGCCTTTTTGCCACAGTCGGGACAGGGTTTCTTCGTCCGTGCCTCATCCAGAGAACAGAGTTCTTCAAAGACGATATCACAGGGCGGGCAGTGGTATTCGTAAAGTGGCATGCTGACATATCCTCTTTACCTCATGGCTTTACTCAATGGCGGTTGGCGCGTGGGGCAACTCATCCCAGTCTTCCGGGTCGTGCGAGATCCAGACCGTACACTCGTGCAGGTCCCGAATGGCCCGCAGGCGTTGGATGGACAACGATGAGGCGGCGGGGTCGGTATCCAACGGCATCCCGGACAGGGTATTGAATTGTTCGCGCAGATGGAGGGTATCGCCGACCAGGAGGATGGAACGATTGGGCAGACGCACATGCAGTGAGCTTTCCCCAGGGGTATGCCCTGGAGTCTTCAGCATATGCAAGCTGCCGTCGCCAAAAACATCAAAGTCGCCATTGAGCTCAAGCCACTGAAAGCCCCGCGTGGGCACAATATCCTTGAACACAAACACGTCGCGCAGATGGGGCTCCGGCCAGTAGGCGTAGCGCAACTCGTCCTGCATGATGATGAAGGTCGCGTTGGGGAAGGCGTGCATATAGCCCGTGTGGTCGAGATGCAGATGGGAGATCAGGACATATTTAATGTCCGACATCTTATAGCCGAGCGCCTGAATCTGCCGGTCAAGTAGCATCTCCTTGGGATACGAAACCTGAAGATGTTCGGCAAACGGCCCCCAGTGCGCGACCGGGTCATCCGCCACCGCGGGGTGACAGCCGGTGTCGAACAAGACCAGGCCCTTCTCATGCTCAATCAGATAGGCCGGACAGGGTATGGTCACCAAATCCGGCGCACCGCCGTGCATCAGCAACGCTTGCGGAACGGTCAGTTCCGCGTTCGGCAATGCCCACATACGCCGTGCTTTTCCATCTGCCATAAAACCCTCCTGTTTTGTGTCAGCGCCTCGTGACAGGCCCACTGAAACCGTTAATGAGCGCATCCTAGTCCACGCCTGTCCACGGTGTCAAACGTCGTCGGCTTAAATCTGTTTCATACCCATATAGAGTACAGAGTACTTTTCCACTAATATCTGCTTAGGGGGCGCTTGGCATCTTTACCAGCAGGGGAAAGGGAGTGCTGAGTATGGGCGGATTGGGTGGGGACGGACTGGGTGGGGGCGGACGACACAGCTTCAATTTTTTCCTCACATTCACAGTACTGTTCAGTTTTGTCATGGCCGTGCCGGCGCAGGCCGAGGTTTGCGACGACGTGCCCGACCAGCCGGGGGAGCGCGCGGAGCCAACGACGTGTCAATTCGATAAGCCGAGCGGCGGGATAACCGTGACCTTGACCTATGAACCGTGGACTACGTAGGCGACGACCCAGCAGTCCCGAACCCTAGCTCGCCAGGAGATCCTTACGAGCCCGGAGCTTACACTTGTTTGCATTACTACGGCACGGACGGAAAGCTTCTAAAGGAGATATCGCACAAGGAGAATAACGGGGTGCGATTTAATGGAAATCGGCTCATCTTCGAGTACGAGCATCCGGAGGATATCGGGTGCGAGGAGGGGGAGAAGGTGACCGTCAAGTTCGAAATGTACAACGGAAACCCATATATCGAAATGAATGGCTCCGTGGTCTCGCATATTGGCTATACTCTTAACGCCGGCCCGGATGAGCAATATCAGATAATCCTGGGCGAGTTGTCCTGTGTCAGTGGGCGTAGCACCAACAACAGTCCGGCCACGGGAGACCCTACGATCAGTGGCATGGCACAGGTCGACGAGACCCTCACCGCCGATACCAGCAACATCAGGGACGCGAATGGCCTGACAAACGTGCGTTACGTCCACCAGTGGCTCCGGGTGGACGACATGACGGAGACCCCTATCTCGGGAGCAGACGAGCGGACTTACATGGTCTCATCCGCTGACGCGCGCAAGCAGTTGAAGGTGCGGGTGAACTTCACCGACGACGATAACCATCCCGAGAGTCGGACCAGTGACCCGACCGCGACGGTCAACAGTCCGGCGACCGGCGTCCCGACCATACTCGGGACGCCACAGGAGGGGCAGCGGCTGACCGCAGACACCTCCGACATTATGGACGCCGACGGGCTCCATGGCGTCACCTACTCTTACCAGTGGATTCGGGTGGACGACATGACGGAGACCCCCATCTCGGGGGCGGACGAGCAGACTTACATGGTCACGTCTGCTGATGTGGGTAAGAAGCTAAAAGTGCAGGTGACGTTCACCGACGCTGCCTCCAACGCCGAAGAACTCACCAGCGAGCCCACCGAGATCGTCACAGAGGATACCGGCGGTGACGGCGGTGACGGTGGCCCGAACATCGGCGGTGGTGGCGGCGGCTCGAACACCGGGAGGCGTTCAAACACTGGTGGTCGTACTGAACAGGAGACAGCTCGGCCGGTCGGCGAGCTGGAGACCCCCAGCCCCGATTCGTTCCAGAGTGGCATCAGCGTGATCTGTGGCTGGGTATGCGAGGCCGACGAGGTGCTCATTGAGATCAACGGACAGGTGTGGCAGGCGTCCTATGGGACGGAGCGGGCGGATACCAGAGAGCGGTGTGGCGACAGCAACAACGGCTTTGGGCTGTTGTTCAACTGGAACTTGCTGGGCGATGGCACCCACACACTGGTGGTCCGGGCTGACGGAGAAGAGTTTGGACGGGCCACAGTGACAGTGACGACCCTGGGCGAAGAGTTTGTCCGGGGCGTGATGGGTGAGACGGTAGACATGGACTTCCCGGCAGAGGGGACAGACGCGCGGCTGGTGTGGGAGCAAAGCTTGCAGAACTTCATGCTGGCCCCTCCTGAAGGCCGCCCGGCGGCGAGGCCGGCCGAGCAGCCCGACCTACGCAAGTTCCTGGAGAACCCACGACCAGGCTCCTTCCAGAGTGGCATCAGCGTGATCTCTGGCTGGGTGTGTGAAGCCGAGACGGTGGAGATTGAGATTAACGGGCAGATATGGCGGGCAGGCCACGGGACAGAGCGGGCGGACACGGTGGAAGTCTGTGGCGACACTAACAACGGCTTTGGGCTGTTGTTCAACTGGAACCTGCTGGGCGATGGCACCCACACCATCCGGGCGTTGGCAGACGGCGTGGAGTTTGGGCGGGCTACATTCACCGTGACGACCTTGGGCGAAGAGTTTGTCCGGGACGTGATGGGTGAGACGGATGCCCTGGACTTCCCTACGCAGGGAAAAGGTGCGCGGCTGGTGTGGCAGCAAAGCTTGCAAAACTTCATGCTGGCCCCTCCTGGCAAGTTCCTGGAGAACCCGCGGCCACGGTCCTTCCAGAGTGGCATCGGTGTGATCTCCGGCTGGGTGTGTGAAGCCGACGAGGTGGTGATTGAGATCGACGGGCAGGCATGGCCGGCAGCCTATGGAACAGCACGGGCGGACACGGCAGAAGTGTGTGGCGACAGCAACAACGGGTTCGGACTCCTGTTCAACTGGAACCTGCTGGGCGATGGCACCCACACCATCCGGGCGTTGGCGGACGGCGTGGAGTTCAGACAAGCGACATTTACGGTGACGACCTTAGGGGAAGAGTTTGTCCGGGGGGTGATGGGCGAGGCAGAAGTCATGGACTTCCCCGATGGGGGGACAGATGCGCGGCTGGTGTGGGAGCAAAGTTTGCAGAACTTCATGCTGGCGCCTCCTGAGGGTAGCCCAGCGGCGAGGCCGGCTGAGCAGCCCGACCCGCGCAAATTCCTGGAAAACCCGAGGCAAAGCTCTTTCCAGAGCGGTATTGGCCTCATCTCCGGCTGGGTGTGTGAAGCCGACGAGGTCGTGATTGAGATCGACGGGCAGGCGTGGCCGGCGGCCTATGGGACAGCGCGGGCGGACACGGCAGAAGTGTGTGGCGACAGCAACAACGGCTTTGGACTCCTGTTCAACTGGAACCTGCTGGGCGATGACTCCCACACCATCCGGGCGTTAGCGGATGGTGCGGAGTTCGGGCAGGTGACGTTCACGATAACGACCTTGGGTGAAGAATTTGTCCAGAGAGTGATGGGCGAGGCAGAAATCATGGACTTTCCCGAAGAGGAGACAGATGCGCGGCTGTTGTGGCAAGAAGGGGCACAAAACTTCATGATCGCCCCATGGGTTCAGGATCTAGAAAAACAGTAACGAGGCTAGGACGGCGGCACGCCCCCGGACCGCTCCTGCTAACCCGGACCGCGCCACCGTCCTACCGGCTTTTCGGCAGCTTCAGGACGCGCTCGCCGATAACCCCACGCAAAATCTCATTCGTGCCGGCGGCAATGGTCCCGGATCGGGCGGTAAGGGCTCGGTATGACCAGCGTGCCTGATCAATGGCAAACGGGGAGTCTTTGGCCAGGGTTGAGTAAGGCCCCAAGAGCTCCATGGCAAAATTGGCGACACGCAGGTTCAGTTCCGTCGAGGTGATTTTCGCAAAAGACCCCTCCGGACCAGGCGGTTGGCCCTTTATCTGACGCGTGAGCCGTCGCAGTTCATTATACTTTATCGCTGCCGCTTCTATGGCAAACTGGGCGAGTTGTTGGCGTACAGCCGCGTTCTCGCTAGCCGGCCTTCCATCGCGTTCCAGCCGGTGTGCCAGGTCACGCAGTTGGGGCAAGAGCGTCTCTACCCGGTAATAACTGCTGGTGGCCACGCGTTCAAACATCAGGGTGGTAATCGCCACCATCCAGCCGCGGTTTTTTTCGCCAACCAGATTCTCTTTAGGCACTCGGACATCTTCGAAAAAGACTTCGTTAAACTCAGCATCACCGTTCATCTGGACGAGCGGCCGGACGGTAATGCCAGGACTGCGCATATCAACCAGCAGATAGCTGATGCCGTTATGCTTGGGCGCGTCCGGGTCGGTCCGGACCAGTAAAAAACACCAGTCCGAGTGCTGTGCCCAGCTTGTCCATACCTTCTGACCGTTCACCACAAAATGATCGCCGTCTTCTACCGCGCGCGTCTGTAGGGAGGCCAAGTCCGAACCCGAGCCCGGCTCGGAATAGCCCTGACACCACAGATCTTCGGCCGGCAGGATTTTGGGCAGGAAACGCTGCTTTTGCTCCTCCGTCCCCCAGTGCATAAGCGTTGGCCCCAGCATGGTGACCCCGCTCATATTGATCCCACCGGGCACTTGGGCACGCGCCAGCTCTTCGTTGAAAATCGCCTGTTCACTGACCGACGCCCCTCGGCCTCCGTATTCCTGCGGCCACCACAGGCCAATCCAGCCCCCGGCGTGCAGTGTTTTATGCCAGTCCTTGCGCCGCTCCCAGCGTTCGTCGACACTGAGGTCATCGTCTTTTCCAGCTCGCAGATCGGTCGGGACATTCGCTTCCAGCCAGGAGCGGGCCTCATGACGGAATTGCTCTTCTTCAGACGTATAGCTGAAGTCCATACTCTCTCCTTTTCTGCACGGTCCGGGTATTACACCAAACGTCTTCCTGGGGCACAAGAGGACTGTCAAGCAGCAGTCAGATGCAGAGTACCGGTCCCACATCGTGGGGCGGACAATCTTCGTCGCAGGAGAAGCCTTATACAATCACTGAAACCTGAGATAAGGTGGGCCGGAATCGGTCCCAACTGGAAGCAGCGCGTATGATCACCACAGCTTGCATTTTTATTCCTGCGACAGGCCCCGATCCCTTATCCCGGCTGGGAGGAATGTCTCTTCTCAAACGCGCCGTCCTCAGCGCTCAACGTGCCGGGGCAAAAACGTGCTATCTGGTCATGGATGCGTGGTCGGAAGTCCAGCCCGCCCGGCAGGAAACACTGCAACGCGACCTGTGTGGCGACAAACGCCTCACGATTCAGGTCGTCTGGACACAGCCGACCGACGGCCCCGCTGCTCAACCCGCACCAGCCCGGACGGTAACCAGTGGGCACTGTCTCTACTATTCGCTCGCCACGCTTTTTTCCCCAGCTCTGGCGTGTGACCTCGACCGGACTGCTCAGCCTGGCGAGACAGTGAGCGTCGAAACAGAGTGTGGCACGTCCGCGCTGGTACTCGGTCCACAGCCGGACGCCGCCTTCGGTCTGCCTGTCCAGGAAACGGCAGCCAGGACTGGGACGACCGCGGTGGCCGAGGTTGGACGTTCATCACTCAGGACCGTTCCGGCTTCCCCCCACCTGCTCTACCAGTTGACTGATTCGACTTCCCTACGGCGCGCGGAATCCGCCCTCCTCGCCTCGCTCGATAATCTAAAGGACGGTCTGGTCGATACCTATCTCAATCGCAAACTCTCCCGTCCTCTGACGCGATTTTTCTTAAGCACGGCCCTGACTCCGAACCAGATTACGGCACTGTCCTGCCTGATTGGCCTCCTCGGCGCGGCCTGTTTCTTTCAGGCTGACTATTGGGGGCCCGTCTTGGGCGCCCTCCTCTTACAGCTCTCCGCGGTGATTGACTGCTGTGATGGGGAAGTCGCCCGTATGAAGTTTCTCGAATCCCGGTTGGGCGCCTGGCTCGATATTACGCTCGATACCGTCGTTCATATCGCTACATTCGTCGGGCTGGGTTTCGCAGTGTGGGCACAGGGCGGGACGCAGGCGCCATTTGTTCTTGTCGGTCTCATGGTCGGAGGAATCGTGTTGTCTTTCGCCTGTGTCGTCGTGGCGGACCGAATGGTCGTGCCAACTGTGTACCAACAAACATGGCAGGCTAGGCTGTTACACAGAATGGTCTTCGGCTTGGCGAGTCGTGACTATTCGCTGTTGATCTTCCTGTGCGCGGTATTTCAACAATTATCGTGGTTTCTCTGGGCCGCGGCCATTGGAGTACAGGTGTTCTGGCTGACGGTGGCGGTCCTGCTGTATCACTTCCGCCGACTCAAACGCGCGACCCATTGCCCGGCGCGCGCGTGCGTGCAAGGCCCCGCCTCTCGACTGCCCTAGGCTCGTCTCCCCCGCCACGCCTTGCACGGCTTTGCTCCGGTCCGTACCATGGACCGAAACGTCCGACCGCCCAAGGATACTACTATGGATTTTGCCTTTTCAGAAGACCAACTCTTGCTGCAACAGACCCTTCGTCAGTACGCGAAAGACAAGCTGGCGCCCAACTACCATCGCTGGGACCGGGGCGAGGTCATTTCACGAGCGCTCATCAAAGAAGCCGCCGAGCTCGGCGTCTTTGGCCTGCGGGTCCCAGAACAGTTTGGTGGGCTTATGGCCGACTATGTGACCTGCGGCTTGATGTCCGAAGAACTGTCTCGGGGAGATTTCAACTATAGTCTCTACATCCAGCTTGGCCTCATTGCCTCCGAGCTGTTGGCGGACTTCGCCCATCCGGAAGTCCAGGCAGAATGGCTCACCCGGCACGCAGCTGGCGAGGCGGTCATCGCCTTTGGCCTGACAGAGCCGGGGGCGGGTTCGGACGCGGCTAATATTACGACCCGAGCGGAAAAAATGGGCGACGATTACGTCATTAGCGGAGAAAAGGCCTCCATCACTTTTGCCGGGTATGCGGACGCGTGTATTGTCTTTGCCCGGACTGGTGACGCCGGCGCACGCGGGATCTCTGCCTTTCTGGTTCCGCTTGACGCTCCCGGAGTCACCCGCCAGCCCTATTTTGCCGCTGGAGAGCGACTGACCCAGCGCGGGTCTCTCTTTTTCGATGGTGTCCGGGTGCCTGCGCGCAATATGGTGGGCGAGCCGGGCAAGGGCTTTTACCAGGCAATGATCGCCTTTGATTTCAACCGGGCGATCATTGCCCTGGCGTGTATTGGGGCGGCTCAGCAGTCCCTTGACGAAACAATTGAATATACAAAAGGCCGGGAGGTGTTCGGCAAACCGCTGGCAACGTTTGAAGGGGTCGCCTTCCAAATCGCCGAACATCTGACGCTATTAGAGTCCGCCCGGGTCTTATCGTATAAATGTCTGTGGCTCAAAGATCAGGGACGCAAACACACTTCGGAAGCAGCCATGGTCAAATGGTTTGGCCCGAAGTCAGCGGCCGAGGCCATTCATGCCTGTATGATCTTACATGGGCACTATGGCTATAATATGGAATCCCCGCTCGAACAGCGCTGGCGGGATGTGGTGGGGCTCGAAATCGGTGACGGAACGCCGGAAATTATGAAAGGTATTGTCGCCCGGGAAGCGTTTGGTCGGGAATATACTTCGTATCGATAGAACCAGGGGCACGGCCTGCCGTACCCCTGCTGAACCTAGGCCAAAAAACTCCGGACCTTCTCAACAAACGTATCCATCTGCTCAACCTCGGGGCGATGTCCACACCCCTCCAACACGAGCAGTTCAGACCCGGCAATGGACTGCTGATAGATTGCGGCCGCGCTCACTGGAGCGATCTGGTCGTCCTGACCCCAAATAATCAGCGTCTTGACTTCATCGCTGCACGCAAGCAGGGGGCCCAAGCTGGGGTTGAACATATACGGCTGCCAGGCAATGCGTGCGCTTTCAGCCCGCGCGTCTTCCCATGCCTCGAACTGCTCCGGCGTGGGTTCTCCGCCGTACAGCTTGGCGAACTCTGGAGTGCCTTCAATATCCTTCACGCTCGCGTCCAGGTAGGCCTTCGCCGTCACCTGGAACATGTCCGCGATATATCCCTCCGGCGGGCGGATGCCAAAAGGCGTCACGAGCACCATACGTCGGAACTGAGCAGCGTTGCAGGCCGCCATCTCGGCCGCAATCCAACCACCCAGGGAAAAACCGATGATATTTGCCGGTACGAGATTCTGTTCGCGGAGCACCCGGCCGTATAAGCCAGCCAGGTCACGGATATTACTCACCCACTCGACGCGCTCGGTCCGACCGAACCCTGGATGTAAAGGGATCATGACCCTATTGTCCCGAGCCAGTTCATTGTGCCAGTTTGTAATCCCGGGGGGGCCGAGTTCTTCATGCAGAACGATCAGGGGGCTGCCGGAACCGCCCTCAATAACGGTCAACTCAGCGTCCCCGACTTTAACTTTCTTTTCCTCCCATTGTGTCTCTGCCAAGGCAGTGTCTCCTTTCCTTTTGTATGCAGAACGGCCACCCCTACCACACCCCGTTCGGGATGGAAAGAGCACGCCGCCGAATAAGGGTGATGCGTACTGCGTTTGTGCAGCTATCGGGCCTGACGGGGGAGGTGAGAAGAAGAGCAAACAGCCCCGGCGGTAACGCAGGGACCCTTCCCACCAGGAACCATGGCGGGAGGGGTCAAGAGGTCACGCTTCGGTTCAACCTATACGGACAGCCACGGTGTTGATTTAGTTTCCGCCAGGGAGAGGAGAAAAGTGCCAGCTCACAATCTCCCATTGTCCCGAAGGACGCGCATACGTGAACATGTACTGCCCGTTCACCGTCTGCTCCATACCGTCCTTCGGCTTGGTCGTCAGTTGATACAGCCCCCAGGCAACTCCGGTCTCCCCGATAACCATATATTCTTCATGCGCCGGGTTGAGGTTCGCCTCTTCAAAGGAGTCAAAGTAGTCTTGTACAGCCTGCTGAAAGGCCGCTTTACCGACGGCAGGAAACGGGGAATATAAACCAAACAAGACGACACCCTCGTGGACGTGGGACATTACGTCGTTGAGGTCTTTCCCGTTAATTGCCTGTATCTCCTCCCCAAAGCTCTGGATCAGGGCATCTCGCGTCTGCTGGGCAGCGCTCTCCGAGGCAATACTCCCAAGCACCAATACAACGGCTACAACAAGCACGCGTCTCCAACTCATGGTCCTTCTTTCCTGGTTTCTCATTGCACCCCTCCTTTACTCTTCGACCCCGAGTGGCGAGAAATGCAGCCCAACCAGGAGCCATTTCCCGTCTCTTTTTGCGTAGGTGAATGTATACCGACCATGGATCACCTCTCGCGGCCCAACGGCCGGCACCTCGGTATTTGTAAAATGTCCCCAGGCCAAGGCACTCGCGCCGATAATACGAAATTCGGGATTGATCGGCGTAAAGATAACGCGTTCGCTATCGGCGAAGAATCTTTCCAGCATGTCAGTTATGGCTGTTTTGCCCTTGGCGGCAAAAGGAGATAATATCCCGAACAACACCACATTATCATGCGCGTTCACAGAAAAAGCTGATGCATCCTGTGCATTAAAACGCTTCATGTCTGCGTTAAAGACCGCTCTCACATCATCCAAGTCGTCCCCATAGGCTGCACCGGTTACGCATAAGAGCAGCAACGCAATACCGGCGATCATTCCTCGCTTCTCGTCAACCATACGTCCCCCTTTCTCGAGTCGGGTTATTTCGCTTCCCCTCAGGTTTGTAAATATGAAAAAGGGGTAAAGCGCAAGGGCGATAGTGTGTCTCAGTGCCACCACAACGAATGGAGCTGGATATTGCCTGAGACAAAAGGAAAAAGCGCGCCCTGGAGGATTCGAACCTCCGACCTACAGATTCGTAGTCTGCCGCTCTATCCGGACTGAGCTAAGGGCGCGCAAGTGGAAAACCTGAACATGGAAACAACTCGGCAGAACCCTCTTCTTAACACACGAGGGAAGGGAACCGCAACGTCGGCCGGAACGGAGAGGGAGGGATTCGAACCCTCGGTACGCGATTAAACGTACACTCGCTTAGCAGGCGAGCGCCTTCGACCACTCGGCCACCTCTCCGTATCAATGTGGGCTGCCGATAGTATCGATTCCTTTTCCTGCGCGCAACGACGCCACTATATGCTGCCGATAAACCTCAATATCAGGGTATTGACAATTGAAATTGAAAATGATTTTCAATTTCATCTATGAACGAAACAGACCAGACTTCCAAGTCTATTACTGATGTTCACATTGTTTATGAATGTCGATGTCCGTGCGGGAGTCTGTTAGCCAGGCAACACGCTGATGGCATAGAGCTCAAGTGTCGACGCTGTAAGCGGGTTGTTATCATTCCCTGGAAAACCGCTTCGACATGGCGGACGGTCACGATGCGGTCGCCCAAACCGCAGTAGGACAATGCGAATCCGGACAAAAAAATGGGCGGCCCCAATGAAGCGACCGCCCACGAAAACACCAAGCGAGGCAGTGGTCATTTCACCCGACGGAGCGTGACCTCAGGCTCAACATTTTTCGTTTTCACCATGCCCAGGTACATCTCCAATTCTTCAATGTCCTCCTGCTCGCCTTCGATATGGTTCTCAAGCATGGAGCACAGGGCGACATTGCCTTCGGCCAGCGCATGGGCTTCCAGATATGCCTGCATGGCCTCTTTTTCGAGCGCCAGATCCTGCTGTAGCATTTCTTCAAGGTCGGTTGACTGGTGTACCGTCGTCCCAATCTCAACTGAGGGGACACCACCCAGGGAAACAATCTTTTGGCCAAACGTATGGGCATGGGACAGCGCGGTCTTGCTTTGGTCCTCAAAGAAATCAGCAAAGACCTTACGCCACAGACCGTTCACTAAGAGAGCGTGCTGCTGGTATTGGAGGGTCGCGGCGTGTTCAAGGGTAACGGCTTTATTCAATGCGGCAATAACTTTTTGGGTATCCATGAGGGACCTCCTTGGTTACGAGAATTAATCAACCAACGATGAGTACACCATACACATTCCGGTGACCTTTGTCAACTCTAAGTTATTGATTTTATTGAAGAATTGATTTTGATAATCATTTTCAACTAGACGTCGCAATGATTTTGAAATTCACTTTCAATATGATCCGAATAACGCCCTATAGCCCGGATAACAGGCGCACGACCAAGACAATGAAACAGACAAAAAGGAAGGGAGAGACATATGGGACACAGTGAGAAAGACGGGCAAGACCTACAGGATCAATTTGCGAAGGTCATTACCAATGACGCCGGTATTACGGCACGTATATGCCCACAAGGACATGTCTATCTTCAGGTTGGACATACCTGCCTTTCGTTCCGTACAGAGCACTTTGTGGACTTGGCCCAAGTCGTCCACGCGGCAGAACGACATATCTTGGAAACCAGTTCACATTGGACCTCACATACCCAACATTAGAGAACTGCGACAATCGGCGATGCTATAACAAAACACTCAACAACCTTCCCTGAGCATACAGCGGCCCGCGGTCCCAACCCAGAGCCCGGAGAAAAATCCACTCGGGTATCCGTTTGATCGGAGGGTAGAATGTTCCGCGATCCGTTCACTGCTGAAGCCTGGCAACTTCGTCACCAAGCGAACCTCGTTCCTTTCCAAGTCTTCCTATCGGCAGCCGTATGGCTGGAAGAGCGCTATCAGCGTTCCCCATCGGCTCAGACCGCCCGCAGCATTGCTTTTCACTATTTGCTGCTAGCCATGCGCCCGAACCTGGCCTCTGTTCGTATGGCCGAAGAATATGCTGCCCGCGCAGTCCGCTGGCGAGAACGGGCTGAAGAACCGTTCCCGCCCGAGCAGGCTCTCTTCTTACAGTAGCAGCGGGAGGAGTCCCCCTCTCCTCCTCCCAGGGTCCCTAGGGAATCCCTCCCTCGCCTAGGGGCCCCCTCTTTCTCTTACCGAGTGGAGGCATGAATGAGGACAGGCGGACAACACAACAGCATGCAGAAAAAGGAGCAAACAGAATGGCCGGACCATAACATTTCACCAGGAGTGATGTATCGAGAATCCCGCCAGCTCTAACCGGGCAAGCGGACAACACAACAGCATACACAAACAAGGAGTCCAAAGAATGATTGCATTTCAACCTTTCATCGAGAGTGACAGTGTTCGGACCGAGTCGATTCGCAAATGGCTGCTCGGTCTGAGCGTCTTTTTTCTCACTCTGCTTATCAGCGTACCGAGTTTTGCCCGGATTATTGTGACCCACGAAAATCCAAAATCCGAAGACACTACTGCCTCGGGTATTACCGCGATTTCGGGCTGGGCCTATTCAACTGAAGGCGCAGCCGTGACCGTCAAACTGCGCCTGAACGGAGAAACAGGTCAAGAAATCCCGTGTTGTGGCCCGCGTGCGGATGTCCAAGCTCATCACTCGGACGCCCCGCTGGAAACCGGCTATGGATTGTTATTCAACTATGCGACTCTTCCGGCTGGGGTGCATACCGTTGGCGTAGAAGTCAGCGCCCCTGGCGAAGAAACCGTGGTCGTCGATCGTTCTGTCACCGTCGTCGTCCCCGCCGACTCGGAATTTCTCAGTGCCGTTAAACTCGACGGTGCTCATGCCGAAATTAAGGGAGACAAAATTGTCGTGAGCGGGATTGAAGTCACGGACAAAGACAGTGGCATGACCGCGTCCGTCGATATTGACCTCAACTATAAGACCGGTCTGCAATCCTTTCAGATATCGTCGGCGCAAGAGCCTGCTGGTGACCTGGATGTAGACGAAATCCTGAATGATGTCGCCCACGCCATTTTCGCCACCTATGACGCGCTGAATATGGCGACGACAAACCCGGATCCATCTGCCGGGAGGGAGGTGAACGTGGACTACCTGGGTTCAGCCGTCTTTTCCCTAGTCGGGATCAGCGCTGCAAGCGAGGCTGATGCGATTGCCCTGCTGCCCGCCGTCCAACATGCCTGGCGGGATGCGCGTGTCCCATGGGAGCAGAGCGAGGCGTTTCTGTTTGGACCGGTGGACACGGACGAACACGACCCATTCCTGGACACCTGGCCGCTCAACGTCACTGACCTCGAAGCCATCATCGCGTCCAGCGCGGACATTGCGACCGTCGAGCTTGCTGACGACGTTCAGGGCTTCCATGCCCTGGAATATCTGCTGTTCCAGGATATGAACGGCAGCACCGACCCGGCCGCGATTGTGGCTGCCCTCCATAACGACGAACGCAGGAGAGCCTACCTGCGGAGGGTGATGGGTGAGTTTGCCAGCCACACCCAGGCGCTCCGCGATAGTTGGGATCCCGATATGGGGAATTTCTTGGCGCAATTTGCCACCGCTGGCCACGGCAGTGATACCTACGACAGCGCGGCAGCGGCCATGGAAGAGTTGGTCAATGGCATGAGCGGTATTGCGGAGGAACTCGCTGGAGCAAAAATGGGCGACCCATTAGCAGCAATGAGCAATGCGGAAGAAGAGTCGCGCTACAGCAACAACTCCAGGATCGACTTCCTCAACAACGTGCGCAGTATCAACAACGTCTATGAGGGCCGTTTTGACCAGAGCGACAGCACCTCGATGGGGGTAACGGATTTTGTCGCCAACCAAGACCCGGCCCTGGACGCGGAGGTCCGGATGGCAATCCGTGACGCCATGGCGGCGATCATCGCCATCCCAGAGCCCTTTGGGCAGAGCATCACTGACCATCCCGATGCTGTCCAAAAGGCCGTTGATGCAGCCACGCACTTGATGGAAACGCTGGACAGAATCCATCCCGTTATCGATGCGGCGGATTTCGCCCACGACCACTAACCGCACGAGTGCAGGACCGATGAGCCGGAGTGGGCTTGATCCCGCTCCGGCTACCAGGACAGAGTCTCACATTGGGAACAGTTCATGCAGAAACCTCGCTTTGTCGTCTTCATCCTCACGTTGGTCACCCTGTGTGTCTCCGCCTTCTTCCGCCATTCCTCAGCCTGGGCCACTATTACCGCGACCCTGGAAAACCCACCCGACGGGGAACACATGTCCGGCATTCGTACTATCTCGGGCTGGGCGTATAGCGATACGGGCGCGCAGGTCAGTGTCCGGCTTCGCATTGACGGCGAACTCCAGGAAACGATTCCGTGTTGCGGAGAACGCAGCGATGTCCAGACCGTTTTTCCGAATGCCCCTTTGGCCACATCCTTCAGCCTGTTGTTCAATTATGGCCAGCTCAGTGCCGGAGTGCATACTATTGGAATCGAAGTCCAGGCCGCTGGTGAGACCATAGTGGTTCTGGATCACGCTGTGGCGGTCGTCAAACCAGGGGATGTGGAGTTTGTGGAGACGATGGATATGACGGCCGCCACTGTTCACATTGAGGACAACGAACTGCTGATAGCCGATGCGCTTGTCCAGCATATCCCGACTGACCTGCGTCTCAAATATGCGCCCAGCTTCCAATCGCCGCTCATCGTTGAAGCCAGGCCGAGCGGAGCCGATGGAAGCCAGACCGCGGCCCTGGCCGGCGGAACCACAACGCTTTTCGATGCCTCCAGCCAGGCGTTTGAGCTGCCGGCTCCGAATCTCGACGGGGTACGGCTGGATAAGCATCTGGCTGGGGATGCCGCTTTTGGAGACAGCTTTGTCACCGCCCCTGCTCCGGTCTTCAGCGGGCTGGGGCCCATTTTCAATAATAATGCCTGCGACAGTTGCCATCCAAAAAATGGCCGCGGACGGCCGCCGCGGGACGGCGAACGCATGGCCTCCATGTTTCTTCGGGTCAGCCTGCCCGGTACCGACCCGCTGACGGGCGGTCCCCTGGCCGTCCCCGGTATGGGCACGCAGCTCCAGCACCTCGCCAACTTTGGAGTGCTACCCGAAGCCGATGTTGCCATCAGCGAAGAGTTTAACGACGGCATGTTTGGCGACGGCGAGGCGTTTGAGTTGCGCCGTCTGCACTTTCGGATCGAGAATCCTACCCAGCCGCTTCCGGACACGGTGCTCACTTCTCCTCGCACCGCCCTTCCGGTCTTTGGACGGGGTCTGCTTGAAGCGATTGATGAGGACACGATTCTTGGCTTTGCGGACGAAGACGATACGGACGGCGATGGCATTTCAGGCCGACCCAATTGGGTCTGGGACGTGGTGCGGCAGCAAACGGCGCTCGGACGCTTTGGCTGGAAGGCCAATAACCCAAACCTCTTGCAGCAGACCTTTACCGCCTACAACCAAGACATGGGCGTGACCAATCCCTTCCTTCCCCAAGAAAGCGCATTTGGTCAGATTCAGTATGACGGTTTGGCAGACGACCCTGAGATTGATCGGGAAACGGTTGACGTTGCTACTTTTTACGTTCAGACACTCGCGGTGCCTGCCCGTCGCAATCTCGACGATCCGCAGGTGCAGGACGGAGAAGACCTCTTTCATGAGGCGCAGTGCACGGGCTGTCATATTCCGACCATTCGGACCGGCGTCTTAGCCGGAGTGCCGGAAGTGTCCAACCAGACCATTCATCCCTACACCGACCTGCTTCTGCACGACATGGGAGACGGCCTGGCGGATGGCCGGCCGGATTTTGTCGCAACGGGCCGGGAATGGCGGACACCCCCGTTATGGGGCATCGGCCTGACCCGGCGCGCCCAAGGTCACACCTTGTTCCTGCACGATGGTCGGGCGCGCAATCTCACAGAGGCCATTTTGTGGCATGGCGGGGAAGCCGAAGCCGCACGGGAGGCTTTCCGCCTGATGCCTGTGGATGAGCGCAAGGCATTACTCACCTTTTTGGAGTCGTTATAGGGATCACCATGCAGCAAGTGAGCACACCGCAGACCCATGGAATACCAAGTTGCAGGGAGAAGGTTGCTTCCCCTGCCGCAGGCCCTGGGGTTTGACTACCCCTACCCCGGGGCCTGCTCTCCTCGGGCTGACGTTTCGGACTGGATGAGGAATGGTATGGTACGAAAAAGCGCATCCTCCCGCAGACAGCAGACTGGCTTTCTCAGCGCCCGTGCCATACTCCTGCTCTCCGAATACAGCTTCATCGTCTTTCTCTTGTGGGCGGTTGCTGTCGAGCAGACCAAACCCATCCGACCACTGGTTTCTCAGCGACCCGAAGCTCCAGAGATGGCGCTCACTAGCGTGGCCCACGCCGCCCTCCCGTCTCATTCATCGCCGGGCCAACACATGTCCACGCAGTGGCAATGTCAGCCGGCTGAACTCCCTGGGCAATTTCCTGGCGTAACCCAGGTTGATCTGTGCCCCGACCCTGGCGTGCCCATTCAAATAGGCGCGCTCCGTTTGCACGTCTGTCAGCGCGATTTTTTTCAGATTGCAGAGGCGATTAACGCAGCCGAGGCCCGCTTACCCTCGGCTGAAACAGCGGCAAGGTTGAGCAAAACAGACCCGGACCATGACCCCCGAGAATAAAGGAGAACGACTATGTATGACACGCACCTGTGGCAAACACCGGATAAACGCATCAGTGTTTCTTTATGTTCCGAAGGCTGTCTGCACGTGATGGTGGGCCGAGCCATCATTAAAATGACCCCGGAAGAATTCTTTGCTCTGCAAGCCGTGGCAGCCAAGGCCGCCCAGGATTTGCGGAAGCCGCCCGTCACGCAGCATGACTCGGTAGGTCATTAAGAGCGGTGATACGCCCGGAAGCGATCTACGGGCGACCCGATAACCAACGTCATATCCGTCAGAATAGGAGCAATGCGCTCAAAGCAATCCCGGCAATATGGCGCGCCGTTGCAAAGGATAATTCTCAAATGTCTCGTGATACCAAGCGTGGCGCCAGAGTGCCCTCGGCACCATGTTTGCAATCGTCCACAGGGCAAACGCGAGGCCCGGTAGCGACCAACTCAACAGCGCGAAGCCGATCCATTCGATTATTTCGCCCAGCAGATTGGGGCACGACACGAGATTGAAAACACCGCCACGGGGAATGACGTATTTGCCACCGTTATCCATACGCAACCGCCAGAGACGATAGTCAGACCAGATATTCAACGCGCCGCCGCTTATTGCCAACGTCATACCGATGACAAATCGTGGGTCGGTCACCCAATCGTTGGCATAATCGGCGATGTATCCCATAAACCATCCCCATAAGCCGCCGTTGAGTACATTGAAAACTATGCCGGACGCGCACAGCATGACTCGCATCTTGCTATCGCGTCGTGGAACAATCCACGGCCATATCAGCGCTCGGTGGGTATAGTGCGCGACCCACAGAGCGACCACTATATGGCCGACAAAATGATGACGCGTGCCGAAGAAGTAAATGACCGGGAAGGTTAGCAGCGCGGGCACCTCCATCACAAACCAACCCCAGCGGTTGTTGATGCGAGGCCCGATACCCGTGCCCCCAACGCGCTCTACCGGGTCCCACTTCATCAAACCCGCGATCAGTGCCAACGGCGACAACCCCGCCCAGATTCCGGCGAGGACCTCAAATGCGGGCAATTCCCCGCTCACAAACACATCCCCTGCTCTTTGAACCAATTGAGGGCATCGCGGATCGATTCTTCAAGTGGTCGAGATTCGTATCCCAATTGTCTCCTCGCCGAGGACTCATCAACAGATACCGGACAGTCTCGCAAAAGGTCGAGCGAATTTCTGGAGTAAAGAGGCGGTTGATCTTTCATCGCAGCGTACAGTTGAATAAAAGGCAAACCCGCCAGAGCCAGAAAATAGGGCACGGCAGGGCGCGTCACACGCCGCCCCAGAATTTGGGAACACAGACGTGCCAATTCAACAATCTTTGCGTATCGCCCCGTGGTAAAATACACCTCACCAAGACATTCACTCTTCCCCGCCGCATTTGCGATAGCAGCCGCCACATCTCGCACATCGCTCCACCAGAATCCCTCATCGATGAGACACGGCAACCGCTTTTGCGCGATGGCGAGCAACATACCACCAACGAGGGTCGGCTCCGTATCGCCGGGACCGATAAGACTCGAAGGGCAGATAACAGATGCGTTGATCCGACCGCTCCTCGCCGCTTCGAGCACGCTGATATGAGCTTCGGTTTTTGTGACCGTATAGGGGATTTTGGAATGCTGTCCCAGCTTTGAATCAGCGTCTAAGACCCTTCCACGCAACGGGCTAAATGCGTGTATGGAACCGATGTACACCAGCCTGCGTACGCCGTTGCCAACACACGCTTTAATCGCGTTTCGGGTACCCGTCAGGTTGACTGCCCTGGCCAAATCCTCGGGATCAGCGCCAATCGTCACAATCGCAGCATTGTGTACGACGACATCAGCATTTTGGAATGCCGAGTTCAACGATTCGACATTTCGAACATCCGCAGGCCATAATTCGACCCGCTTGCTCAGGTCATCGGGAAATTTGCGACTGCTGCCCTGGCGCGTAACAGCGCGCACCGTATACCCGCATCGCAGCAAGGCTCGGCATATATGGCTTCCGAGAAAACCTGCAGCACCGGTCACGACAACGAGGCGTTTTGTGTCTTTAGGATCGTATGCCTTGTCGTTGGAATCGGACATCACCCATTCCTCAGTTACCCTTGGCGGCGCTATTGGCCAACTCCAGGACGGGTGTCATTCCTACGCCTTCCAGACCGTGTAGCGCGAAAACTTGCACAGACAAATCTTCTCCCCAATTGCGAGCACGTAAAAAATCTCTTCAGTAAACCTCAACATGTTACAGTATCCGCTTCAATATCCTTCGTCACTGAAAAGACGAGAGTCCTTCAGGGTCAACCTCACCGGCTGCTCCGCTGCCGGAAATGCAAAGTGGCGGTCTGGCCGGTCCTGGGTCTGTGGGGAGAGGCCCCAGGGCGGTAGGAGGGATGCCCCGGGGCCGAATGCAAGGTCCAACACCAAACCTTGCATAGCGAAAACAGCGAACCTGCGGCCGGCGCTCGGCTCACAACAAAAGAGCCCGCAGAGTACGTATATCTCTACGGGCTCGAGACTGATTGCCTTTGGCCTTTCGCAGTTTATATTGAAATTGATATTCAATTTCAATATAAACTTAACCTTAAGGGTAATATCTGTCAAGTCCCGTCCCGCGCCAGTACGGGATGAGGTTTCTATCGGGAGAGTGGGGACTTGGGCGCCGGTACGGACGCACTCTCCTCTGCCTGAAAGCCCGCCTTGATGTGGCTGCCGTCACAATACGGCCTGTTTTTGGACTTGCCGCACCGGCATAAATATAGCGGGTCTTTTTGTCCTTGGTACTTCCCCCCTCTCCTGTCGATGAGGCTGGTTTCTCCGCGAACTTCGTAGGGACCGTTCTTTAAGGCGCGGATCGTCACTTTTGTCATGCAGGTCTCTTTCTCTTGAGTATTCTCGGGCTCAGGCTATCATTCACGGCAATACGCGCTAGGGTGGCTCTCACGGTTCCACAGGGCTTGTTTCTATAATTGAAATTGATTATCAATTTCATCGAGGAGAGGAAACCAGGAGCCCATGAGCGAAAGCTCCCACTGTTTGATATGAAAACACTTGCCGACCTCGGTCCCGAAGAGCAGGGCTGTATTCACTCCATCACGGGCACGGACGGCATTGCCCAGCGGCTGGCTGAACTCGGCTTTACCAACGGCCAGACCGTGCGGGTCATCCGTTTTGCGCCGCTGGGTGATCCGATGCAGATACGTATCCGAGGCTTTCACCTCGCGCTCCGGCGACACGAGGCCATGCGGGTCTGTCTTACCGAACAATAATAAGAGTAGAGGAGTAGGCTGCCCGCTACGTGCCTGGCCCTATCACTATGGATGTCGCAACATCAGCAGCTTCGTCTGCCCGCACTACCGCCGCCCCCAGTGCCGATTCCTATCGGGTTGCCGTGATCGGGAATCCCAATACGGGTAAGACGACCCTCTTTAATGCGCTCACCGGCCTCAGCCAACACACCGGAAATTACCCTGGGGTGACAGTCGAAAGTGCGCTCGGCGAATTTCGTCAGAATGGCGTTCGGTTTCTCGCGGTTGACCTACCCGGAGTCTATTCGCTTGCGCCCCGCGCGCCGGATGAGATGGTAGCGGTCTCCGTCCTGCTCGGCTCCGGCGACGAAGCAGTCGCGCCGGATGTTGTCTTGTGCGTGGTCGATGCGACAAACCTCGATCGCAATCTCTACATTGCGACCCAGATCATGGATATTGGGCTTCCCTGCGTCATTGCGCTGACCATGCTCGATCTGGCGGAAAAGCAGGGCGTGCACATCGATATTGCCGCTCTTGAGAAACGCCTAGGGGTGCGCGTCGTCCCGGTGCAGGCCACAAAACGTCGAGGGCTCAATCAACTCCGTCAGACCTTGTGCGAGACGCTCAACGCAGCCGTCTCCCCACCCCGGCCGGTTGTGTTTCCCGAAGCGTTCACGCAAGAGGTCCGGACGCTGACCCGGCAACTCACCCAGGCCCACCCGACTGCCCGCTTCCCCCACTTTCTGGTTGAGCGGCTGCTGATCGACACCGGCGGTATGGTTGAGCAGGATCTCACCCGACAGCACGGAGCGCAGGTGCGGGACTCCACCCATGCGGCCCGCCAGCGCTTGGCCGCTGACGCGATCCAACTCCCGCAGATGGAAGTGGATCACCGCTATGCGTGGATCGCCCAGGTCGTGGCGGACGCGCAGCGTTCTTCACCTCCCGTGAGCCGTGGCCGGACAGACTGGTCCGAGCTGATTGACGCCCTCGTCACTCATAAAGTCTGGGGACTGGTGATTTTTCTGAGTGTTATGGGTGTGACCTTCCAGTCCATTTTTTCCTGGGCGCTGCCGCTCATGGATGGCATTGACGCCGTCTTTTCGGCGCTGGGCTCCTGGGTCGGTAGCGCGCTGCCCGAAGGTCCGCTGCAAAGCCTGATTGTCGATGGCGTGATCGGCGGGGTGGGCGCGGTAATGGTATTTGTCCCGCAAATTGCGATGCTGTTCGGTTTGATCGCCATCCTTGAAGATTCCGGCTATATGGCGCGAGCGGCTTTTCTTATGGATCGCGTGATGGCTGGCTTCGGACTGTCGGGGCGGAGCTTTATTCCGCTACTCTCCTCTTTCGCCTGCGCGATTCCGGGCATTATGGCGGCTCGAACAATTGACAATCAGCGGGATCGGATTGCGACCATTCTCATTGCGCCCCTGATGAGCTGTAGCGCGCGGCTGCCCGTGTATGTGCTGCTGATCTCGGCTTTTATCCCGGCCCAGACCGTGTGGGGGATTTTTGGTTTGCAGGGACTGACGCTCTTTTGCATGTACTGTCTCGGCCTGCTCGTTGCCCCTCCGATTGCCTGGATACTCAAGCGGACGCTGCTGAGTGGTGAAGCCGTGCCTTTTCTCATGGAACTGCCGCCCTTCAAGCTGCCGGCCTGGCGGGTAGTCCTGTTTCGCATGTACGACCGCAGCATGGCCTTTCTCAGGCGTGCCGGCAGTATCATCCTAGCCACGACAATCCTGGTCTGGGCACTCTCCTATTATCCGAATCAGGACCTTGTCTCAGAAGATCTTGAGACCCGCCGGGCGACCGCCACGGAAGCCGAGTTGGCGCTGCTTGAGCGTGAAGTGGCCGGCATTCGCTTACGCGAAAGTTATCTCGGACAGGCCGGACGGGCGATTGAGCCGTTTGTTCAGCCCCTAGGCTGGGACTGGAAAATCGGCATGGCCACGCTGGCGAGTTTTCCGGCCCGTGAGGTGATTATTGCCGCACTCGGGACGATCTATAATCTGGGTGCCGGCCAAGATGAAGAGAGCGTCGAATTGCGCGAGGCCATGCGAGCGGAGCGCTGGCCGGACGGCCGGCCAGTGTATACGCCGCTTGTGGCGATTTCGATCATGGTCTTTTTTGCCCTGTGCTGTCAGTGCGGCGCCACCCTGGCGACCATCAAGCGGGAAACCGATTCCTGGGGCTATCCGCTCTTGACCTTTATCTATATGACGGGTCTGGCGTATCTTGGAGCACTGGCCGTGTATCAGATAGGCAGCTGGCTGATTGGGTGAACCATGGATCTCCAAACTCTGCTGATGTTTCCGGTTATTGCCGTCGCCGTCTTATACGTCGGTCGCTCTCTCTGGCCCAGACGGGCGAAAACAGGCTGCGCCTCGTGCCCGCAGAACCGGCAGCGCACAGACGATTACGTGTGAGGTGAGGCGTGGCGGGACCTACCCCTGCCCTTCAGTGATTGCGTTCCGGTTGCCCGTTCTTTCCAGTAACTCCCGACTGCCATGCATACGTCCCTGCGCCAAGCCACGCCCCTGGCTCTCTTCTGGTTTCTGATCATGGGAGCCCTCGGAGTCTTTTTCCCCTACTACGGCTTGTATTTACGTGAGAACATGGGCCTTGACGGGTTTCAGGTTGGCGTTGTCTTTGCCACCCTGCCCCTGGTCGGTTTCTTCGTGCAGCCTCTGTGGGGTATTGTCGCGGACCGGAGTGGACTGCGGATTCGCGTCCTGGCGGTGTTGGCCTCGGGTTCGGCAGTCGGGTATTTCTTACTTGGCTATATGGACAGCTTTCCGGCTCTGGTGTGTATCACGGTTCTGTTCGCCTTTTTTTCTCGCGCCCTGATTCCAATGACTGTTTCGGTGAGCCTAGCGGTGCTCCAGGGCAGCCAGCATGCCTTTGGCATTGTCAGAGCGTTTGGGACACTCGGGTTTTTCTGTGCCGTGCTGGGCCTTCCGTGGCTGTTGGCCACTCTCCCCCCGCTAGCTACATTCCAGACGACATCTCTCAGTCTGCCGTCAGAACCCCAGCTGGGGATCCTCTTCCCGCTGGCCGCCGGCCTTACCCTGTGTGCAGCCGTTTCAGCGCTCACCCTTCCCCACAGTGGGCTGGTTGCGTTGCGCGCGCTGCAAGGCGAGTGGCGCAGCCTTCTCTCTCAGGGGCCGTTCCTGCGCGTGACCTTGGTTGGATTTCTCGCCTTTTTCTTTCTCCACGGTCCGATGGATATCTTTCCCATTTATATCCGTGACCGGGGGGGCGATATCGGGACTATTCGTAACATGTGGTGTGTGGTGCTCATCCCGGAGATTATCTTCATGACCTTATTGGGAACGAGTGTCCGCCGCCTTGGTGCGCGTGGACTCCTGGCTGTGGGGATAGCTGCCGGTGCCATTCGTTGGCTTGTACTCAGTCAAGTGATCGCCCTCCCGCTACTCTATCCAGTCCAGATCCTCCATGCCCTGACGGTCACCGGACTCTTTCTGGGGGGACCGCTCTATCTCGAAGCAACGATACCACCCCAACTGCGCTCAACCGGTCAGGCTCTCTTTAGCATGATCAGTATGGGCTTGGGCGGGGGGTGTTCGAGCTTGATGACTGGAGTCCTGCTTGAACAGGCTGGGATTAACGCACCGTATCTCGCCGGCGGGGCTGGCGCGCTCCTGTTGGCCCTGCTGCTCCCGTCTCTCCTCCCATCCCTTCAGCCCCCTCCGCCATCGCAAGACCAGGGCTGAATAGGCGCAGCCTACGTCTTTGCGGTACGGTTTCCTCAGGGCAGCTTTCCCGCGCAGCACCCGTCAGTCCGTCCGACGGATGACTTCCACCTCAATGGTGGACGAGGAGGCTTGTGTATGGGCTTCAATACGCCGCCGAATAGCGTGCTTCAAGGCAGCTCGGGTTGGGGGGAAGAGCAAACTGAAACCGACAATATCGGTCACAATTCCAGGGGTAATCAAGAGCAGTCCGGCCCCGAGAATAAGAGCGGCGTCGATCAGCTCTCCGGTTGGCGCAATGCCGTTGTGAAGATTTTCCTGCATCTGCCGTAGCGTCCGCCAGCCTTCCAGCCGTGCCAGATACGCGCCAACAACACCCGTACCGACAACCAGCAGAATCGTCAGGCCGACTCCGAGGACGCTGCCGACCTGGAGGAGTAGGTACAACTCCGTGAGTGGGACAATGGTGAATAATAGGAGAAGTCGAAAGAACATGGCTTACGCAGAATATGGGTCAAGCCTGTCCGAAACGGTGGACAGCTCAGACGGGAGCCGGAGCGTTACCGCACGCCGCGGCTCAATCGATCGGGCAGAAGATTACGCAGGAACGGTAGTCCGACCATGAGAACGGCTACGCCAAGACCGAGCCAGATGACGTTGCTCCATACCATCCCCATGACGATCATAGACAACCCCCACAGGGCGATCAGCAGACACAGGCCGGCTTGCAGGACAACAGGGTTCATCAGCGTCTCTCTCCTTGCAGGGGTTGTCATTCGTCTCGCGCGTCGCCCTGAGATGCCTTCCGAGCCCGGTCGGCAGCGAGGGCGTCAACCCGGTGGTCTACCAGGGCATCGGCTCGCGCCAGCAAGGCTTCATCGTTGGTGAACTTCTCGACCATATAGCTCAGGTCACTGAGATCGTGTATCAGGAACTTGACCGCCTGATCACGGACCATCTGTTCGCGGACCACGTGGAGCAGGTCTACCACAACGTCTTCTAGTTCGGAGCCTTCGACGTCCAGGGCCATTTCAAAGGCACGCTCGACGGAAATCTTTTTCCCGGCCTCGCGGCTATAGGCATTGAGGAGAGAGCGGAGGCGGACCACGGTTGACGGATCGAACCAGACCTTGCTGCTCTCTGCGACATCCGGGTCGTTCTCAACCACGCCTTCGACGAGGGCCAGCGCTCCAAGATGACTGGCCTCGTGACGCGCCATGCCAAACCAGAACTTGCGCAGTTCTTCCTGGTCTTCAAACACGCGGGTGAACTGCATATAGAGGGCCATCGCCTTTTTTTCGAGATTGACCGCGGTGCGGAGAATATCTCTGACCGTTATCCGTTGCGGTCGCCGCCGCAAGTCCGCTCGCTCAGCCATGCTCTCCTCTTAGCAAAATGAGGATGGAGAAGAAACCAAGACGTGCCAAACAAGATTGTGTATTCATCCCTCTACCGTGGGGCTGGAGGGACATTACAGCACGACCTTCTGCTGCCTCAGCAGTACACCGTGTTCCGGATCAAGGGTCACGACCGCCACGCTCCCGCCATCATCCACCCCCATATATAACGGTGCCGGCGTACCGGGATAACACGACGTGGTTGTCCCCTGACTGAGATCATTGAAGACATGCACATGCCCCATAGCCAGATAATCCAGGCCGGACTGTGCGATCTCTTCCGGTTCTACCGGCGAAGAGCGCTGGATTTCCTCCTCTTCGACGTAGTAACCGTGGGCCATACCGATATGCCACCAATCACCTTGACGATCCGGTACTCCGGCCAGAGGGCGGAAGGAGGGGTCATGCTCGACCAGGCCCTTGCCCCATATGGTTGCCTGCAATTCCGGGAATTGTATCGTGCGGCCCGCCTCTTCCGTCAGGGTGTGGACATGCGGTCCGGCCGCGGTGAAATCGACCTTTTTGTATATCGACCGATGGTCGTAACAGTCGTGATTACCAGGAATGAGGATGACCGGACAGGGCACGCGCCGGAGTTCGGCATTGACAAATTCGACTCCGGATTCCGGCACCCGGTTTGAGTCAAACAGGTCACCGGCAATGAGAAACAAATCGGCCGGCGTATCGCACACCAGGTCAACGACTCTTCGGAATGCCTCCTGAATACGCTGTTGATAAGCCTGGCCGGCTTCTCCGCGGCCAAAGGTATCGCTCTCAAGATGGACATCAGAGGTATGAATAATAGTCAGGCGTGATTGCGCCATGTACACTCCTTTAGGCGGTCCGGGTCGGATCGGGGTCAGATTTCAAAGGCAGAAGAACCGTCGCACTCCCGAGCGTGAGGCGCGCGGCTTCCGCATTCTCCACCCAGATATCGCAGGCGACATGTCCCGCCCCGGCTTCGACCCACTTCTTGGTCACCGTGCCTGTACACACCAGACGCTCATTGACATAGGCAATATCACGGTTGGCATACGACAGCTTCTTCAGCCTGCCCTGTTCACCGATCCACCTTGTCAATAATTGCGATAAAAACGCTCCGCGTAGCGGGCCGTGCACCACGATATCCCGGTAGCCTTCGCCCTGGGTGAAATCCTTATCAAAGTGAATCCGCTGCGGATTCCAGGTGATGCTGCTATACAGGAACAACAGGGTGTTTGACGGCGTCTTCTCCAGACTCGGTAGCCTCATCCCTTCGGTCACGTCCTCAAAATACAACTGTGTATCCATGCCTCGCTCGCCTCGCGCTGCTCAGCGCAAAATAGACGACCCTTTTTCAATAACGACGACCTCATCCTTCTGGTTCGTGTAGGTGGTTTCGCGTACCACAAATATCAAAGGCCCGGATCGCCCCTCTTTCTGGTAGATATCCACTATTGTACTGCGCGCGGTCAGGGTATCACCAACGCGAATGGGAACAAAAAACTCGATGTCCGTTCCGCCGTCCATCAGGCGAGGGAGCGGGGTCGGCGGAATGGGAAAGCGCCCTTCATAGGGTAGCCCATCAGGACGGAGTTCGTCTTCGGGGACCGGGTCCGTCAGCGGAGCCATATAGAACAGGGGCGGCGCGATCAGCCCGCCATGGCGGCTGTGCTGCGCGCACTCGGCATCCGTGTAGAGCGGGTTGGCGTCGTCGGTTGCCACCGCAAAGCGTTTGACATCCAGCGCCGTGACCTCAATCGTCCAAGGCGGTGCCTGACGACCGATCCAGGCCCGAATTTCGTCCGTAATCAGCGATTCTGCCACAATCTTCCTCGCCAGCGATCTGATATAAAATCCAGTCCCATTTCCCTACCAGTTGGCTGTCGGAACGGCAAGCGGGAACACCGCGCCCGGACTGCCTCAAGGACGTGCGCCCTCCCGGCTTGAGCTCATATCCGGGGGTCTATACAGTCCGGGCATGACTGATTTCGCGCATACGTTTCTCCTCCTCTTCGGCCAGCTCGCCTTTGGCGGTATTTTTGCCCTGAGCGTACCGGGGTTTCATGAGATTGAACGCGGGTTTTTCAAGTCCACGGCCTGCGTCTACCTGGGGTGCGGTCTGATTATCTGTATCGGCAAACTGTCCCTGGCCTACTCAGCACTTCCAGACACGCTGTGGAATATACGAACGTTTGAGGGCGGTTTGTGGCTGCTGTTTTGCGTGCTGTGCGGACTGTACACCTATACGTTATGGGGGGAGCGCTTTATCCTCCGCGCCCGTGCCTACCTGTTCACCCTCCTCTTCGGGCTGATCGCTCTGAGTTTCAGTGCCAGCGTGTATCGGACGGCACCGCTTTTTTCAGTCGAGACGCTTGTCTATCCGCTCAGTTTTCTGACCTCAGCCCTGATGCTGGGCGCGGTGGCAACCGGCATGTCCCTGGGTCATTGGTATCTCATAGAGCTCGACCTCTCGCTCGACCCTTTTAAGCGGATCTTCACCTTTTATGCCGGCACTGTCGTCGTCCAGCTCGCAACCCTGACGCTGGGTCTTGGCCTCCTTCTGCTCAGTAGTCACGCCGCAACAAGCACCAGCGTCCGGGAGCTGTGGACGGAGCATCAGACCCTACTCTGGATGCGGCTGGGCTTGGGACCGCTGGCCTCGCTGGGTGTTGCCTATATGATCTGGCGGACACTTCAGATTCCGCAAACCATGGCGGCGACCGGTCTTTTTTATGTCGCCATTCTGGCGGCTATTGTGGGCGAATTTCTGGGGCGTTTTGTGCTGTTTCGGACCACCCTGCCGCTCTAATGACTGCTTCTCAGCGGATGAGGGCTAGTCGTAGATTTTCAGGGTCGATATGCGCAGCCCGTCTGAGGTCCAGCCAACGTCAAAGCCCACGCGCATGCCCTCGGTCAGGAATCGAATGTCCAGACGAGGCGCCCCGATCAGCCGTAAAAACGGAAAGACAAAGGGAATTTCTTTCCCGGAATCGCTCAGAACGACGCCTGTTTCATTACCGGAAGCAATCTTATGGATTACTCCCTGATAGAAACGGTCTGGGGCGGGTTCGCCCTCCGGCTTTTGCGGTATATCCATTGCCACGGCTCGGCCATTTTCCCGGTTCGGCTCACTACGCAAAGAGCATTTCATGCATGGCGCTGCCAGCCGGCACCATGGGGAATACCCCTTCACTTTTCGGAATGACCACTTCCACCAGAACGGGTCCCGTCTCCGCAAAGGCGGCCCGCAGCGTGGCGGACAACTCAGACGATTTCTCTGCCCGAAACCCTTTGGCTCCATAGGCCTCGGCCAGCTTCACAAAGTCCGGCATGGCATCCATATAGGAGTGAGAGTACCGCTCCTCGTAGAATTTCTCCTGCCACTGCCGCACCATGCCCAGATAGTGGTTGTTCAGGATGATAACCTTGACCGGCACATTATACTGGACGGCAGCCGACAGTTCCTGGATGTTCATCTGGATACTGCCGTCACCGCTAATCACAACGACCTGTCTGTCAGGTGCGGCAAAGTGGGCCCCAATCCCGGCCGGCAAGCCATAGCCCATGGTCCCCAGTCCACCCGACGTCAGCCACGAACGCGGCTGGGTGAACTTCATCATCTGGGCGGCCCACATCTGGTGTTGGCCCACATCAGTCACAACAATGGCGTCGCCCCCGGTTATCTGATTGATCTCTTCCAGCACCCCTCGTGGCAGGATTTCGCCATCCGGACCTTGAGTCTGATAGGGCAGTGGTTTTTCCTGTTTCCAAGCCATGATGTGCTGCCGCCACTCTCCCCATATCTTCTGGCGCGGCGCCAGTTGCTCACGGGTTTTGACTTTCCCGAGCATGACCTGCAAGACTTCCTTGATATCTCCCACAATGGGGACATCGACTTTGATATTCTTACTGATCGAAGAGGGATCAATATCGATATGGACGATCTTCTCTGCCTTGGGTGCGAAGTCGCTCGTCCGGCCCGTGACCCGGTCATCAAACCGTGCCCCCACGGCAATGAGGGCGTCACAGTTCTGGACCGCCATATTGGTCCAATACCCACCGTGCATACCCAGCATACCCAGACTCAACGGGTCATCGCTCGGATACACACCCAAGGCCATGACCGTTGTGGTAATCGGGATCTTGAGTCCACGGACCAGTTCGATGAGCGCTTCGGACGCGCCAGACCACTGCACCCCGCCACCGACATAGAAGAGCGGTCGTTCGGCCTGTTCAATGACCTCAAGCGCCCGTTCGATCTGTCGAATGTTTCCCTTAAGGGTCGGTTTATAGCCTCGGAGGCTCACAGTTTCAGGATAGGAAAATGGGGCTTCAGCAGTCTGCACGTCCTTGGGTAGATCAATCAAGACCGGTCCCGGTCGTCCACTGCCGGCAATATGGAAGGCCTCTTTAATCGTCTGGGCGATGTCGTTGACATCCCGGATCAAATAATTGTGCTTGGTGCAGGGACGGGTGATGCCGGTCACATCGGCTTCCTGAAAGGCATCGTTGCCGATCATATTCGTCGGCACCTGACCACAGATGACAACGAGCGGGGTTGAATCCATATAAGCATCCGCGATGCCGGTGACCGTATTCGTTGCCCCTGGCCCCGAGGTCACCAGCACGACGCCGGGACGACCGGAGACCCGTGCATATCCCTCGGCCATATGAGCAGCGCCCTGTTCGTGTCGGACCAGGATATGGCGTAAAGCCGGATTCTGGACCAAGGCATCATAAGTCGGCAGGATAGCCCCACCAGGATAGCCGAAGATGGTATCCGCACCTTCAGCCAGCAGGCTTTCGATTGTAATCTGTGCACCGGTCATTTTTGTCATGATATGCCTCTGCTCCAGTCTCCAGGGTGAGTAATTATACGAGGGCCGGGAAAAAACTCAAGGAACCACCAGCCCCTGAATATTCGCTTGACAGAATAGCCTATCCTCCGCTATTTGTTAGTCCCTTGGTATTTTTAACCTCAATAAATTCGGCATGTGATCGAAGTGAGCAGGGTCCATATGGAACTCGACAGTATTGACCATCTGGATAGGCATATCCTCTCGGTTCTCCAGGAGAATTGCAAACTCTCACTGGTTAAAATTGGCGAACGCGTAGGGCTGTCGGCACCATCCGTTATCGAACGCATTAAGAAGCTGGAAGAGAGCGGCGTCATACGTGGGTATACCGCTGTTCTCGACGCACGCAAGCTGGGGAAGGATACAACCGCTTTTATTGGCGTTTCCATTAATCATCCCAAGCTGATTACGCAGTTTGAAACGGCCATCGATGGTTTTGAAGACATTCAGGAATGTCACCATGTGACTGGCGAATATACCCTCCTGCTGAAGGTCAAGGCCGATAACACCTCAGACCTTGAGGAGGTCATTCGTCAAATTCGCTCGCTTGAAGGGGTGGAACGGACGGAAACGTCCGTGGTGTTGTCTACGCATACCGAAGGACTGTGGTTGAGGCTCCAATCAGGGGGAAACTCGGCTGTAGATGGTCATCGGCATGGAGCGACAACCGCTCTCGCTCCGCGTATGAGACGCGGGGTCTGACGGCCCACGAGCGCGGGCATCCCGATACCGCACAGAGACAGGAAGGGGCGCATATGACATATGCCGGTATACCTCAGAAACAAGGACTGTACGATCCCAGCTTTGAACATGACGCCTGCGGCATTGGCTTTGTGGTCAATATTACAGGGGCACAGTCACATAAGGTGGTCGAGCAAGGTTTAACCGTTCTGGTCAATCTTGATCATCGTGGGGCACGCGGCTGCGAAGAAGGCACGGGAGACGGAGCGGGCATGCTCCTCCAACTCCCCCATCGCTTCCTGAACTCAGCCTGTCATGGTCTGAATATCAGCCTGCCCGCTCCGGGTCGGTACGGGGTCGGCATGGTCTATCTGCCACCTGATAAGGCCCAGCGACACGGCTGCGAGCAGCGCCTGGAGGCCATCGTCAGAGAAGAAGGCCAAACTGTCTTGGGCTGGCGGGATGTCCCGACCAATAATGCCGGCCTGGGTGAGACTGCCAAGGCGTGTGAACCGTGCATTCGGCAAGTCTTCATTGGTCGTAGTGTCGACGGTCTGGCGGATGATCTCGCCTTTGAGCGCAAGCTGTATGTGATCCGTCGTCGCGTGACGAACGCCATCCGTTACGGCGGGGTCACTGGTGGAGAATATTTCTATATTCCCAGCCTGTCGTATAAAACTCTGATCTATAAAGGCATGCTCACGCCGCAGCAACTCGAAACATTCTATCCGGACCTGTCCGACCCGGACATGGAGAGCGCTATTGCCCTGGTCCATTCACGCTTTAGCACCAACACCTTTCCGAGTTGGGAACGCTCCCATCCGTATCGCTACCTCATCCATAACGGCGAGATTAATACCCTACGGGGGAACGTCAACTGGATGCGAGCCCGGCAGGCACTCATGGCCTCAGAACTCTTCGGGGACGACCTGTCGAAGGTCTTTCCGGTTGTCCTGGAAGACGGCAGCGATTCCGCCATTTTTGATAACTGCTTGGAATTCCTGGCGCTGAGCGGGCGTTCGCTGCCCCACGCGATGATGATGATGATCCCCGAGCCGTGGGAGAATCATACCAGCATGGCCGACACCAAGCGGGCCTTTTATGAATACCACAGTTGTCTGATGGAGCCCTGGGACGGCCCGGCCTCCATCGCCTTCACGGACGGCATCCGCGTGGGAGCCGTCCTGGACCGGAACGGACTCCGCCCGTCCCGCTACTATGTCACCAAGGACGACCTAGTCATCATGGGTTCCGAGGTGGGGGTGCTCGAAGTTGAGCCGGAACGCGTATTGGAGAAACGACGGCTCCAACCGGGACGGATGTTCTTGGTCGACACGGAGAAGGGCCGCATTATCAGTGACGAAGAATTAAAACGGGAAATCATGAGCGCCCAGCCCTACCGTCAGTGGCTGAACGAACACACACTGTATTTCGATCAACTGCCGGATGTGGCAGAGGAGCAGCCGGCCTACGATCATGAGGCCACGCTCCAGCGCCTGCGCGCGTTTGGGTACAGCTTTGAAGATTTGAAGGTCAATATCGGGCCAATGGCACTGAATAAAATCCAGCCCATCGGTTCCATGGGCACGGATACGCCGCTGGCCGTTTTGTCCGATAAGCCCCAGCTTTTATACAACTATTTCAAGCAACTCTTTGCCCAGGTGACCAATCCTCCTATTGACCCGATTCGAGAAGAACTCGTCACGTCAACAACGCTGACGCTGGGCTCGGAGGGCAATCTGATCGATTCCCGGCCAGACAATGGTCGCCAGATCCGGCTGCCCATTCCGATTCTGAAAAATTCGGACCTCGAAAAGCTTCGGCGTATTGACCAGCCGGGGCTCAAGACCGTGACCCTGCCCATACTCTTTAACCCCAGGAATGGCAAAGACGGCCTTGGGCAGGCTTTAGACGAACTCTGTCAGGCTGCGGACACGGCGATTGAGAACGGCGCAACGCTGCTGATCCTGTCGGATAGAGGCATTGATGCCGAACGCGCCGCGATGCCGGCCTTGCTGGCAGCGTCGGGTTTGCACCATCACCTGATTCGGACCGGCAGCCGTACCCGGGTCGGACTCGTGCTCGAATCGGGCGAGCCGCGCGAGGTGCATCATTTCTGCGTGCTGCTCGGCTACGGCGTCCAGGCGATCAATCCGTATATGGCCTACGAGTGTCTGAACGACATGATCGGTGAAGGCATGCTGACGGACATCAGCTATCATGATGCGGTGAGCGGCTATATCAAAGCCGCGGTCAAGGGCATCGTCAAAGTCATGTCCAAGATGGGTATTTCAACGATTAAATCCTACTGTGGCGCGCAGATTTTTGAAGCCATTGGGCTGGGTCGAGATCTGGCTGATCGCTACTTTACCTGGACCCCCTCCCGCGTGGGAGGCATTGGCCTGGCGGAACTCGCCCACGAAGCGAGCCAACAACATGCCAGAGCGTTCCCCACCATTCCCGTTCGTGGTCAGACGCTTGAAGTGTACGGCCAGTATCAGTTCCGCAAAGACGGTGAACTGCATCTCTTTAACCCGCGCACTATTCACCTGCTGCAAAAGGCCTGTCGTATTAACGACTATGCGACCTTTAAGGAGTATACGCGGCTCATAGACGACCAGTCTGAGCGGCTCGCTACGCTGCGCGGACTCTTGGAATTAAAGCCGGTGGCTGAGCCGATTCCACTTGAGGAAGTCGAGTCGGTCGAGGCCATTACCGCCCGCTTTAAGACCGGCGCCATGTCCTACGGCTCCATCAGTAAAGAGGCACATGAGTCGCTCGCTATTGCCATGAACCGTATCGGTGGCAAAAGCAATACGGGCGAAGGTGGGGAAGACATTGCGCGCTATACGCCGGATCCCAATGGCGACTCGCGGAATAGTGCGATCAAGCAGGTCGCCTCGGGCCGTTTCGGCGTTACCAGCGAATATCTGACCCAGGCTCGTGAGATCCAGATCAAAATGGCCCAGGGAGCGAAGCCCGGAGAGGGCGGCGAGCTGCCCGGTCGGAAAGTCTATCCGTGGATTGCCAAGGTGCGCTTATCCACCCCCGGCGTGGGACTGATTTCCCCGCCCCCCCACCACGATATCTATTCAATCGAAGACCTAGCCCAGCTCATTCACGACTTAAAGAACGCCAATACCGAGGCGCGAATCAGCGTGAAACTGGTCTCCGAGGTTGGGGTCGGCACGATTGCCGCCGGCGTTGCCAAAGGCCATGCCGATGTCGTGCTGATTAGTGGTCACGATGGCGGGACCGGGGCCTCGCCGCAGACGAGTATCAAACACGCCGGCCTGCCCTGGGAGCTCGGCCTGGCGGAAACGCACCAGACCCTTGTCCTCAACAATTTGCGCAGCCGGATTGCAGTCGAAACCGACGGTCAACTCAAAACCGGCCGGGATGTAGTAGTTGCCGCGTTGCTGGGGGCGGAAGAGTTCGGTTTCGCCACAGCCGCCCTGGTTTCATTGGGCTGTATTATGATGCGGGTCTGTCACCTCGACACCTGTCCGGTCGGCGTCGCAACCCAGAATCCGGTATTGCGCAAGAAGTTCATGGGTGACCCAACCCATGCGGTCAACTTCATGCAGTTCGTGGCTCAGGAAATTCGTGAGTATATGGCCCAACTCGGCTTTCGGACCATGAATGACATGATTGGTCGGACCGACAAAATTGAGGCCCGCAGAGCGATCGCCCACTGGAAAGCCAAGGGCCTGGACTACACCGATATTCTGCACCAACCCCAGGTTGGTCCCGAAATCGGTCGGTACTGCCAGATTGGCCAAAACCACGGCATTGAGCGCTCTCTGGATAAGCAGACCCTGATTGACCTGGCACGTCCGGCGCTGGAACGTCAAGAAAAAGTGTCCGCGACGCTACCCATTCAAAACGTCAACCGCGTCACCGGAACGATACTAGGCAGTGAGGTCACCCGACGCTACGGTCGAGAAGGCTTGCCGGAAGATACTATCCACTTTCATTTCCAGGGGTCGGCTGGTCAGAGCTTTGGGGCGTTTGTCCCGCCCGGTATGACGCTCGAACTGGAGGGCGATGCCAACGACTACTTCGCCAAGGGCCTCTCTGGCGGAAAGGTCATACTGTATCCGCCCACAGGCTCAACCTTTACGGCGGAGGAAAACATCATCGTCGGCAATGTGGCCTTTTATGGCGCGACCAACGGGGAGGCCTATATTCGCGGCATGGCGGGAGAACGCTTTTGTGTTCGGAACAGCGGTGTGCGAGCCGTAGTCGAAGGGGTCGGCGACCATGGCTGTGAGTATATGACGGGCGGTTGCGTGGTCGTGCTGGGTGAGACTGGACGCAACTTCGCCGCGGGCATGTCCGGCGGAATCGCCTACGTACTGGACGCACACGCGACCTTTCGCAACCAGTGTAATCTCGAAACCGTCAGCCTGGACAGGCTCAACGAGGACGACCTCCAGGACGTTCGTGCCCTGCTGCAAAAACACGTCCAGTATACCCGCAGCGCCCAAGCCCAGCAGATTCTTGAGGACTGGGAGGCACGGGTACTGGAATTTGTCAAAGTCATGCCCAAGGACTACCAACGCATGCTCGACGCGATTAGCCGGGCCGAAGGTAGTGGCTTGGCCGGAGACGAAGCCATCATGGCCGCTTTTGAGGCTAATAAGAACGATGCCGCGCGGGTGAGCGGCAACTAACACGCTGAAACCGCATGGAAACTGACGAAGGAAGACCGTATGGGTAAGCCTACTGGATTCATGGAATACGAGCGGGAGTTGCCCGCAGACCGTTCACCAGTCGAACGGGTCAATGACTGGGAGGAGTTTCATCAGCATTTTTCTGATAGCAAACTTCAGGAGCAGGGCGGCCGATGTATGGACTGCGGCATTCCATTCTGTCACACCGGGACCTTGATCAGCGGCATGGCCTCGGGCTGTCCGATCAACAACCTGATCCCGGAGTGGAATGACTTGGTCTATCGGGGGCTCTGGCGGGAAGCGCTGGAGCGGCTGCACAAAACCAATAATTTCCCAGAGTTCACAGGTCGGGTGTGTCCGGCGCCGTGCGAGGGATCGTGCGTGCTCGGGATTACGAATCCGCCGGTCACCATCAAAAACCTTGAGTGCTCTATCGTCGATCGCGGCTTTGCCGAAGGCTGGGTGGTCCCGCATCCGCCGGAGAAACGGACCGGGAAAAAGGTGGCGGTGGTCGGGTCGGGTCCAGCCGGCCTCTCGTGTGCGGCACAACTCAATAAAGCCGGCCACGCGGTCACCGTCTACGAACGGGCCGACCGTACCGGCGGCTTGCTCATGTACGGTATCCCCAATATGAAGCTGGACAAGGCCATCGTGCAGCGTCGCGTCGACCTGATGGCCCAAGAGGGCGTTACCTTTGTGACGAATACGTCCATTGGCAGCGACATTCCGGCTGCTCAATTACAGGAAGATTTTGATGCCGTCGTCTTGTGCGGAGGGGCGACAAAACCACGCGACCTGCCGGCAGAAGGCCGCGGCCTCAACGGCATCCATTTCGCCATGGAATTCCTCCACGCTAACACCAAAAGCCTGCTCGACTCGGACCATGCGGATAGGGCGTATATTTCCGCAACGGATAAAAATGTAATCGTTATTGGGGGCGGAGATACCGGCACCGACTGTGTTGGCACGTCACTCCGCCACAAGTGCAAGACACTAACCCAATTTGAAATTCTTCCTCAGCCTCCCTTGGAACGGCAGCCGGACAATCCTTGGCCGGAGTGGCCCAAAATTTTGCGTGTCGATTATGGACAGGAGGAAGCAGAAGCCCGGTTTGGTGTAGACCCACGCATTTATTTGATTCAGACGGAACGATTTGTGGGCGACACAAACGGCAACGTCAAAGAGCTGCACACCGTCGAGATCGAGTGGGGGAAAAACGAAAACGGCGCGTTTATTCCCAAACCCCTGCCAGGAACGGAAAAGGTCTGGCCGGCGGACTTGGTCCTGCTCGCCATGGGTTTTCTTGGGCCGGAAGACCCGGTCCTCGAACAACTCGGGGTTGAGCGTGATCCGCGCTCGAATGCCAAAGCGGAATACGGTCGGTTCCAGACAAACGTGGGCGGCGTCTTTGCCGCCGGCGACATACGCCGCGGCCAGAGTCTGGTCGTCTGGGCCTTTAATGAAGGGCGCGGCGCGGCCAGAGAGGTAGACCGCTACCTCATGGGCAGTACCGAGCTGCCATAGTGCTTGCTATAAGGGATACGGATAAAGAAGCAGAAGGATCAGCGTTTATGAAAAAGATCACCGTCTACTCAACAGATTATTGAGGCTTTTGTACCGCAGCAAAGGCTTTGCTGACCAAAAAAGGCGTTCCGTTCGAAGACGTTGACGTGTCTGACGATCCCGCACTGCGGCAAGAGATTGCCCGGCGTTCAGGTCAACGCACCGTCCCCCAGATTTTTATCGGAGAAGAGTCCATCGGGGGCTTCATGGAATTGCAGACGCTGGAAGTCAGCGGCGAGCTGGACGAGATGCTAGCTGGGTAGCACGGAATCGCTTCGACTCCATATTCCTCATCGCAGTCGGCTTGCTTCTCTTTTTCTCCTGCGTGGACTTTGCTATATCCTCAACATCTTTTTTGAGGAGGGAAGCATGGCACTCTATCTTGACGAAGTCTGGCTCAAGGACCCCAGCCCGGAGCGGATGAAGGAATTTGTCGGGCTCATCGGCTCGGCCGCAAAAAATCCGGCCTCGGTCGGCGCACCGCAAGAGGTTCGCTTTGCCGGTGGCCCGTGGTTCTCGAATGAAGAACCCAAGGTCATCTTTCTGGTGGATATTCCCGACCATACCCCGACCTTTCAGGTCTTTGGCAAAATCGTCTCAAGCGGCCTGATTGAAAAGCGCCGCCTGACCCCGATTGTAGAATGGAGCGAGGTCGAGAAGCTGGTCGAGCAGTTGTGAAGGTCCCAGCAAATAGCCCCTCTCTCAGTCAGTCGCTGGGGGGAGGTTGGACCAACTCAAGAACGATCTGATCGGGGTCCCAAAAGTAGCAGGTGTACCCACCCTGGTTGACACCTGAAGTGATGGCGTTCGGTGGCGAAAAGAAATGAACGCCGTCTGCCGTGAGCTGTTCGTAACGAGCATGGATGTCTGTGACCGTGAGTGCGAGGTGGGCCTCACCCGGATTGCAGATGTCCGGCTTCTGTCGCCTACCTTTCGGATGAATATACTCAACCAACTCAAGGTCGTGGTTCGAGCGACCGTGCGGCTGGCCTGGAATGACAAATTGGGCAACTTTGAGGTGGGCGTTCTCATACCCAACCAAACGGCTTGTATAGGCGTTTGCCTGTTCCTGGACGAGCAGCAGCTTGAGTCCCAGCTTCTGGTAGAAAGCAATTGATCGATCAAGGTCCGAAACGGTCAGGCTGAAATGCCAGACGCCCAACATGGCAGTCTCCTTTGGTGCTCAAGGAATAGAGAGCATTCCCGGCATACCGGCTCCCTCAGTCAAATGCCAATCCGCCGCAGACGTTGAGCGCTTGGCCGGTAATATAGCTTGCCGCATCTGACAGGAGGAACCAGATGGCCTCGGCAACCTCCTGGGGGCTCTCGATCCGCCCGAGGGGAATCGTGTCGGCCAAACCCGCCAGAGATTCTTCTACGCTGATGCCGCGCCGGGCAGCCCGTTCCCTGTGGATACTATGCGTCATTGGAGTATCAACGATTCCTGGGCAGACCGCATTGACCTGGATGTTGGCAGCAGCGAGACTGGCGGCGGCAGAGCGAACCAAGCTAATGAGGCCGGCTTTACTCGCCGCATAGTCGCTACTATCGGCACGCGGTCCACGTCCGGCAACCGAAGCCACCACCACCATACGGCCGGGTTGATTGTTCTCGATCAGGTGACGAGCAGTGGCCTGGATACTGCAAAATGCGCCGGTCAGATTTATCTCGAACGTCCGACGCCACTGATGGGGAGACAACTCCAGGAAGTTACCGGTATGGATAATGCCGGCCGTATACACGAGCCGGGTGACGACACCGAAGGCCGCATGCGCCTGGGCGATCAAGGCGGCAACAGACGCCTCATCGGTCACGTCAACACGGTGGGCAAGGGCTTCGGTGTGGAGGTTGGCGACACTTGCCTCAGCGCACGCATAATCGATATCAGCGGCAACAAGCGCAACCCCCTGGTCGGCGAGCTTGGCAATAATAGCGCTGCCGATACCACCGCACCCAACCACCACGGTGGCTCCGCCAAGAGACTCACGCACTACCATCGCGTCTCCTCGGGAGGAATCCCTCACCCGTTCCCTCAGGGAGAGGAAACAGATTTCGGAGGGAACACTGCCGCCCTCTACCCGACAGTCTGTGTCCGCCTTTAGGCCGCCGTCTCACACACCTCACAGGCTTCCGGGTCGTTCTGCTCGACCAGAATCCGGTCTGCTTCGGTTTGATACTGCGGGGTATCGCGGCGCGGGGTGCGGGTGTCGCCATCATTCATCACCCCATCCTTCCAGCCATCATCTTCCGCCCAGCGGAACGGCAGGTGTTTGATCTGACCGGGCTGCGAGAGCGAGGAAAACGCCTCTAGGGCCTCAAGCAGGATCGCACGCTGGAGTTCCGGTTCAGACGGCTTGCCAGTTGTGTGGCCGAGTAAGTAGTCGAGAAAGGCCGCACGGGGAGGATAAACGGCCTGGAGAATGTCCAGCGCGCTACCCATGCATAGAGTCGGAATGCCGGCGGCCTCGGCATGGCGGGCAATCAGTCCCACGGACTGATGACACACCGGTCAAACGGGGACCAGCAAAGCTACATCAACACGCTCGGCCTTCAACTGCTCGGTCAGTTGCGGGGCTAATGACTCACGGACTTTCCGGGTCGAATAGATGCCGCCCATAAAGGTAAAGGCATGCTCGGCCAGCTCGCCGATGACGCCTTCTGCTTCTAAGCGGCGGAGCGTATCAATCGGAAAGACCACGTTGGGATCACGCCGGGCGTCGGTCTGGTCATAGGCAAAATGGGCGGTCCGCAGGTCTGAGGTTGCGACATCCTTGGGGATCGCTCGGAAGGAAAAATCATCCTTGGTATGAAAGGCGACCTGGCCGGTCACATAAATGCCCCCGGAAGCGATCAGGCCCAGGCGGCACTCCGACAGCGGCTTGGTTAGCGGGGTCCACGGCGGCGTGTCTTCGTTATGCACCCATTGATACGTCTTATAGCCAAGCGCGGCATAGTTAGCCGTAATGCGTTTGATATAATCGACTGGTGGCTTCTGCATATATTCCTCCGAGACGTTCAAACTGTCAGGTTTTCTCGACAAAGACAACGGGACTCTTCCTCTGTGCTGTCTTCACGCGGATACGTCGCTAAATGTGGCAATAACCGGGGCGTGATCCGAAGCCCCCTTCCCTTTGCGTGTCTCGCGGTCTATGGCAACGTCAGTGCATCGCTCAGCGAGCGGCTGGGTGACGAGAATATGGTCAATGCGCAACCCTTTGTTTTTGGGGAAGGCCAGTTGACGATAATCCCACCAGCTATACAGTTTGCCTTCGGCGTGATGGAGGCGAAACGGATCGATCAGGCCCCAGTCACACAGAGAGGCAAACGCCCGGCGCATGGCCGGATGAAACAGGACGCTGTCTTCCCATCCCTCCGGGTCATGGACATCCCGCGCTTCGGGCGCGATATTCAAATCTCCGCACAGAGCGAGGGGTTTTCCGGCGTCACACTGAGCGTCAAGAAAGTTCCGGACACGGCTCAGCCAAGTGCACTTATACGCAAACTTCTCACTTCCGACCACTTGTCCATTCGGAACGTAGAGACACAGGACATGGACACCTGCAACGTGGACGGACAAGAAGCGAGCTTCGGAGTCTTCGGGATCACCAGCGAGGCGGCGCATGACCTGACTCGGCTCCGAGCGAGACAGGATAGCGACACCGTTATAGGTCTTTTGTCCACAAACGGTCACGCAGTAGCCGGCCTCCTCAAACTCGCGACGCGGAAAAGCCTCGTCCGTGACTTTTGTTTCTTGCAGACAAACGATTTCGGGCAATTGCCAGCGGGTGAGCCATTCCAGCACCCGCTCTTTGCGCGCCCGAATCGAATTGACGTTCCAAGTGGCAATACGCACTGATCGGCTTATGACCCAACTCCGGCTAACGGCGCCCCCAGGAGGCCAATCTTCCCATACGTCAGACCGGTAAAGGCTGGAACCGAGTGTGTCAATTCGCCGAAGACATCAGTGATCGAAACAGAGTCGGGACCGTCCAAGTGCGTACTCAGCAAGGCGAGCGCTTCCCAACCGGCTTTCGCTTCTCCCGGTGGTGGAAATGCCTGAGAGAGCCGCTGGACACGCCCGGCCTGATTCGTACACGTCCCGTCCGTCTCTACGGCAGCGGCGATCGGCATCACAATATCGGCGTACTCTGTCGTGCCATTATAGTCCGTGTCGAGCAGAATGACGGTTGTTTCGCCCAGGGCGCTATCAATGCGTTCCTGGCCAAACGCCGAGACAAGGTCAGCACCCAGGATAAACAGGACTTTCACCTGCCCCTGCTCAGCCGCAGATAAAACCGCTTCGGCCTCGCCCCCTCCGTTCAGCAGGCCCAGGCTCTTCAGGCCGTGCGTGTTGGGATTTTTGTCGGCGTGGATCAGGAAGTCATCATGAAACGCATCAGCCGGAGACCACGCCAAGCCAGCCGTTTGGGTGGAGCCAATCTGCTCTCTGAGCAGGCGAGACAGCAGAAAGGCCTCTTCATTGGTCGCCTTGGCGCCAACAATCGCCGCGACTGCCTCAGGACCGTGCTCGTCCTGGGTCCGACGGACGGCTTGGGCCGCCGCTGTGCCAGCCCCGTCCCACGAAGCGACCGCAAAGGACAAGCCATCGCGGACTAAAGGGGTGGGAATCCGGCTGTCCTGTTGGAATGATTTATACCAGTGCCGGCCCTCATCACACATCCAATACTCGTTGACGTCGGGGTTTTGGCGTGGCCGAAACCGAAAGATCTCACCCTGCCGATGGTAGATATCGATATTACAGCCGGTGGCGCAGCGGGTGCAGGTCGAGGGCGTTTTTTCCAGATACCAAACCCGGGACTTGAATCGGAAATCCTTGCTCGTCAGCGCCCCCACAGGGCACACGTCAACGACATTGCCCGAATAGGGATTGTCGAGCTTCTTGCCGGGAAAGAGGCTGATGCGGGAATGATCCCCACGCTCAAAAATGCCTAACTCGCCGGTCTGGGTTATTTCATCGCAGAAACGGGTACAGCGGGCGCACAGAATACAGCGCTCTTCGTCGAGTACGACTTCGGGTCCAAGGTCAACCACTTTCCCTTTCTGTACCTTGGCTTCAAGCTGCATCTCGCTCTTATAGGCGCCGTACAACATGTAATAATCCTGGAGCTTGCACTCGCCAGCCTGGTCGCAGACGGGACAATCGATCGGGTGGTTGATTAAAAGAAATTCGAGCACCGCGGCTTGGGCATGTTTCGCTCTTTCACTGGTGGTTTTTACCACCATCCCATCGGACACACGCGTGTTACAGCCAATCTGCAGTTTGGGCATGCTTTCTATTTCGACCAGACACATACGGCAGTTTCCCGATATGCTGAGTCCGGGGTGGTAACAGTAATGCGGCACTTCAATACCGGCCTGTTCGGCAGCTTGGATGACGTTGAGGCCGTCTTCGACCGTCACTTCTTGGCCATCGATTACAAGTGTTGGCATGAAAACCTCTGGGGGAGACTCAGGCAGCTTCGGGCTGGACGGCTACCTTTTTCAGCGGGCAGCCGCCTTGCGTCACATGGGCAACAAATTCGTCGCGGAACTTCGTCAGATAGCTCTGGGTGGGCATGGCAGCCGCGTCAGCCAAAACACACACCGTATTGCCCGTCATATTGGTACAGATACGGTCTATCAGTTCGATATCCTCGACTTTGCCGTTGCCCTCTTCGAGTCGCACCAGGAGCTTGTGTAACCAGCCGGTTCCTTCTCGACACGGCGAGCACTGGCCGCAGGATTCATGGTGATAGAAGCGGTCAATGATCTCCAAGGCGCGGACCATACAGGTGTCTTCATCCATGACGATAATACCGGCGGTGCCCAGGAAGGCTCCAATGGCGCGCATGGAGTCAAAGTCCATATGGACGTCAATCTCGTCCGGCGTCAGAACGGGGAAGGACGACCCGGCCGGCATGACGGCCTTGAGTTGCTTGCCATCCTTGATGCCACCCGCATAGTCGTAAATCATCTCGCGCAGCGGCATACCCATGGGCAGTTCAAACATACCGGGTTTCGCCACATGACCGCTGACACCATATATTTTTGGACCCGGCCCGCTTTCAGGGCCAATGGACCGAAACCAGTCCGGACCGTTTTTGATGACAGACGGCACGCAGGCCAGCGTTTCCACGTTATTCACGATGGTGGGGCAGCCAAATAATCCGTACACGGCGGGGAACGGCGGTTTAATGCGGGGATAGGCGCGCTTGCCTTCAAGCGACTCAATCAGGCCGGTCTCTTCCCCACAGATATAGGCTCCGGCTCCCCGGTGGACGTAGACCTCAAGATCAAAGCCGGTGCCGAAAATATCTTTGCCAAATAAGCCCTGGTCATACGCCTCGGCCAGGGCCCGTTCCAGGCATTTTGCGCCGTAGGCGAATTCCCCTCTGATATAGATATAGGCCGTATGGGCGTTGATGGCGTAGCAGGTGATGAGAATACCTTCGAGCAGGATATGGGTGTTCTTCTCGATGATCGCCCGATCTTTGAACGTTCCGGGCTCACTCTCGTCTGCGTTGCAACACAGATAGACGGGCTTATCCGAGTCCTTGGGTAAGAATCCCCATTTGACGCCTGCCGGAAAACCCGCCCCGCCCCGCCCACGCAGGTTCGATTCTTTTACCTGGGCCGTGACTTCCTCAGGCTTGAGCGTCGTCAGCGCCTTACGCGCTGCGGCATAGCCATCATGAGCCAGGTAGACATCAAGCTTGTGGATATCAGGAACATCTTCATGGCGCAGTAAGACGTTTTCGGCCATTCGTCCTTCCTTACCCCTCCTCAGGGAACATAAAATCAAGAGGAAACATCGCTTCTGGCAGGATATCGGCCCCAGTTTTGAGTGTCAAACATCCTTATCGGGCAGCCATTTACATTTCTAGTGCCCTCTGGTTTAACGTCCGCCTAATGAGTGATTTCATTCTCCTGTGGACCCATGTACTCAGCTTAGCCATCTTCTTCGGTAGCGGCGTCACCCTCCTCGTCATGTTGCTACCGCCGGCCGCTCAGATTGAGGACCCAGCAGCAAAACAAACCTATTTGGCCAAGGGTCTGAAATACTACAATCCGCTCAGCATCGGCTCACTCGGAGTCGTGCTGATGACCGGCGCGTGGAGTCTCACGGCATTCAAAGCCAAGCCCGGCTTGTCATTCTTTACTCCGGAGGGATATTTGTCAGACTTTGGTAGCCTGTTGAGCCTCAAGCTCCTCATTGTTTTTATTCTGATTAATGTGAGCGCCGCGGTTTCCCTGGGTATGGGCCATCGCCTGGTCCGCACCGAGGTACGCGGAGAGGCATTCCCACCGGACAAACTACCTGGTCTGGTCAAGCGCATCCAAATTTTTACCGGAGTGGCGATAGTCCTGACCGCCTGGATTGTCTGGATTTCGCTCGACATGTCGCGGCTGGGGTTGGCAGTGTCAGGGATGGGACTGTAAGCTCTCACTTTCCTGACCAACGCGGCGGGCGCTTCTCCGTGAAGGCGGCGACGCCTTCACGGAAATCTGACTCGGTCATCATGCGGTCGATCAGACTGCGTGAACGCTGGACCGCCGAGGCTGCATCGCCGTGCAGGTCGGCATAGATCTGATTTTTGGTTGCCCGCAACGACCCGGGAGACACACGAGCTATCATTTTGCGTATGTAGTCGTACGTGTAAGGCAGGAGTTCGTCGAACGGCAGGACCTTGTTGACGAGTCCGAGTTCATAGGCCTCTTCTGCCAGGAAGATGCGACTCGTAAGCAGGATATCATTCGCCCGCGTGACGCCCATAAGACGCGGGAGCAGCCAGGACAGGCCAAACTCGGCCGGCAGGTTCAGGGCACCGTGGGCGGTCGTGAATTTCGCTCCTTCCGCGGCAAAACGAATATCGGCATAGCAGGCGACAGCTAGGCCAGCGCCCGCGACTGCACCGTTAATGGCCGCAATCACTGGTTTGGTGAGGCCGAATTGATACGCGAAATCCGCGTCAAACTCGGGCCGGACACCATAGCCAGGAGTCGGCATTGAGTCTGGCGTGCCTGGGTCGTAGCCACCTTTTTCAACATGTCCCTCAAGCGCCCGCGAATCGGCCCCAACACAAAAATCCCGACCCGCCCCGGTCACGAGAACAGCTCGCACCTCCGGGTCGTTCTCGGCTTGCTCAACGGACCAGCGATACTCTACGTGCATTCTCCCCGTCCACGAGTTTCTGCGCTGAGGACGGTTGAGGGTAATGGTCGCGATCCGGTCTTTGACGGTGTATGCGATGACTTTCCGTTCCATAGTGTCCCCTTTTATACGTACGGATTACCCCCGCCAACTATTTGTCAGGCGCGCGAACGCCGCAAGACTCAGTGTCTCTCCGCGGCGCTGTAAGTCAATGTCCGCCCGTTGGCCAATGGCTTCAAGGTCTGCCCCACCAACACTGCGCAACGCATTGCGTAACGTTTTTCGGCGTTGATTAAAGGCCGCCTTCACGATTTGGCGAAACAGGCCCTCATCGGCCACTTCAACCCGAGGCTCTTTGTGAAAAATCAGTTTAATCACTTGAGAGTGTACCTGTGGCGCGGGGAAAAAGCTGCGGGGCCCAACCGAGCACACTGCTTCCGGCGTGGCGTAGAGTTGAATCAGGACGGACAGCACGCCATACGCCTTTGTCCCTGGAGAGGCGGTAATGCGCTCGGCCACCTCCCGTTGGAGCATGACGGTAGCCTGCGGGAACTGCGTCCGATGGTCGAGCAACCGAAAGAGTATGGGCGTCGCCGCATTGTATGGGAGGCTGGCCACGACTTTGAGAGACCGATCTTGAAACGTGTCTTTCAGATCCAGGCGAAGAAAATCAGCCGTAATCATCTGGACGTACCCATCGTGGGCGAAGCGTTCAGCCAGTCGTTCAGCCAAAGTCGTGTCCATTTCGACTAAAATGAGCTGCCCTGCTTGGTTGACCAAGACTTCAGATAATGCCCCGAGCCCCGGTCCGATCTCCAACACGTTATCTTCAGGGCGGATGGCCGCCGCTGTCACCATACGCTGGATCACGTCGGCATCAATCAGAAAATGCTGACCAAGACGTTTATGGGGACGAATGCCAAGTTCACCAAGGGCGAAACGGGCTTGTTGGAGCAAGGTCGGCGGGGCGGCTTTCACACCGGGGCTCTCCTAGATATTTTCTAACGGCAGCACAGCAGACGCATTCAGGTCCAGTCCAGAACGCTGTCCCGCAGCAAGACGCCAGACACCGGCAAAAGCGATCATCGCCGCATTATCCGTACACAGCTTCAACGACGGAAAGAAAGCTCGAAAATCGTTTTGCTCTCCGGCTTCGGTCATACATTGGCGCAGTCGAGAATTGGCTGAGACGCCACCGGAGACAACAACGCGGCGGATGTTCAGATCATGAGCCGCTCGTATGGTGGTGTCCACCACGGTGTCCACTACGGCTTCTTGGTAACTGGCAGCTATATCAGCCTGGGTATGCCGCTCTCGCTCCGGAGAGGCGAGAAATTGACGCAGGGCAGTCTTGAGCCCGCTATAGCTAAAGTCATACCTCGCCTTTTTGATACGCGCACGGGGGAACCGAATGGCGTCCCGTTGGCCTGCTTTGGCGAGTTCATCGATAATCCGACCGCCCGGGTATCCGAGGCCGAGCATTTTCGCGCCTTTATCGAACGCCTCGCCAGCCGCATCATCCCGGGTCGCGCCAAGACGCTGGTAGTGTCCCCAGTCCCGCGCAAGATATAAACTCGTATGGCCGCCGGACACTAACACGCACAGGAATGGAAAATCGACCTCGTGTTCGAGCTGCACCGCCAGCAGATGCCCCTCAAGGTGATTGATACCAATAAAGGGGAGATTCTTGGCAAAGGCGAGCGATTTCGCAAGCGACACGCCAACCAGCAACGAACCGACCAAACCCGGCCCAGCAGTGACGGCAATCCCGTCAATAGCGTTGAGAGTAATGTCGGCTTGCTCCAACGCCGCATCGAGAACGGGAAGGGCATTTTGTATGTGCTGCCGCGAGGCCAGTTCGGGCACGATCCCACCATAGGGGCCATGAATCGCGTCCTGAGACGAGACAATGTTAGACAGGATGCGGCGTCCACGCAGGACGGCCACGGCCGTGTCATCGCACGAGGACTCAATGCCCAAGACCGTGAGAGCCTTTTGACCGGGCATGTTCACGGCGTACTTTCATCCGGCAGCCGGGCAAGGGCACTAATGGCACGTAGGCTTTGAGGAGAAATTTCCAGGCAGCGCTGGTAACTGAGCCGAGCGTCCTCATATGCTCCTAAATCCTCATGAATCATTCCTTGGAGACATTTCGTTTTCGCCATCCACTCAGCGTCCTCTTCCGATTCCGATAACACGAGTTCTACTTTCAGTAAAAATACCAAAGCTTGGCGGGCATCACCTTGAGCAAAGGTCGTACGGCCAAGAAAGTAATAGCCGTAGGGTTGCAAAGGAGCAATATTCACTGCTCGCTCAAAAAGGATACGGGCGCGATGGAAATCTTCCCGGATCAACGCGGCCTGACCTTGTTCTACAAAATGGAGGGCTATGCGATCCTGGGGAGAAAATATGGCAGGATCAGGCAGGGGGGGAGCCATTTGCTCTGGCATCATTATCCCCTGGTACGGGAATTGCCTCCCATTCTGTGCCGCTTCTCCAATTTGATTATAGGCTTCACCCTCTTGCGCGTATCCAGCCAGACTTCCACCTGCCAGCACGAGAATGGTACTCGGCAGCAGAGATCTCAATAGAGAGCGCAGCAGGGCGATTACAATATATGCCACCATGGTTTTGACCGGCTCGGCTGCAGTGATGGCGAATCTATTGAAACGGGATGCATGGACTCAGACAACACCGCCGTCGACTCGCCAACAGGAAGTTTTGGTGCTGGAGATTGGTAGTCTGACGATGTCGTCCGAACGGGAGGACGAGGCGGAGTTGGGCCAGAAGTGTGATACGGGCACGAAAGAATCGGCTCCCGCCCCTTTGGGAAAGCCTCTTGCATCACCTTGGGACAATGTGGAGTCGCACGCAGACCGGTTTGTTGATCAATCGCCACTAGAGTGACCCCAGGCGGAGACGAGAAATCCGTGATCGGCATCCCCACGGTCGCGCGTTTCATAAATGCAGTCCAGATAGGCAAGGCCGCTTGGGCACCCGAGAGGTTGAGCGAGACCCGGCGATCAAACCCGACCCACACCACCGTTAAGAGATCGGGCGTATAACCGACAAACCAGGCATCCCCGTAATCGTTCGTGGTGCCCGTCTTTCCTGCGGCAGGACGGACAAATCCTCGCCGACGGGCCCCCACACCCGTTCCCTGTTTCATGACTCCCTCCAGCAGGTGAGTCAAAACATAGACATCGTCCGGATGAATCCGCTGTTCGACTGTCATCTGGTGCTGCTCAATCATTTCCCCCGTGCGACTGGTGATCCAGTGAATCGTCTCCGGTCGGGTCGCAATGCCTTGATTGGCCAGAGTGCTATACGCGAAGGCGACCTCGAGGGGAGTCACCTCAGCCGCTCCGAGAGCAAGGGAGGGGTAAGCCGGCAAAGGACTGGTAAAGCCCAGACGAACGGCCATTTGGCGAGCAGGTTCAAGGCCGACTTCCTGGGCAATACGCGCCGTCGCCGCATTCGACGATTTTTCAAGAGCTTTTCGAAGACTTACCATGCCACGATAGCGATTTTTATAGTTCCGTGGACTCCATTCTTTATCTTCATAGAACCAACTGAAGGGCGCATCGTTCACGAGACTGGTGGGCAGGAACCGACCGTCTCTCTGCTGTCTTTCTTTTTCAAGGGCCGCCAGGAACACCACTGGCTTAAAGATCGAGCCCAGTTGCCGGCGCGCTTGTACCGTCCGATTAAACTGCGACACCTGGTAGTCACGTCCACCCACTAAAGCGAGAATATGTCCCGTTTGGGGTTGGATCGCGACAAGGCAGGCCTGGAGGCGCTCTTCGGGCATCTCTCGTTTCAACTGCGGATGCTTTTCCTCCAGTTCCGTCAGCCCTGTCTGAATGACTTCGCGCGCGATCTGCTGAAGTCGCATGTCTAGAACAGTAAAGATATTGAGCCCGGCCTTGGTCAATGTTCCAGCCGGGTAGTTCGCTTCAAGCTCTTTTCTGATGAAATCAACAAAATACGGCGCTTTATTTTTCTCAGGTGGCATCTGGCGCGGGCCCGCTTCTTCGTGCAGGGCAGCGTCTGCTTCCTCTTCCGTAATGGTCCCTAATGTGACCATTCTTTGGAGAATGTGATTCCGCCGCAGGATGGCACGCTCAGGATGACGGTTGGGGGCATATCGGTTCGGCGCTTTGATCATGCCAGCAATAATCGCCATTTCTCCGAGCGTTAGATCCCGGGGCGCCTTTCCAAAGTAGAATCGAGCTGCTTCCCAAATACCCAAAATACTCTTTGCGCCCCGCTGACCTAAGTAAATTTCATTCAAATAATTCTCGAGAATTTGCAGCTTGGAATAATGATTTTCAATAATGAGCGCCAGACAGACTTCGGTCAGCTTGCGCTTGATGGTTCTTTCTTGGGAAAGAAAGAAGTTCTTAATCAGCTGCTGCGTCAGCGTGCTGCCACCTTGGACGGTTCGTCCAGCAGTGACGTTTGCCCATAAAGCTCCCAAGATGCGCCACCAATCAACCCCGCTATGTTCAAAAAAGCGGTGATCTTCAGCCGCCAGCACGGCTTTGACCAGCAGAGAGGGAAGAACGTAGAGTTTTACCACCCTACGTTCTTCCCACGATTGAGCATAGAAACGCGTAATGATTTCCGGCTCCGTCTCGATGGCCTGGATTACAGTCTGATCGTCAAGATCGGTCAGGCGTTCGATCCGCCCCTGCTGTATGGACAGCAAAATCCGTCGGGCTGAGCGCTCTCGTCCGGGATACGTGGATTCCCGTAAAAAAATCTGGACTTCTCCGCTTTGGGCATTGCGCCAATAGTCTCCCCGGGCACGAATGGGGTGTTCGACCTGTTGATAATCCAAGCGAGCCAGATGGTCAAAGAGCGCAGCCTCTTCGACCTTGAGCCCAGGGTAAAGGAGGAGCGGATGCGCATAGACCTTGGACGGTACTGCCCAGCGATGGTCAGAGAAGCGCTGAACGGCTGCGTCTTCTAATTTGTGGTAAAACTGCCAGCCAAGAACGCTCGCAGTTCCAAGCAGCCCCAGGAAAAGAAAACCAATGAGACTCCAGAATATCCGTTGCATATCCATCACAAATAAGAGCGGAGAGTTGCCAATATCAATGGCGGTGTCGCCGCACTATGCTGGATGTCCTCCCCTTTTGAGCTCGACGTATCGCATCCGCAAATCGTACAGCACGTTTTCCAGCATCTGCCCCTCACCTGCATCAAGGTTACCGGCAGTTTTTTGTTGTAACATGGCAAGTATATCGATCATCTGCTGCGCTGCGGTCAGATCGGTTCGGGTTGCCTGACCAGGGGTGGCTGGAATCTCCCCGAGAGACATGAGCGCCTGCGTACTCAGTCCAAGAATAAAGCTCGAAAAAGTAATCTCAATTTGATCAGACGCGGCCTCATGGGGGCGATCTGGCGCTGATGTCTCCTGCGTCTCAGCTTGGGGTGGCGCCGAGCCTTGCCGAGTATCCTCAGCGCCCTCCTCTGTCTGCGTTGATTGGGGCTCTCCTGATTCTGGAGAGAAGCGGCGGCGATCAGTAACCCGAAATCCCTGGCCCCGCTCTTGTTCTTCTTCGCTCATTGAAGTGACCCTCCATCATTGTACAACCCATTATGCCACACTATAGTGGGTTCTCGCACGCTTTGACACTCAGCGGGCACGTCTACGCCCTGAGATCAGTCTCCCCAAGACTTGTTCTGGCGTTACTTCTTCCAGAGAGATCCCCTCTCGATCCGGCCATTTCTCGCGGTAGCAGGTATTTTTGATGACCTGAAGCCCTCCCCCGAGAGGACGCCATTGTTCGGGTCGAGTCGGTCCAAATATGACGACGCCTTGTGCGCCGACCGCCCCGGCAAGATGGCTCACTCCAGAGTCGTTTCCTATATAACAGCTTGCTCGGATGAGGATACTCGCGACCTGTTGGAGTTCAAGAGATGTCTCAGCATGGCCATAGCGACGCCAATACTCGCCTTCCTCCGCCTCGGCAGGCCCAAGCAATATGAGCACTTCCCGGTCTTCGCTGTCCCTCCACCACTCGGCCACGTGCCGAAATCCTTCTGCTCTCCATCGTTTTCTCTGCCCACCGCTGCCTGGATGGACTATTAAGACATGCTTCGACTCCCATCCTCGTTGTCGCCAATATTCCACTCCCCATTGGAGCCATGGCTCTTTGAGTTGTATGGAAGGAGGTCTGGGCAGCCGCTTCTCTTCCGTCTCCCCCAGACAACTCAAATAATAAGCGCTGGCATGAGACTCAACCTGGCCTGAGAAAAAGGGGAAGACCGTGGCTCGACCAGGCGCGTATTGCTCCAGATGCTTCTTCAACTGCGGGAGAGAAGCACCAAACCACGATAAAACTGAGATGGCAGGCGAAAAAAAGCGGTCGAGATCAGCGTCTTTGGCTGAAGAATGAGAAGCAAAAAGGCGAGCAAAACGCGCATCATCGATGGAAACAGTCTGTACCGAGACGGATCGAGGGAAGCATGCGAAGTTCCCAAGAAGGGCACGCGTCGTCTCTCTGCCGACAACAACGAGGTTGCGTTGTTGCTGTCCAATTGCCTGTAAAGCAGGTAAAAAACAGAGAAAGTCGCCAAGACTGCCAGGAAAAAGGATGATTGTACGGGCCATCTCTGAATTGACTTTCAAGGTGTACCTGGATAGCGTGGGAGGGATTCTTTAGTGCTTAAGCGCTGAGCCTTTTTATTCGTGCATTATGCCTGCGCCCTGCCAAGTCGCAGATTCTCTCCTTCAACTCATTGGGAATACTCCCATTGTTCAACTCCGCAATATTCCTCGCCCTGGGAGCGCCGAGATATGGGCGAAGCTTGAATCACTCAACCCTGGCGGAAGCCTTAAAGACCGGATTTGTCTCAGCATGATCGAAGCGGCGGAACGCTCGGGAGAGTTAACGCCTGGAATGACCATTGTCGAGCCTACGAGTGGTAACACAGGGATTGGCCTCGCCCTTGTTGCGGCAGTGAAGGGTTATCAATTGACCCTCACAATGCCGGATACGATGAGCGAAGAACGTCAGAACCTTCTTGCCGCATACGGTGCCGACCTTATTTTGACGCCAGATACAAAAGGGATGCACGCGGCGATTCAAAAAGCGCAACAAACCGCTGCCAGTCACCCTGACTATTTTATGCCACAACAATTCGATAATCCAGCAAACCCAGAAATACATCGGCAAACAACCGCCCAAGAAATCTTGCAGCAACTCCCTCACCTGGATGCTCTCGTCCTTGGGGTTGGGACTGGTGGAACAATCACTGGAGTTGGAGAAATACTGAAGCAAGCATATCCGCAGCTCCAAATCTTTGCCGTTGAGCCGACTGCTTCTTCCGTTCTTGAAGGAAAAGATCCCGGCTACCATAACATCCAAGGTATTGGTGCAGGCTTTGTTCCCTCAATTTTGGATACAAAAATCTACGATGAGGTCCTCTCCGTGTCAGATGAAGAAGCCGCAACCTATACACGGGACCTCGCCCGCCAGGAAGGTATTCTTGTGGGCATTTCATCTGGTGCAGTCTGTGCAGCATCCGTCCGAGTGGCAAGCAATTTGGGAGAAGGGAAGACCGTTCTCACCATCTTTTGTGATGCTGGAGAGCGTTATCTCACAACAGACATCTTCCATGCGGAGGGCATTTAACGTGAACATTGAGCCGTATACGGATATGGATACCGAACTCGCTCAAAAAATCGACAGTCTTAAAGTCCACCTTGAAAAGATGGGGCCTACCCTCCTCGCTTTTTCAGGCGGAGTTGACTCCAGCTTTCTCCTGGCAGTTGCTTCTCAGATTTTACACAATGACGTTATCGCGCTGATGACGGTTTCACCCTCGACCCCACCTCACGATGAACGACAAGCAGTCGCACTGGCCAAAAGGCTGAAGGTGAAACTCCTGCGCATCCAGCATAATGAACTGGATATATCGGAATACGCTGCGAACCCTATTAATCGGTGTTATTTCTGCAAAAACTCCTTATATGAAATCTGCCAGAGAGAAGCCAAGCGTCTCGCATTGGATAGCATTGCCGATGGGATCAATCTTGACGACCTGACCGATTATCGGCCGGGTCTCCAGTCGGCAAAGGAGTATAATGTTTTTCACCCTTTGGTTGAAGCTGGACTAACGAAAGCAGATATCCGTCAAGCCAGCCGGACGTTGGGGCTCTCTACCTGGGATAAGCCGGCCTCTCCGTGTCTTTCGTCCAGAATTCCTTATGGAACCCATATTACGGCGACCATGCTCTCTCATATCGCTCAAGCGGAGGATTTTCTTTATACCCTGGGTATCACCCAGGTTCGCGTCCGTTATAATGGGAAGAGCGCACGAATCGAAATTGGGAGAGAATCGCTAAAGAAAGTGGCTTCTGAAGAGGTCCTCCAGAAAATAGGAGCGAAACTCAAATCTCTTGGTATTCCTCTCGTCACGTTAGATTTGGAAGGGTACAAAAGCGGCGTTTTCAACATAGGGCTTAAAACGGCACATGTATCTACAAAACCTTTTGCTTGATTTTTATTGTCAACAGTGTCAGTGTGAAAAGAGAATGGAGGAGGGGAAATCTGTTCTGAAAGGAGTGGGGTGATGGATCTTCCAACATATTTTCCAAAATGCTTGAAGTGCGACGAGGAGGGAGAGCTTATCCCTTTATCCGATTATGGACAGGAAGGGGCTTCTGTTTTATTTAAGGCGTGGGTTTGCACGAATCCTAACTGTGGCTTCTCGTTACGAGTCGACAAAGGGGAAGTGACATACGGAAGAAAGATAGAGCCAAAGCAATAAATTCCTCGAACGATCTTTCTGAGATACCTAACGAAAAAAGGGGTCCCCGTAACGGGACCCCTTTTTTCGTTAGGTCAGACCATTAGAAGTGCAGATACACGCAAGTGGTAACTCTTCCGGAGAAGAAAGTGGGGAAGCCTCACGGCCAATTAGTATCGGTAAGCTCAACACATTACTGTGCTTTCACCGCCGACCTATCAACCTTGTCGTCTACAAGGGGCCTTTAGAGGTGCAAGCACCTGGGATTCCTCGTCTTGGGGAGGGTTTCCCGCTTATATGCTTTCAGCGGTTATCCCTGCCGCACATAGCTACCCGGCGGTGCTCCTGGCGGAACAACCGGTACACTAGCGGTGCGTCCAACCCGGTCCTCTCGTACTAGGGTCAGCACCCCTCAAGAATCCTACGCCCACGGCGGATAGGGACCGAACTGTCTCACGACGTTCTGAACCCAGCTCGCGTGCCACTTTAATCGGCGAACAGCCGAACCCTTGGGACTTGCTCCAGCCCCAGGATGTGACGAGCCGACATCGAGGTGCCAAACCTCCCCGTCGATGTGAACTCTTGGGAGAGATAAGCCTGTTATCCCCGGCGTACCTTTTATCCGTTGAGCGATGGCCCTTCCATGCGGAACCACCGGATCACTAAGACCTGGTTTCCCACCTGCTCGAGGTGTCCCTCTCGCAGTCAAGCCGGCTTATGCCTTTACACTCGAAGGCTGGTTTCCACTCAGCCTGAGCCGACCTTTGCGCGCCTCCGTTACTCTTTAGGAGGCGACCGCCCCAGTCAAACTACCCACCATGCAGTGTCCCGGACCAGAAGTCTCGGTTAGAATTCAAAGGCAACAAGGGTGGTATTTCAAGGACGGCTCCATAGAGGCTAGCGCCCCTACTTCAAAGCCTCCCACCTATCCTACACATGCTACCCCTAAAGTCACTACAAAGCTGTAGTAAAGGTGCACAGGGTCTTTCCGTCCTGCCGCGGGTACTCGGTATCTTCACCGAGAGTGCAGTTTCGCTAAGTCCGTGGTTGAGACAGCGGGGAGATCGTTACGCCATTCGTGCAGGTCGGAACTTACCCGA
>MKWU01000800.1_pt1 | contig 59031 bp, 68 predicted proteins | sample 809101 | NCBI WGS metagenome assembly MKWU01 (sample SAMN05860141, study PRJNA318959) | sponge metagenome | host: Aplysina aerophoba | place: Slovenia: Piran, Adriatic Sea, Gulf of Piran | collected 2013-05-07 | reverse complement strand
TCAGTCTCACCCTGCCCAGTCTCACCCTGCCCAGTCTCACCCTGCCCAGTCTCAACCTGCCCAGTCTCAACCTGCCCAGTCTCAACCTGCCCAGTCTCACCCTGCCCAGTCTCACCCTGCCCAGTCTCACCCTGCCCAGTCTCAACCTGCCCAGTCTCAACCTGCCCAGTCTCAACCTGCCCAGTCTCACCCTGCCCCAGTCTCAACCTGCTCAGTCTCACCAGTCTCACCAGTCTCACTCGGCGCAGTCTCACTCTCACCCAGGCGCCTGGGTAAGCGCTCCGGGATCCTCGACCTGGTGGGCGACCGCCGGCCGGCGACCTGGCGGCGCTGGGCTCGACGAGAACGGCGGCGCGCGGCGGGCGCATCGGCTGCGGCGTCATCGAGAGCCCGGTGAAACTCCCCCGATCCTCCATGTAGAGTCCGACGAAGGTGGGGAATGGTGGCGGGAAACGCTGATCGGGGTGGCGGACCTATGAGCGTACCGTACGCCCAGGCGACCAGCGGAGAGGAAGCCCGCAACGAGATCCGCAAGCTGCTGCAGAAGTTCGACTGCGCCTCGGTCGGCTTCATGGACGACTTCCGCGCCGGCACGCTGATGCTGGCGTTCGAGTGGCGCGGCCGGAAGGTGCAGCTCACCGCCAGCGCCCAGGGATGGGCGGCCATGTACCTGAAGGCTCACCCGTTCAACAACCGCCGGCGCTGCACGGAAGACGAGTACCGGAAGAAGGCGCTCGACCAGGGGATGATCGCCGTCAACAGCGTGCTGCGTGACCTGGTGAAAGGTCAGATCACGTGCGTCGAGGCCGGCATGATGCCGTTCGACCACGTGTTCCTGCCGCACATGGTGACGGCAAGCGGCGAGACGGTAGCGGAGCTGGTCGACCGACGCGGCGGCCAGTTCCTGGAGCTGCCGGAATAGGAGGGGCGGGCAGTGGCCACGAGCGATCGCGCCGCCGTCCCGGTAACGGACTCGCAAGGCCGCGCTGCTCGCCGTATCATGCGTTCGTTACATGATGTCGCCATCGGATCTTGGCGCCGCGATTGTGGTGTTGACGTCTTATACCGACATGACGCCGGCGCAGGTGTGGAAGGCGCTGCACCACGAGGACACCGATATTCCGGACGTTCTTGCAACCAAGCGGGCCGAGCAAGTGAAGAGCGCGTACCTTGAACGCTTCCCGCCGTCGGCGCCGTTCACCGTTCTCCTTGAGCTCAACAACATGGGCCGGTATCGACTGGTGCAGTTTCTACAGGAGGCACTTCTGGCTACACGCTGGTGCCCGCACCAGAAGAAGGATGTGCCGGACATGGAGGCACGCATCGGGGCCATCAAGCTCATAAGGAACGGCAGGTGCGCCAGCGACGAGACGCCTGACCAGCAGTACCGGCCCGGCCTCAACTGAACGACGGGCATCATGCGCTCACTGATCTACGCGGCGGAGGGCGAGCACGACCCGAACCGCTGATCCCGCCTGATTCGGCGGGTTCGAGCTCGCCGCCGGCGAAAACCACGCGCGAGGATTGCGCTCACGGCGTTTTCCAGGCCGTGGTGGTGTATGGGGTACCCCCTCGGCCGGTTGCGTCGGAATCCTGCCCCGTGGTGGCGCTGGTGCGCCGATTCTCGCGCCGTCGACGACCGAAGGTCCGCTACCGGGGGCGGGCGAACCTTTGATGTTCACCGCGGGCCGGTGGGGTGGATACTCTTGTAGACGACGATGAGGAACGTCGAACAGGCAGATGCCGCCGACGCTCTGTACCGGCGCGGACTGGCGCAGCGCGTCGGAAAGGGAGTACCCCTGGACTACGCGGCAGGCATCCGATCATTTCTTGATGCTGCGGAACAGGGCCATGCCGACGCGTTGCGGCAGCTCCGATGGATCCTTCGTGGAACAGCTCGCAAGCGGGGCGTCGCTGCCCCGCAGGACATCGCCGACGCTCTGTACCGGCTCGGGATCATGTACCGCGACGGCACGGGAGTCGCTCAGAACCTCCTCGAAGCCTTCCGCTGGTTCCGTGATGCTGCCAAGGAGGGCCACGTCGAGGCTCAGTACGAGCTCGGGATCGCGCACCGCGACGGCAAGGGCACTCGTCGGGATCGCGCTGAGGCCGTCCGGTCGCTCCGGGATGCTGCCGACCACGGCCATGTCGACGCTCATCGCGAGCTCGAACCCCTGTACCGCGACGCACTCCTGGGTCACCACAAGACGGCCCAGTGGCTCCGTGACGCTGCCGATCGGGGAGATGCCTACGCTCAGTACGAGCTTGGGAACGCGCGTCGCTGGGGCAGGGGCATCGAGCAGGACGACGGGGAGGCGATGAAGCTGCTTGGCCTGGCCGCTGACCAGGGCCACGCCACAGCTCAGCGCGACCTCGAACAGATGCAGAGGATCGCCGAGCTGATACAGGCCGCCGACCGCGGTGACGCCGAAGCCCAGTACCAGATCGGGATGCTCTACTTCGAGGGTAAGGAAGTAGCCCAGGATTCGGTCAAAGCCATTCAGCAATTCCTTGCCGCTTCGAAGCAGGGTCATGCGGGCGCTCAATGGATGCTCACACGCAACAACGATGCGAGTGCTCAGTTCCACCTCGGAATGGCGTACCTTCACGGCAAGAGCTACCTCGACGTGCCGGTGCCGAAGGATCCGGCCGAGGGCGTCCAGTGGCTCCGTCGGTCCGCCAAGCAGGACAACGCCGCTGCCCAATTCGCGCTCGGACATGCGTATGACGAGGGCCTGGGTGTCAAGCGGGATCTCGTAGAGTCAGTGAAGTGGCATCGTCTGGCCGCTGACCAGGGCGTCGCTGAATCCCTGTTCCAGATCGGTATCGCGTACCTCCGCGGCAGGGGCGTCGAGCAGAACGATGCGGAAGCGATGAAGTACTTCCGAATGGCCGCTGACCAAGAGCTTGAGGACGCTCAACGCATCCTCAATCTGATGCCGGCAGCCGAGCAGGGTGACGCCGAGGCTCAGTACCAGCTCGGGCTCCTCTACTACGGCGACGACACCAAGGTTCCCGAATACCGCAACCCCAAGGCTCTCGTCAAAGCCGCCCAATGGTTCCTGAAGGCGGCCGAACAGGATCACGCTGACGCTCAGTACGAGCTCGGGAACAGGTACGCCGAGGGAGAAGGCGTCCCCAAGGACAGCGCCGAAGCCTTCCGATGGTACCGGAAGGCGGCCGAGCAGGGCCACGCCGACGCTCAGTTCCTTGTCGGGCTCTCGTACGAATACGGCGACGGAGTAGCGCGGGACCTCGTCAAGGCAGCCCAGTGGTACCAGAAGGCTGCCGAGCAGGATCACGGCAACGCTCAGTACCAGCTCGGGCTCATGTACGAGCACGGCAAGGGAGTTGAGCAGAACCTCGTCTTCGCCTATGCGTGGGTGAGCATGGCCGCGATGGACATCGAAGCTGCGGAGACGGTCATCGAAGCTGTGGAAAAACAGCTTGAGGCCCTGGCAGAGAAGATGAGTGAGGAACAGATCGAGGCTGGCGCGCGGATGGTGCAGGAGTTGCAGAAGAAGATCGAGGGACCGAACAGCGGTCCATCCCCCGATCCTTCAGTGAACCTTGATGCTACTGCTCTCGCGTCCATCCTTGGGAGTCGCGGGGATCGATGATCCCGATAGCAGCCTCACCGCTTCTCGATTGCTCTGTGAGCAACTCGATCTGACCGGCCGTTCGCAGCGGAGCTGGAGCCAGCCACCGGCCGCCCGGTTCCTGTTCCCTTAGCCTCTCTCCGCTTCCGGGACTCCTGGCCCAAGGGGGCAAGCCCCGCAGGGGTACCAAGGCCCCGCAGGCGTCTTGAGATTCCGAATCTCGGATGCGTCCGGATGGCCGCAGATGACGTCAAAACAGGGGGGGAGGGGGGGGGTCGCGCGCACGAGGGAGGACGCCGAAGGCGGTGGCCAAGGGATCAGGTACAGGAGCCGGCCCCGGCGCCATTGAGGGCGGGACGGGCAGCTAGAGGATGTGGGCGGGTCACTTTGACACGTCAAGAGGCTGCGAGAGAGTGCCCTGCAGGCTGTCCTCCGGCGCTCTCGGATTGCGCAGAACGGGGTGCTCGGTCGGAGGGTCCGGGGGTCGGCAGCTCGCCGGAGGCGGCTGTCAGGGCCTGCTTGAAGGGCTGTGCAGGGCAATCCCGTTGGTCGAGAGCCTTGGGGGCCGGCAACTTGGCGCCGCGCCGCCGTCACTCGCCGGATGGACGGTCAGAGGGATGTGTGGGGGATCAGGGTGACGGGAGGGGCGCCTGGGCGCCGCCGGACGGTGAGGCGAGTCAGAGGCCAGCGTCGGGCAGCGGAACGGGCACCATGACGAGCACGGAGGCAGCTCGTCGGCAGCCCCGGTCAGTGCAGGCGGTCAGATGCTCCGTCTGGCCCCGATAACGGGCAGGCGCTGGTGTCGTAGGAAGGTCCGCTCGCAGTTCGAAGGTGGAGCCCAGGCGGCAGTCCGAGACATCCTTGGGTGCTTCGCGGAATTGTTACGGGCAAAGCGGCGCTCTGCGAGTATTCGTTGGGCTTGCCCCAAAACGTCCTTATGTGTTTCGGGGTGGCCGTTTGACAAGACTCGTGGCAAGCAAGAGCACTCGTGCGAAAAGCGACCCTGCTGTTCGGATGGATCACGCCTCATCAGGGGTTTACGCGGCACGATGTAAACCCTCTGTCCGGTTCTGTCCAAGCTCTTTCACCATGAACGCCGCAACCTCGGTCGCGCACAGACGACATAGCACAGTTGCAGCGTCCTGGAAGAAAGAGACGGTAGCGGGGTTGCCCGGCTCACGTGAGCACAAACGACAGCGTTCCTGTGACGTCGGCTCGGTCGTGCGGAGGAACTGATCGGTCATGAACATCACGACGTCGCGGGCGCACGTGCGGCAGAACTGCGCGCCGTAGCGAGCGCCCACAGCGATGCTGCACCGGCGCCACCCACATCCAGTGCACTGTTTCTCGCCCGGACCCGCAGCCTCCAGCTTGGCAGCCGCAGCCTCGGCCTCCCGCTTGGCAGCATCAGCCTCGGCAGCATCAGCCGCGCGGCGTGCGCGATGGCGCTTCACCGAGTCGCGGACGCAGGCGCGTCGAAGCGATAGATCCTTGTACGGCATGGCGGTAGGGGTATCATACCTCGATCATGGCGACCATGGCCAACGGTGACGACGACATCAGGCTCGGCACCGCGCTGCTCTACTTGGTCAGCGAGTGGAAGCTGAGCGCCGCGGATGCCTGGATCATCCTGAACCCGCACTCCCGCGCCACCAGCCGTAACTCGGCAGGCGCCCAGGGGCGGCGGATGAGGAAGTGGCGCCGCACGCGACCGCCGCTCTACTGCTGCCGCGACGGGTACGAACTCCTTACGGACCTGCCGATTATCGTCCTCTTGGTCGAACTCCATAAGCTCCGACGGGACACTGTCGAGCGCGAGGCCCTATCCCGCAAGGCCGATGACAGGATCAACCAAGCTCTGGACAACGGCAACTTGCATCAGGCCGCCCGTGTGGCCTCGTGTGCGCACCGAGACAGGGGGCACCCTTCCTACACGCATAAGCTCGAACGGATTCGGATGGGGCTCAATCTCACCGTCCTGGAGAAGCTCCACGGGATGACTCGCGCTCGCGCGTGGGGCGCTCTGCGCCCGCAGTCGAAAGCGGTTGGAGCTTCGGCGGCCGCCCAGGCGCAGCGGGCGATCAGAGAGTACCGGGAGCTGGAAGCCATGGCACTGGACCTACTCAGAGAGCCCGAGCCGTCATCGCCGGAGCTATCATCGCCGGAGCTATCATGGCTGTCGCCGCTACAACCACCCGACCTGTTGTGGTACGCGCGATTGCTGACCGAGCCGCACCCGCTGCAGCAGCAGATCGAGAAGCGTCTGGCGCGGGAGAAGGCGATGGAATCCTTTCCCGTCGACCCGAACGCCTACGCCTACGAACAGCCTTCCCCGTCCGTCGCCCCAGACACGCCCGCCGCCCAGGTGGTCGAGCCGCAGGTGGTGGCCTGGCAGGTGCCCGGTCGCCGGAAGTGGGATCCCTATGAGGCAGCCAAACGGAACCGATGGAACCCGTATGACCGATGATGGCCCTCTACGCGACGGCCGCGCGGCGGGTTCTTTGGTGCCTGTCCGGTTGAAAAATGTCACGTTTGGGGGCCGAATCCGGCTGAATCCAGCAGGAATCGGCCTGATTCCGAGGAATCCGGGCCGTTATGGTGGGGTTCGATTGTTCGGGTAACCAAGTCTCCATCCGGGGGTTTACACAGCCACGATGAAAACCCACAGAGGGACGCGGGCCATCCTCCTTGGCGGCCCGGCTCAGCAGCTCCAGCAAGGCGCCCTGCGGGCTTGTCAGCTCGGCGCGGCGTGCGGACCTCGTCTGCTACAGGTACTTGGCGACGGCGCCCTTCTCGGCGGTGGCGCCGGCGCTGTAGTGGGCGACCATGCGGTGGGTCTTCCAGCCGCCGGCGAGCATTGCCTCGGTGGTGCTGGCGCCGCGGGCGGTGAGCTCGCTGGCGAGGCCCACCCGGCCGCTGTGGCCGGTGATGCGCTTCTCGATGCCGGCCGCCTTGGCCGCGGCGGTGATCCGGCGGGCGATCGACTGGCCGTTGAGACCGCCGAGCACCGGCGCGTCGTCGGCCGGTTCGGCGGGGCGCAGCGCCAACACCGCGTCGGCCGGGCCGTTCTTGAGGAAGCGCACGTCGGTCTGCTCGCCCTCCTGGTCGGTCTTCGAGCGGCGAACCCGGATCAGCAGTCCGGCGCCATCGGAGGCGCGCGACACGTCGGCCCAGGTAAGCGCGGCTGCCTCCGAGCGGCGCAGTCCCGCCTGGAACAACAGCCCCGCGATCGCGGCATCGACGGCACCGCGCCGTAGCGCCTGCGTGGGCGATTCCAAGCCGCGCCCGGTGCGTCGAGGGATCGCAGCCGTGGCGATGATGATGGCGACGTCCTCGACGGTGAGCGGTTCGGCTTGCCCCCGCCCTCTGCCGGCAGCCTCTCGTCGCAGCCCCTTGAGCATCTGGCGGATGCCCTGGTTGTCGGTGGGGTCAAGAAGATCGTGGTCGCGGTGGGTGGCCGAGATGCCGGCGCGTATGGCGTCCAGCGTGGCAGCCGCGGCGCCGAGGGAAGCGCGCTCGGCGAGATAGGCGGCGACGGTGGCGACGCTGGCCGGAAGCGGCTGATGCCCATGCGCCTTGGCCCATGCGCACCAGCCGCGCCACGTCGAGCCGTATGCCCTGCGGGTGTTGTCGGTGCGGGACTTCTGTAGCGCCGCGGTGATGCGCTCGGCATCCGTCTCGGTCAGCTCGCCGAGCGGCACGTCGAGGGCGGCCGGTACGGGCACCGGCGGGTCGGAGGGTGTCGTCGTGGGGTATTCCACGATGCGTTCGTCGTCGGACATCAGAACAACCTCCCCGGGGCGGCGCCGCCGCAGTGATCGGTGAACAGGTCCAGGGTGCGCGCCGGCGCCCATCGGTCGCTCTTGCCGCGGTCGTAACGCTCGCGGTAGCTGTGTGCGTCGGGCGCCTCGGCGCGCAGCGCTTCGAGGGTCTGCGCGACAGCGACGACGCGGCCCTGGCGATCGTGGGCGCTGTACCACGGGGCCGAGAACTCGACCCCGTGGAGCAGCGCGACCGTGACCGCGCGGTCACGGTCCTCGCTGCAACGCTGCATTACGATCGGACCTCGGCCGGGATCACGGAGCCGGTGCCGTTGCAGCCCGGGCACAGCCCATCGTCTTCGCTCTCGCCCACCAGCGCCGGGTCGATCAGGCGGCCCTCGCCGTGGCACGTCGAGCAGGTGGCGGGCGCGCCATCGGCTGGGTCGTCGTCTTCCTCGATCTCCGGGGCGTCCTCGTCCTCGATCTCGGAGCCGAACGCCTCGATGCGGGCGTGGTGGCCGTCGACGTCGAGCGCGCAGAGGAACGACACGTCGCCGTCGAACAGCCCGCGGGCGGCGTTGAGGCGGCTCTCCTCGGTCACGTACGGGCCGCGGATCACCGGGCCGTCCTGGCCGATGCCGACCACGTAGTGGTGCAGCAGCGGCGCGACAGGGCCGCTTGCGCTCGCCCTGACGTAGAGCTTCTCCGGGTCGACCGGGCCGCGCCCGGCGTTGATGAGCGCCATCGCCGCGTAGTGGGTGCGGCAGGCGACCACGGCATCGCCCAGGTCGGGCCGGTCCACGAGCGGCAGGTGATGGTCGCTCGGCTCGAACACGGCCTGCCACTGGTCGATGCCGGTGCGGTTGACCCGGTAGTCGCCGTGGCGAGCGTGGTTCAGTTGGCCGTCGCGGTAGGTGCGTTCCTGCCATACGTGCGAGTCGCGGGGCGGTTCCTGCCAGTTCATGCTTGTACCTCCGTGTCTCTCTCGGACCGCGGCGGTTCGGGCCGCGGCCGCGGCAGGACGCACTCGGTCCTGCCCTTGCGGTTGGTCGTGATCCACACGCGCACGCCGGTGCGGTCGGCCCATGCTTGGGCGACGCGCTGCACGTCGGCGCGCGAGCCTCGCAAGCCGTCGATGTTGCGCTTGGCGCGCGCGAGCACGGCCGGGTCGAGGGACCCGACCGGCTCGTCGTAGCACTCGATGATGCGGGCCATCAGACGAGCGAGCCCATGACGATCTCGCCGCGCATGCGCCGCACGAGCCGGGCCTCGTGCCACCACGATTGAGCGACGGCGAAGCCGTGGGCGGCTGCCTGCCGTTCGTTGGCTGCGGCGTGCTCGGCGTAGCTGCCGATCGGCTCGCCGCGCATCCGCTCCCATCGGTCGTAGGCGAGTCGGGCCTTGAGGGCGACGAGGGCGATGCGTGCGGCGTTCGCGTTGAGGTAGCCGGCGGCGTTGGCCAGCGCCTCGGCCGGCGCGATGCCGGCCTCAAGGTCGCTGGCGATGCCAAGCGCCCACTCGGGGGCGTACTCGTCGAGCCTGACGGTCATCACGCGTGCTCCCGGTAGCGGTCGAGACAGTCGGTGCAGGTCGCGGCAGCCGGGTCATCCGTCTGCGGGCCGCCGTCCTCGTAGCACCACGTCGTGCCCTTCGTCGGGCCGTAGGTGATGGCGAGATGCACGTCGGTCTTGCGTCGAGCGTGGAGGCAGTCCGGGCACGTTGCCTGTTCGGGGTCGTCGACCACGATGCCGCCGGCAGCGCCGCAGAGGATGGGGCGATACCGGCCGGTGCGCTGAAGGTGCAGCAGCTCGATCGGCTGTTCGATCTCGCGGCCGGTGAATGTCGCCACGTCGATGCGGTTCTCGGACAGGTCGAGCCTGAACAGGCCGTGCCCGTCGCCGAACGTCGCCCGGTGTGTCCGGGCAGCGTTCAGGCGGGCTCTCTCGGTGCGGTACGGGCCGTTCAGGGACGGCTCGATCTCGTCTTCGATGGTGAGCAGGTAGAGGCCGTACAGGTCGCTCATGAGGGGATCTGCGAGCGGGACTCGGCCAGCTCGCCGCCGGTGAACCAGTCCACGGACGGGGTGTCGCTCATGTTCAGCCTGAACAGGCCGTCCTCTTCGCCATGCTCGGCGCGGTGCTCGCGGGCCGCTTCCAGCCGCTCGTCGTCGCTGATGAACGGGCCGTCGAGCCGGGGTTCAACGTCGCCCTCGATGATGAGCAGGTAGAGGATGGGCGCATCGTCGGGCGGCTGGTTCTGTTCGCGCTCCAGCACTTCCTCGCACTGGCAGGCGGTCACGACGTCGCCGTGGCGGGTTGCCGTCTCCTTCAGAGCCTGCACGCGGCGCAGGATCTCGGCGTCGCTCTGCGATGTCGGGTCGATCGGGCCGGCGGGCTGATAGCTGAGCATCCGCAGAACCGCGTGGAGCGAGTCCACGCGGCCCCGGATGAGTCCGAACGTATCGTCGGGACGCAGGGACAGGAGCCTGTCCACGCGCTCCCAAGGGAGTTGGGCTGCCGTCATGCGCCCACTCCCACCACGTCGATCGACGTGGCCAACACGGTGTCGGAGCCGTCCACGATGTCCACGGTCTGATCGGCCGGCGGCCACTCGTCGCCGCACCATCGGCCCTCGGCAGCCTCCGTGATCGCGTCCTCAAGGGTGAGAGCGTTGAGCAGATGCCGCTCGTCGTCGCTCGTCCTCACGTAGAAGTGGCGACGTGCCTGAGTCGTGAAGCCGCTCATATGATGCGCCGCTTCGCGAGCATCGCGTTGTACTCCGTTGCCGGCATGTCGGTGCAGGTCGGGCAGCACAGCAGGTCCATGTCGTCTCGCTTCATGGGCTGTTCGCAGTCCGGGCAGGTCATGCGGGCCGTCAGCTCTGCCCGCACGATCCGATCCCGGTCAACCGTGTCGCACCATCCGGCCCCGTCGCTCACCGTCACGCGGTTGCCGTCGATCTGTTGCACCGTGGCAAGCGTCGGCGGGTGGCCGGACGCGAACAGCCATACCCGATCGCCGTTGCGCAGCGCCGGCTCTCGCTCCGGTCCCGGCTCTACCGTGCCGACCTCGAACAGGCCGTCGGCTTGCAGGTCGAGGGCCGCGTCGAGCAGCTCGCCCTGAGCGTCCGAGCACTCATGGGCGATGGCCTTGCCGTAGGGGCGGGTCTCGGCGATCTCGACCGCCGTGCCGGCCGGGATGGGCTCGCTGCCGTCCTGCGAGCGGAGGGCGAAGTCGCCGACCGGCCGGGTGAGCCGGACGATGCGATCCTCGGTCAACGGGCCGTCCACGTCGTCAGGATCGACCCATACGATGCGCGGTGTGTTCTTCATGGGGTTTGCCTCCCCTGTGTGTGATCCGAAGACGCGAACTGCCGTTGCGGCCGTTTCACGTCTTCAACGATAAGTGTAATTGTCGGTGTTGATATGGTCAAGCCTGAGCCGCCCCCGATTCGCCCTCGGAAACGCCATCTCGCAGCCGTGGACGGCCGCCAGTCGCTTCGAGCAGCTTCACGGGTGCCGCAGTACCGCGAGCACCGAGAAGCGCCCGTGACGGCGATCCCTCGTGCGTCCGTGCGGCGGCCGGCATGGGGACGGGTCGGTCGGTCGGCGGCGCGCTGGCCCGCGATTGCGCGTCCAACTCGCACACCCAGCCCGTACCGGGACTCCACCCGGCAGGCGCGGCCGTGGGGACGCTTGCGGCTTCGCCATCGCAGCGAGTAGCCTGTCGCGGCGCGGGGCGAAGAGGTTTCTTCACGGGGGCCTCGGACTCCCTGTTTGTGATTCGAAGGCGCCGGCCCGCTACTCCCTCGGGAGGTTATGGCCGGCGCCTTCTTTCTCCGGCGCATCTACTCGGTCAAGCGCCCTTGGTCCTCGCCGCCGTCGCGCTCGCGCTCGGCTGCCTTACGCACGTCCGGCAGCGAGCGCCGGATGCACTCGCGGATGACGGACGCGACCGGCACGTCGGACAGCTTGGCGATGGCCTCAAGCTCCTCGGCCACCTTCTCCGGCAGCGCGACGCTCAGGCGCTTCGGGTGTCGTTTCGCGTCGAACATGGTGTCTTCTCCTTCGGGCCGTCCTGCGGCCCTCAACGTGGTGTCTGTGGTCGGCTCATCAAGGGCCGGGGCGACCAACTCCCGACGACCGCCGGCGGCTGCCGGCGGTTTCGCCTTTCAGGCTGAGAAGCCGAGTCCGCGCTCCTTCATGCTCACGAACCCGCGCGCACCGATGACGACGTGGTCCAGCAGCTCGATGTCCATCAGCTCCGCGCTCACGCGGACACGCCGCGTCACCCCGGTGTCTTCCGGGCTCGGCGTCGGATCGCCGGACGGATGGTTGTGGGCGAGGATGATGTTCGGGCAGTTCTCCCGGATCGCCGGCTCCAGGATCTCGGCCACGCGCACCGATGCGGCGCACACCGTCCCTTGGTACACGTCGCGGACGGCCAGGACCTCGTGCTTCGTGTTCAGCAGCAGCACGCTGAGGCGTTCCCGCTCCAGGTGGGCCAGGGTCGGGCGCAGCAGGTGGTAGACGTCCTCCGGCATCCGGATCGCCGGGCGGTCGCTCAGGCTCGGCGCGGTCAACCGGCGGCCGAGCTCGATCCCGGCGCGGAAGGCAACCGCCCGTGCCGGAGTCACGCCGGCAGCGACCATCTCCGGGACGCTGAGCCGCGCCAGCGCGCGCAGGTCGCCGGCCACCGAGTACGTCGCCATCGCCTGCGCCGGGTCCAGGCTCATGGCGCAGGCGAGCAGCTCGGCGTTGCTCATCTGCGTCTCGCCGACCAGGTGCAGCCGCTCCCGGATCTCGGTAAGCGGTGCGCGCGGGCTGTTCTGCGGTACCTCGAACAGCGTGGACTCGCTCATGCGGCTACCAGCTCCGGACCGCGGCGGCGCAGCCTGAACAGGCACGAGTCCACGGTGCCCTTCGGGATGTCCATGATCTCGGCGATCTGTCGGTTCGACGGGGCGAGCCGCACGCGGCGCAGCTCGTCGGCCGCGGTGTGGTAGGAGTCCTCTGTCCAGCGCCGCCCGGCGCTCTCGGGACCGGCGAGCCGGCGGGACAGGCAGTAGCGCATCCGCTCCCGCAGCTTGTCGGCGCGGGACGTGTTCACCATGCGACGGCCGCGCTCGACCAGCGCCGGCAGGTCGTCGCGGCCCGTGCTCGCCGCCAGCACCGCAACCTGCGTGTCGTCGATCTCGCAGCAGGCTTTGACGGCCGCTACCGCGATGTCATCGCGCATGGTGCGATGCGTGATCGTGCGAGCCTCCCACGGCTCATCGGGCTCGTCGTGCTGCGTGACGGTGAGGGTCTGCCCCATCGCCCGCTCAGCGCGGAAGCGGTCCCGCTCCCTGCCCTTGCGGCGCGAGAAGTCCAACCACTGCCACTTGAGGATCGTTGACCAGTACGCGGCGAAGGGCCGCCCGATGTCCGCGTACTGCCCGATCAGGCGGTCCATCTTCGGCCGGACGTACAGGTAGAACTCGCTGCACTCGTCCTCCCTCGCTCCCTTGCAGATCGGGTAGCGGTAGGTGTGCATCTCGATGTCGGTCCTGCACGGCACGGCCGTTGCGTTGTCGCTGTGGACGGTCATCGGCTCGCCTCCGCGATGGAGCGGCGCAGCCGCTGCGCGTGGTGCTTGCGGAACCGGAGCACCATCGTGGCGTGGGCCGCGCGGGTCGCTGCCGTGGTCGGCCGCAACATGGGCGGCTTGCAGGTGGCGAGCAGCCGCCGAAGCTCTGCCGCCGGGTCGCGATTCGATGGGTTGGTCATGGCTTGAGACCTCCAACTGTTTGTGATGCAGTGATCGTACAGCACAGATACAGCAGGAGTCAAGCGACTGTGCAGCGGGATCGCTGCACGCCTCATTGCCTCCGGTGGCTCGCCCCTTCAGATGCGGGCTTCAGGTACGATGAACAGGCGCAAGCCGACCGGTCCGGGCGACGGGCGGACGATCTCCGGCAGCCGCAAACGCTCCGATCAGCCCTCACCCAGCCGGTGCGGCGCTGCCGCTCGGCGTCTCACAGGGCGGGCTGTGCCAGAACGGCCTACCCCCTCAGGGACCCCCGGAGGGGCACCCCCGGGGACCCCCCGAAGCGGCCCCCCGCAGGAGCGGGGGGGGACGACGTCACGCCCCCCCGCAGGGAGGCTCCCAGTATTCCAGGGCCGCCCCCCCAAGGGACCCATGGCCCCCCTGGGGGACACCCCTCGTCGCGTTTGGAGCGCAGGATCTCTTCGGAAGCGACACCGAGCTCGAGCGCCATGCGGGCACTCGTCTCCAGCGCCAGCTTGGTGTTCACGGTCTGATCGAGGGTGCCGGCGGCACCGAAGTTCAGGCAGAGCGGGCTGACCTTCAGCCCGGTGCGCCCGAACGGGACCCTCCGAACCTCCTCCGCGCCGCAGACGCGCGTCTGCCAAATCGAAAAGGAGCAATCTACGGTGGTTTGAGCGGTAACGGTATCGCGATGTATCGCCCACACGGGGAAACTAATTTCCCCATTGCGCGTCATGTAGTAAGTTACTTGAGTTTGTAGACCCTATGTGTTACCCGTTACCGCAGAAAAAGCCCGCTCGACCGGGGACGGTCAAAGCGGGCGCGGCAACTGAATGGGCCGCGCCTACCGTACCCGGACCCCGGCCGAGCTGGCAATCCTGCCACTCAGGGAGGGGATGGCATGAACGACGAAGAACGAACGACGAACGGTTCCGACGACGACTCCAGGCAGCATGCCCGCAAGCTTGTCGCCGGCATGACGGATGAGGACGTGCGCAAGGCGGCGCTGGCGCCGTACGAGCGCATCATCATCACGGACTCCGAACACCTCAGCGACCGATCGGACCCGGCCGGCAGCCGCACACGGTTTGTGCGCATCGAGCCCGGCAAGCTGTTGACCGAACACGACACGGCGGTCTTGACCGCTGCGGCCAAGGCGGGGCGGGAAATCATCACCTGGTGCAGCACCGCGAACGCCCGGTCGATTGCGACCGATGTCGCGCGCCGCTTCAACAACCTACTGCCCGACGGGAAGCAGGTCCGTCATGTCACGCTGCAGGAGCCTGACGAGTTCGCCCGCACGACCGACGTGGAGTTCGCGGACGCGATCCAGAGCGCTACCCCGAGGCTTCCGGCAGCGCCGGCGAAACCGGCCGCGGCGGGCGAGTCCCCTGCGCTGAGGATCGCGGCCTTCTACGTCGACAGCATGACCACGGCCGAGCGGGTCCTGCTCGCTCACCCCAGCGATCTCCTGGTCATCACCGGCGCCGGGGGGTCCGTATCTGACCTGCGCGTGCTCTCCCCGGTCGGGATCTGGGAATCGGGAGAAACCGCGTTACGTGGCTGGCTCCGCAGCATCGGTGACGAGATGCAGGCGGAATTGTTTAAGACCGGGCTCCACCACATCGCCAACGTGGACGGAGCGCTGCGGAGCATTCGCCGACTGTCGGAGCCCGACCGGCTCGCACCGATGAAGCTACAGGCGGTCCCGGCGCTGGGGCGACTCCTGGAGAGCGGCGAGCTCAAGGAAGGGCAGGTTACGACGTGTGACGTTACCGAGCTCGACGCGAACCTGCGCTACCTCGGCACCTCTAAGGGCGTGGTCGACCTGGAGAGCGGCCAGCTCCTGCCACGCGACGAAGGGCGCCGCGCGCTGGTCACCGTGCAGACCCAGGTGGCCTACGATCCAGATGCTGAGCATCCGGACGTCGACAAGCTGTTCGCCCACCTGACCGCCGACGAAAGGGCATGGCTCCGCGGCTGCCTCGGCTGCGCCATGCACGGGACGCCGGCGCGCCGCTGCTACCTGCTCGAAGGGCCGCCGGCGGGCGGCAAGTCGGCGCTGCTTAACGCGATCATGGGGGCGCTTGGACCTTACGCGACGCGCCCGGCGGACGTTGCGCTCTCCAAGGATCGGTTCGACAGCGTGTCGCCCGAGCTGGCGGCGTTCACGAACCCGGCGCGCGTGGCGACCATCGACGAGATGCCGACGCAGCGCGTTGCTACCGGGCTGCTCAAGCGGCTGATGGGCGGTACCCGCATCACGTACCGGCCGCTGTACCGCGAGCCGGTGGAAGCGCTGGCTACCGCTACGCTGTTCATGGCGTGCAACAGCGGGCGCCGGCCCCGCTTCGACCTGGGAGACAAGGCGATGTTCGAGCGCTTGCGCGTGCTTCCCTATCCAGCGGTGCCGGTCGATCACGTCGACGAAGAGCTGCGCGACCGGATGCTGAACGATCCCGACATCCGGGCCGCGATGCTGGCGTGGCTGGTTGCCGCGGCCGTGGAGACGAAGCCGAACCGGCCGCCCGACGACATTCCGGCGGTGGGAGCGGCGCGCCAGGAAGCCGCCGCGGCCGAGGTTGACGAGGTAGAGGAGTTCGCGCGCCGTCTCGCCCCGGCGCCAAGGTCAGAGGTGCTCACGGCCACCGACGTTTGGCGCGAGTGGTGCGCATTCTGCGGCGAGGAGCACGAGGCAACGAGGGAAGCTGGCGGGGTCTCCCGGTCCGGCCGTACATCGTTGACGAGCGCGCTACGCGGGTTCGAGCCGCGTCTGCCGGCCGCGAAGCTGATAAGCGTTGACGGCAAGAAGGTGCGCGGGTGGCGCGGCTGGAAGCTGCTGACCGTCGAGGAAGCCGAAGCGCAGCGAGAGCAGGAGCAAGAGCAACTGCCCAATCCACGACGACTCGATGTGACGGCAACGCTCTACGGCGAGATTACGGCGCAGAGGTGGTACGAATTGTCGAAGCCGCGGCAAAAACGCGAGACCGCCGAGGATTACGAACAACGGCGCGAACAGTGGAAAGCGGAACTAGGCCCAGGTAGAAGAGTGCCCGGATTCGATCTCATCCAGAAACGCGAACTCGACGCCACGTATCTGACGTTCTTCGCCGATCCCAACGCGAGCCCATCGGCAACTGCTGATGAGAAACGGGCTGCAGTGCTTATCCGTGACGACGAGACGATGAAGCAGGAACGAGAATACTACAGGAAGCTGGGCCATGCGTACGAACAGGACGGGGCGGTCGCCTGCGGAACCGTCGACTCACTGCGGGAGTTGTCATCGACTGACTGGGACAAGATTCATCAGCGCTGCCTTGATGTCCTGAAACGCCTGGCGCAGTTGCCAGAGTTCGGTCGACGGGTCGACTTCCCGCCAGCACTCGGCCAGACGTTGCCCCCGGACACCATCCCTACTGTTCCTGCTTGCGGAGAGCCCTCAACCATACGGATTGAGGATCGTCCTATTGGCCGATGGTATGTCTTACGTTCGGCTGCACCTAGCACGGAGGACGGAATCCACCTGTGGTCCATGGAGATCGACTACGTTTGGCGGCTCTGTCCAGAGCCGCGGCCGCCGCATCCGCTCGAACTGCTAGGTGCGCTGTCGGGCCACGGCGCAGCCTGAGGGGTGCGAGCGTGATGGAGGCTAGCCTCATCTTCTGCATAAGCTTCCTCCTTGCCCCGGCCGTTTGTCCGGCCCGCGGGCGTTCGATCCGCTACCGAGGCGGGTCCAGGGATTCGGGCACGTAACGAACTCCGTTGTACTCAATGACCTTGGGTGGACTAGGTGTTTCGACCTCCAGAAGAACGACGTTACCGCCCCCCATGGCTGCTCGGAATTGACCAAAGGCTTCCTCGACGCTGGAAGGCGTCATATAGCCTCCCATCGATCCGTAGGTCTTGCCGAAGGAGATCGTCTGTCCGTTGTCACGAACATGTGCGAACTGAACGAACGCTTCCTTCATTTGTTCCTCCTGCGCCCGGTGGGGCGCGGTCGCGCGCTTGCGCAGGAGCGGCCGATCCGGCAGGATGCCGTCGGAAGCGATCTGCTGCTCCTGTGTCGAGCGCTGTTCGCGTAGAGCCTCCGGTTCCCGCCGGGGGCTCTACTTGTCCTCTGGCCATTGTCCCCGCCGCGTAGGCGGCGTCAACCATCACAGCGTGGATACTTGGTCAATTCGGTCCCGACCCGATGTCGATGAGACTGCATACTTCGCCGCGCATGCTGTTGTGGTGGAGCTCATTCTTCTTCAGATGTGGTTCAGCCAGGGCCTGATGCCCGGCTGTTACGCAGCCGCCGATCCGATGCTGCCCGCGGTCGATGTGGTACCGCAACTCAGTCCCGTAGATCATCCCGATTTCCGCCGGCTGCGGTGTGACCCGCAGGGGCGAGTGCTCCACCTTGAATGACGCCGTGGTGGTCATCGTCGTGCTGCACCCTGCCATCACGATCGCCGCCAGCAGCAGCCCCATGATCTTCCTCATCTGAATCCTCCTGCCCGATACGCAGAGGTGCCGGGCCGTTTCAGAGACACACGTGCACCAGTAGCGCAGCCTCGCCTATTCGGTCCCGCGCCGCCAGGAGCTACCCGGCCGCGCATGTGGAACGGTATTCAGCGAGCGACCCGACAAGCGGGTGCACGTATGTCTCTCTACGAGGGAGTGTGCCTGGACGGACCCGGTTATTCAAGTATGTTATTACCAATCAAAGGGCTGGGTATCACCAGACCTGATGGGTGATGCAACCGCTCAGGTGTCCGGTGGACGCGCGCGTGGCGTGGTGGGCTCGCGGCCGGTCCGGTGACGGCCGCGCCGCCAAGTCGCACCACCGCAAGCGTGCTGCACACGTTCAGCGCCTCAAGGGGAACCCACCCTTCGGGTAGTGTGGGTCAGTTCGGAATCGCGGGCGGCCCGCTACGATCGCCGGGGCGAGCGGCGTAGCGCATGTGTTCCCCGGTTGAGCAGTAGCGCCGCTGTATGCCACCGTGAACTTCGTACCAACGCCGTTGGCCCATGTCGGGTCACCTGCGGAATACCACAGCGGATCACCGTCCGGGAGTAGCTACCTGGGCGCCGCGAATACGTAGGGCTCGCTTTCTGACGGCGTTGGTACAACGGCCCGGCACCTCTGTGCCGGGACCCCAACACTGGCTGGAGGGCCGGCGAGCCGCACAGGGACGGACCTCCTGGGGGAGCCCCCTGCCCGCTTCAGGACGCGGCGTCGCGCGCCAGCGTGCGGCGCGGAGAGACAGACATGAAGAAGATCAGTGTGGCTTTGTTCGTGGCAGCGGTGGCGCTGCTGGCCTGCGAGCAGGGACCCGGCGTAGTGGAAGAGCCCGAGGCTCATCCGATCGAAGGCACGTGGGAGGTGGTCGAAGCGCGTTTACGCATCAGGGGCCGTGTCAACGAAGAAGACCGGGACTACGACCAGGAGCACCCGGCTGTCCTCCCGGAAGGGTTCACGAGTCTGAATACGTTCAAGGCGGGGATCTACACGCTACGCGCCAAGCAACCGGGCGATGACCGATCGGTGACGACCGAAGGCATCTACCTGATCGATGAAGAGTCTGATCGAGTGATGGTGTTGATAGAGTACCGGGGGGGAGGGCAGGATACTTCCATGGTCTTTCGATACAAGCTGAGCGGCTCCACTGGACTTGAGCTTCGTCAGCAGATTGATCCCCACGAGCAAAGGATGTTCCCCACTTCACCTGGCAGCCGTCTGATCATCATCGAGGGAACGGAAGTGTATGTGTATCAGGCGGAGTTCGTCTCCGTCTTCAAGCGTGTCGATTGACGCTGATCGCCTAGATTGCCGCCGCCTAAGTGCCATCGACACCTACCGCCCAGTCCAAGAACGGCCGCAGCAGCTCGCCGTCGCGCAGCAGCCACCGGCAGGTTATTGACAGTGCTACCGTGATGCCCCCGACGCCGACGGCAGGGTGTCCTGCGCCGGACGCCCAAAGGTTCCCTTTACAGCAGGGACGCCGCCTCCTCGTCGTCGTCCTTGGGCATGTTCATCCGCTCGATCTCCTGCACGCTCTCCGCGATCAGGATCTCCCTCGCCGCCGCCTTCCCGTTTTCGTCCGCGCCCCTCGTCAGGCTCTTGTACGCATCGTTCGTCAACTGATTGAAGCTATTCAGGTACTCCACCAGCGTCCCCTCTCGCTTCATCCGGCGGTACTCTTTCGGCTGCTTGTCCTTCAGAGCCTGAAGCGCCACGTCTGTGAGCATCGGTTACCTCCCCCGGTCATCATCAGCGTTTCGGATTACCGAGGCGGCCATCGTCGAGAGATCCCCGGCCTGGTGCAACCGCCCCGATAGACGCATTGCGATGCGCAGCGGCGTGCGGCCCGTCAACCAAGCCCAGGGCGGGTGGAGATGTGTCAGCCGCCTCGGTCAGCTCGCATCCGCGCTCATCGAGTAAGGGCGACGAGCAGCGCGTCGGCAGGTCATCTCTCCAGCGCGCGCCGGGGGATCTCAGGATCAGCAGGCATGACCGGAGGGCGGCGCAGCGAGCCCCCCCGAAGGGGTTAGGGGCGAGCGTCTGCGACGCCCCACCCTACTACTTCGTATTCGGTTTGGCGCGCGCGCGCATTGGGGAGCGGATGTGATTGTTGCCATGCAAGGATTTGCAGCACCACAACTCGACGGTTGACCCGTGGGGCATTCGACGGTTGACCCGTGGCGACTCGACGGTTGACCCGTGGCGACTCGACGGTTGACCCGTGGTGGCGACTCGACGGTTGACCCGTGGTGGCGACTCGACGGTTGACCCGTGGCGGTCAGCCGTCGCTGCGGTCGGTCGGCAGCAGGCGCCAGCCGCGCACGCCGGTACGCGGATCCGTCGCCTCCACCAGTTTCAGATCCGGAAGGTTCAACCACGGGGCCAGGATGGCTGCGTGTGTCCGGCGGTTGCTGTCATCGCGGTCGCCGAACGCCAGACGGCGCAAGTCATCGAGTGTCAGCACCGGGTAGTCCTCCGGGTTACGGCTCCAGCCATACCGCTGGCGGTCGGTCTTCGGCACCGGCCGCCGCGTCGTGCCGGGCGTCCAGATCAGGGACCGGCCCGCGATGTAGGCGCGCCACTTCGGGCCGCTGGTAACGCCCATGTGATCCAGCCACGGCAGGTCCACCGATGAGCCGTGCACCGCGCCGGGCGGGGGCGCCAGGTCCAGGGTCACCGCGTCATCAAGCGCCGGGCGGCCGTCAGGACCAAGCGCCGGCAACTCGCGTAGCGTCATGGGAAACCAACGCCCGCCGGTAGCGCTCGTCACCGTGTAGTTGTGGACGCGGTATAGCGCGTCTATCAGCTTCGGCCAGTTGTGGCGCACGTCGCGGTCCACCCAACCGCGCTTGTCGCGCCGAGGCGGCCACAACCCGTCCAGCAGCTCGCGCACCGTAACCGCGATGCGCACGATCGTCAGTCGGCGATCCTCCGGGCGGATCATCAGCAGCCCGCCGCGGACGATCAGCCGTGCCTCTATCGGCGCTCCTCTACCCCGTGACCGCAGCGGCGCGCCCGTCCGGTCCACGATCTCCAGCAGCGGCACGCGGTGACGGGTCGGCTCCAGATCCGGGAACAGCGTCAGATCGGCCGTCCGCGGGCGGTCGTCGACCAAGCCGCCGAACAGCACCCCGCGCTCGCGCTCCGGAGACGGGCCGACCACTCGTAGCGCCGGCAGGATCCGACGGTCGGCGCGTGTCGCTGCCTCCGTCGTCACCGGGCCGTGCTCCAGCCACGCGGCCATCAACGGGCCGCAGGTGTGGCGCGGTCGACGCTCCGGCGGGCAATGGTGCCAGTACATCGATAGGATCCACAGGGGCACGTCGTTGCCTTCCTCGGTCAGCACGGCCGCCGCGGCCGCGCCGCCGCCGAAGGTTCTCATACGTTGGAGCGCATCCTTCATAAAATCGGAATCTTGACCGCCCTGCTCGATCTTCGCCGGACGATCGCCGATACCAAATCTGCCGTCTGAGGTCACACTCAACCGAATGCCCGGGAACGGCTCGCCGGAGTCGCCCAGGACGCGCGCAATGTCGCGCAGAATGGCGGTGATCTCGCCCCGCCTGATGTGGTCCGCATCCTTCGGGCATCGCCACTCGTCCAAGTCTTTCGGCGTCGGTATGCGGTTCGCCGGGCACTCGGCGCCGTCGTGAAGGCGGGCCCACTCGATGCGGGCCAGCACGGCGCATTCTTCGGCACCCCACGACAGCCGATCCAGCTCCGCCCGTAGCGCTGTTGCATCGACCTTCGGCGGGTCCGGTTCGGGGTTGCGCTTCTTGGTGCGCCTCTTCGGCTTGCCCTTCCGATCAGCCGCGGTCGACTTCGCGGGCTCCGGGGGCGTGGACGTCGGCGGCGGGAGAGTCTCCGGCAATTCGAGGGGCAACTCGCCCGCGGCCTCGCGCTGGGCGGCGATCTCAGTCCCACGTCGTCCGGCCGCCTCGATCGCGGTGAGATCACCGCCGACCCCGAGCTCGAGACGGCGGCGGCGGTGGTCCTCGGTGGTTTTCGCTCTATCCGCCTCGCGGCGCTTCAGGTATTCCTTGATCTCGGCGGGATCCGCGTCCGGGTGGCGTGCCTTGTACTCGTCGACGCGACGCTGCAGGTCATCGTCCTCATTGCTCATCCGCTGTGCTTGCCCTCAACGGCACGTCGACGGCCCGAGCGTACGTGGTCGGAGTGGATGAGTCGACAGGATCGCCGACCCCCCCGATCAGCGCCTCAAGACGACGAGCTGTTCGCTGAAGAGCCGTCGTTGGCGAGAGCCGTATGCATATCGGACAGCAGGTCCGCCCAGTTCGCAAAGGTCATGGACAACGTGTGAATCCACTGCGATAGCCGCCCGGAGATGAACACCAGGACGGCCCGCACTGCGCCGTGGTGGCCGTCGGAGCCGTCGTCCGCAGCGTGGCTGACCACGACCGCGGCTTGCGGTGGGCTCTGCGCCACGAGGTCGGCTGGCTCGGGCTCGGGCTCGGGTTCGGGCTCGGCCGCCGGCGGCGGTGTCTGGTGCCGGGAAGCGTCGCGTGGCGTACATCCAGGCAGGCGGCCAGTCAGGTCGCAGCCGCGCACGCCGTGCAGGAGTGCGTCAGTCAGGTCGGCCCCCTCCAAGTTGGCGTGGAGCATGAACGCACCTTGGAGATTGGCACCACGCAGGTCGGCCCCGCCCAGATTCGCGGCGTGCAAATGCGCGTTACGCAGGTCGGCGAGGTGCAACCGGGCGCCGCTGAGATCGGCCTGGAACAGATACGCGCGGGCGAGTCTGGCGTGGCTCAACTCGGCCTCCCGCAAGTTGGTGGCGTGCAGGTGAGCGTAGTGGAGGTCGGCGGCATCCAGGCGGGCGTCAGACAGATCGGCAGCGAACAGGTCAGCTCCCCGCAGGTCAGCCTCCCGCAGGTCGGCTCCGTGGAGGTCGGCGGAAAACAGGCGGGCGCCAGACAGATCGGCAGCGAACAGGTCAGCTCCCCGCAAGTCAGACCACCGCAGGTCGGCCCCCCGCAGGTCGGCCCCCCGCAGGTCGGCGGCATCCAGGCGAGCATTACGCTGGTCTGCGCGCTCGCGCTGGTCAGTGGCCAGATCGCTGCTGCTGCAGATCGGCAGACAGTCGGGCGGTTCGGCGGTCGCGGCGGCGGTGACGGCGAACAACAGCACCGCGGCGGCGGTAAGCGTCCTGGTGACGGTCATATCGGGGGCTCCTTCTACGGCATCCGCCGGGGGCGGCTTCGTTGACGTTCGCTGGCCCCGAGCGGCTCGCCGTCGGTTCTTTCGAGCTATCATGCTATAAATATATCACGCATGGTAGCCCGCGTGGTGGATAGGGTTTCGCCTCGTCAGGTCCGCCTTCGGGGTCGGCACCGTCATGCCGGTGGTCCGGGCTCGCCACCTCCAAGGGCATCCAGGGCGTCCGCCAGCGCCGCCGGCATCGAGGAGCCGGAGGAGCGCCTGACCGGCCCACAGCGCCGGCGCCCGCCGCGCGGAGCTCGGCGCCGTCGCCAAGTACCTGTGACGCTCATCCTCGCCGGCGACCGCTGGGGTCGACACGACACCGCCCCGGCCCGAAAATCCACGTCATCGAAGCGCAGGGCAGCGCAGGGCGCGCCGAATCGCCCGAGGTGGTACACCATCACCACTTCGCTCCGGAAAACGCCGTGACGGGCCTCTATGAACGCGAACCGATTATCAAGAGGGTCCTGACCCTCCCGTTTCGATGTGTCGGCCGCGTCCCTGGGGCGCCTGGCACCGGCCGCCGTGCGCAGGCGGTCATGAGCTCGAACCCGGAACCGGCGCGGAGCTCGCGGCCGTGAGCGGATCGGCCCTGGCGACCGAGAGTTGCCGGCGATCGCCGATCCCCGGCGGTCAGCACTGCTGGCTACGATCGGTGCGGCTGGACGGCCCGGCCGTCTGCAACTGGTGCGGTGCGACGGCGGATCCGGTCGAGGACCTGGGCGACCCACCACCGCGACGGCGCCGGCGAGCTGGCGAGCCGGATCCGTCCGGCGACCTGTTCCCGGAGTCTCCGGCATGACGGCCGAGGTCCGCCTGTGGCCCTGGCCGGATCTCGGCGACACGCTGCTGCACGACGGGCAGCCCGGCGGTGGTGCTTCATCGTGTCGCCGGATCGCGCGGGCAGCCCGCATCGTTCCGGGTCGACACGGCGCCCACGTGCCCGAGCTGCGCAGCCGCGGCGCTGACGTGGGAGCGCGGCCAGTGGACCTGCCCGAGCTGCGCAGCACGCCCGGACGCCGAGGACCTGGCGACCACCGGCGGCACCGACGCCCCGCAGGGCAGCGCATGAGCGAGCCCGACCTGCTCTCACCGAGGACGAGCGGGAGATCGAGCGCCACCTGCAGCGGGATCCGGACGCCGACCGCGCCCAGCTCGAGAAGCTGGTGCGCGCCGTGGCGATCGACGGTTGCCTGTTTTGCTTCCGAGGTCCCGAAGGGACGGCACACGTGCATAAGAGGGACGGCATTAGGTACACGAACCCCCCGAAAGGACCGCCTGTAGGGGCTCCCGCACTTGGGGTCAGCTCTCCCGGCGCTTGCCCTCCAGGGATCGGGCGATGCGTTCCAGCAATTTGCCGTGGTGGTCCATGTGCTTGGCGGCGAGTTGCTGGCCGGCGATCATCGCCTTGAATCCAGCATCCTGCTGGTCCCGGATACTCGCCAAGTACTGCGCGTGCAACTCGTTCAGGGCGATGACGCGGTCCAGCTTGCCGTGCGTGACGTCCTGCCCCTTGACGAGGGGGTCCAGCTTCTTGTTGACGTTGCTGAGCTGCTGCCCGAGCTCCGCGGGCATGCCGGCTCGTCCTGTCGTTGACAACGCCATCCTGCTACCCACCCCACCGGGCCGTGGCGCCCTGCCGGGCGATCTCCCGGCGGCGTTCGGGAGTCAACGCCTCGGCCCGCGCCTTGCCGCTGCGCTGGCGTCCCGGAGGTTCCGGCGGGTTCAGGATCTCGTCCTTGTCGTTCGGCACCTCGCCGGTGAGCATGTCGCCCACCAGCTTGGCGTTCTGTGTCACGTCGCTCGGTCGCTCTCGGGTTCCCATGGTCTCTATCTCCTCATCGGTGAGATCTGACCGATACCCTATATGGATGTTGAGGCACGTGTCGGCCCTACACGTACGTAGGGAGTTGCGCCGCGAACCCGTTTGCGACATCGCTTGGCAAAGCGTCGGGACGCATCGTACTGTCCTCCCCCGGCAAGACAGGGGACGGGGGACACATGGTCGACAACCACGGCTACAGCTACACCGAAGAGGATTGGATGCGCGATGAAGCCGCTGATTACCAGATTCAAGAAGCGATGGCTGCCATTGGAGAGCAGGACGCGGTGGCGCGATCACTGGATGAACAAGCGCTTGAACAATCATTCAGCGAGCCCCGTCGCTTTCGGGCGCGGACCCGTCGCTTTCGGGAGCGTCCGGCGACGGACTACTGGGACGAGCCCCCCCTCTGACCAAAGGGCGTGAAGGACGGTGAACGACAGACGCAACCGGGGAGGCCGCGGCGAAAGGGCGCGAGTTGCCGACCGGCCGTCATTGCGTACCAGCGCCTGATGGGCGCAGGAGGAGTCCGTGCCCGACAGGACTATCGACGACGATCCGCGCCTCAAAAAGCTCTGATGCCACCGGTCGACGGCCCCCCATCCTTACGACCTAGACTTGAGCCGCCGCAGGAGGGAGGAATCCTTTGAAACCGAAGATCGCACACGCAGCCATCGGGCTGACCGTCGTCGCTTTGCTTCTCGTAGGCGCATGTAGCGCCACCGTCCGTGGCGGAGGCCGTGCCATGGTCACCTGGACGACGGCGGATCCCCTTCGAGGAGACGTGCCTGTCGGGCGCTGGGCGTGCATCGACGGCAGCCCGCCTTTCGACAGACTGACGACCAGCAATAGCTCCAGAGCTCCGGATGGATGCAAAGTCCTGTCCAACGTCATCCACAGCTACGTGGTGGAGATTCGGCCGGACGGATCGGGCTACACCCTGACGCGCTACCTGAGGCCGCAGTCATGAGAGCGTTGTTGATCGTCGCACTGATCGTGCTGGCCGCCACCGTGGCGGGTGCCTCGGGCGTCAACGACGGGGTGTCGAGCGAAGATGCGCCGGAAGAAGCATTTGCAATCGGTGGCAGTCCCGACTTCCTCTACGGACGCGGAACGGAGCTGCGCTGGTCGCTGGATCAAGACGTTCTGGCGTTCCAAACGACCCGAGATCAACGCTACCGCGTGGAAGTCCTTACACCGAACGTGATCCGGCTGTGCTCAGTCAACACCAAGGCGCGATGCAGCCTCCCCAAGTACCTGATCCGCGTCGGCTCACCGGAGTACGAACGGATGGCGGCGTTTCGGCAGTGCGTGGAAGACAACAGGGGCGAACCGCTTTTCGAGGTCAAAGAGTGCCCGCTGCCGTTCCCGCTGGAACCGGCTTGAGGGCTGACCAGGCTCCTCGCTATGGCGTCCAGCGTGGCAGCCGCGGCGCCGAGGGAAGCGCGCTCGGCGAGATAGGCGGCGACGCCTACGTGACGGCGACCGCGGCGGTCGCGCTGCTGCTGGTCCTTGGCGCGTGTGCGACCGCACCGGAGCCCTGTCCGCCGCAATGCGCCGGCGCCGATCTGCGCGGGGCGACCCTGCGGGGCAGCGATCTGCGCGAAGCCGACCTGAGCGGCGCTGATCTGACCGCTGCCGATCTCCGCGGCGCCATCCTCACCGGCGCCGACCTGCGCAACGCGAGGCTGTACCGCTCCACGCTCGCCGGCGCTGTCCTGATTGCCGTCGACCTCACCGGCAGCGATCTGACCGAAGCCGACATGACCGGGGCCGTGCTGACCCACGCCGACCTGACCGGCAGCTTCCTGATCGACGTGCAGGGGTGCGACCTGACCGGCCGCCTGCCCGGCTGTACGCCGCCGAGCGTGAGCCCTCCGCCCTCGGCGGCGCGCCTGCCGGATGTGAAGATAGAGCGACCAGCGAGCTGACCCCCCAGTTGCGGGTCATGGCAACGGTTCAATGCTCGCGGCGCTGGTGGTTAGCCAGCGCCTGGTTCGCTGACACTCGGCACCGTGGCCGTGGTGCTGCACCCTGGACACGCCGGCCCTGACCGACGTGCAGGGGTGTGACCTGACCGGCCGCCTGTTTGGCTGTACGCCGAGCGGCCCGTGAGCTAATCATCAACAGATGATGGTATGCAGCAGACGTACCAGGGCGGGGGCTAGTGAGCTGAGCTGTTCGTCCTTGGCGGCGATCTCGGGAGAGTCTGCGAGCTTCTTGCAGTACGCCTCGACTATCGCGCGTGCGGTTTTCAGGGGCACGGTGATCCCGTAGACGTGGAGCGGCGGCGGAGTTTTGCCCCACCGCTCGCCGTGCTGGATGAACGTGACCTCCGACGGGCTGCTGAGGAGGAGGGCGTCCTTGTCCAGGTCGATGTTGAGCGGCTCCAAGGTGATGCAACTCGACCAAGTGTCTCGCTTAGGGCCGCCTCTGTAGATCTTGAGGCTCTTTGGTTCGTTGTCGATGGCCATTCGCGTCCTCCCCGACGGCTGTACGCCGAGCGGCCCGTTAGGCTCACCCTCCCGGTGGTGGGTAGATTTTCTGAAACGGAATAAGTAGATACGGGCTTATAGCCGCCGCTGTCAAATGCGGGGCATCGGCGGCCCGAGCGGCAGCGCCGGCTGTAGCTTGAGCCGGCGCGCCACCACGCTCGGCGTGTGGAACCGGAAACCGTCGAGAATCTGCTCCACGGTGAGAAGCTGGACCCGCGGGTACTTCGTCCCCAGCATCTCCAGATCGCCGGCTTCGGCCATGAACCGCACGAAGTTGCGAAGCTTCGTCGGGCTCAGGGGCTCCAGAACGATCAGCCCGGCGAGCTGGGCCTCGTCATTCTCCAGGACGCCCCGGAGCTGCCGCAACACGCCGATGCCGACGTTCTTCCCGCCCTTCACCTCGATGATCATGCTCTGTAGCGCACGTTCGTCGGGGTGCTTGAAGTAGAGCCGCCCGTCGATCCCGCCGTCCGCAGTGCGCTTCGATGTGCCGAAGCCGTCAACCTGCTCGATCGCCCAAGACTGGAACTGGTACGGGTCACGCTGCCACAGATCGCGCACTCCCTCCATCGTTTCGGGTACGCCGTCGATGGTGAAGTCGCGGCCCTCCACAAGCCCGATGCGATCCTCCAGCCGCGTCTTGGCCACGCGCTTCACCGCGTGGAAGGCGATGTCGATGCCGATCCACTTCCGGCCCAGGTTGTGTGCGGCCTCCAGGGTCGTTGCGCAGCCGCAGAAGGGGTCCAGCACCACGTCGCCGGGGTTGCTGCTCGCCTTGATGATGCGGTCCATGAGTGCCAGGGGCTTCTGTGTGGCGTACCCCATCCGCTCCTTGGCGTTGGGGTTGATAATGGAAATATCCCACCAATCAGGACAAGGGCTCTGCGCTTCTCCCTCGGCAGTTCCCGAAACCCTGTTCCCTTCAGAATCCACGGTCCCCTTCTGTCGGCGGCCCTTCCATCGCTTGGCAGTCCCTGCTGATACCGGAACGAACTGCACGTTGAAGACATTCTTCCGGCCGACCGAGTAGAACAGCACCACATCATGGTTCCGCACGAACTGACTCGAAGCCACGGACCACTTCCGGTAGCACCAGATGATCTCGTTCCTGAAGCAATCGTGGCCGAAGATGCCGTCCATCATCACCTTGATGTAGTGGCTGGCGGTCGGGTCGCAGTGCAGATAGATGCTCCCGGTCGGCTTCAACAGCACCCGCATGTAGACCAGCCGCTCCACCATGTAGGCGATGTACGCCAGCAGCCTCGGCCGCACGCGGCGTAGCGCAGTCATCCAGAGACGCCACAACTCCACGGCCGCATCGTCGATGCCGGCCTCGCGTAGCAGCATGGGCATGTGCTGGATCGCTCGCTCGCTCTCCGCGTCCAACTCCCACATGTCGCAGAAGGCTTCGATCTGGTCAGGCAACGGGTAGCCGGTCTCGTCCTTGTAGATCGAGTTGTACTGCCGCTGCGAGTTGTACGGGGGATCCAAGTAGATCAGATCGACGGATTCATTCTGGATCTTGTCTCGCATGATCGATAGGCAATCGCCGTAGAAGAGGCGCCCTGTCATGCGAAGCAGCCACGCATGAAGCCGGAGAAAGCGGTGCCGTTCTCGCGGCGATGGTTGTACTTCCAGCAGGCTTCCGCGATGAACATCGGCATCCACTTCAGGCTGTAGTGGTGGTGCGTGCCGTAGAACGCCCTCTTGATCAGCGACCAGACGCCCTCGATGGTGTTCGTGTGAATGTCGCCGTCCGCCCACCGGCGGCCGTGGTCGATGACCGCGTGCGCCATCATCCGGTCGATGGCGTTGTAGGCGCTGAACTCGTCCGTGATCAGTACGGAGGCTTCCGGGTCGACGTTGCCCTGCACGAACCGCAGGATGCCCTTGCCGGTCAGATCGTCGGCGACCTTGGCATGGACGTTGCCACTCCGTTCGACCGCGCCGATGACCGGAATCTTGCTGGTGCCACGCGGCCGCGTGGTGCGTTCGGTGCCGTGGTGTCCCAGTTCTTCCGGGGGCTTGCCACCCACGTAGGTCTCATCGGCCTCGACGATCCCATGCAGCAGCTCTTTCTGCTCGCCGGCCATCTGCGAGCGGATGCGGTGCTGCATGTACCATGCCGTCTTCTGGTTCAGATCGAGGTCGCGGGCCAGTTGGCAGCTAGACAGGCTCTTCTTCGCGTTGATGACCAGCGCAATGGCCAGGAACCACTTCTGCAGGGGCATCTTCGTCTTCTGGAAGATGGTACCGGACAGGGCGTTGAAGCTGCTTCCACAGCCGTGACAGTTCCAGCGGCCGATCCGATGGTTCTCCTGCTTGCGGGCGACGTGGTCACTACCGCAGTGTGGGCAGGTCGCAGCATCGTCGGGCCAGCGGACGGCTTCCAGATGCTCGATGCATCGTTCCTCGGTTGGGAATCGGGTGAAGACGTCGATCAAGTTCATGCGGACACCCTCCCTACCGGACCCCGATCAGGTTGTCAAGCCCCTATCTACTATTTCCGATGACAATTACACTCGTCGACCGAGACGAATATGTACGCGCGTCAGTCCAAGAACGAGTCTTTTCATGTCGTACCTCCAAGCCCCGAGGGTGCATCCGCTTTGCCCTGCCGGCAAGAAAAAGGCCGCCTGGGGTCCGGTAGACGGCCCCGCCGCCGCCGTCGGTCGCCCCCACTCTACCGATAACCGCCTTTACGGGCACCCGCCGCACCCGCACCAGCGCAGTGCCCCCCCCACCCGCCACCCGCCCGAGTGCAGTCCCCCCCCCCCCAGCCCGCACCCGGCCGCCGTTCTCGTGTACCCTCGCCAGCGGCATGGCAACAGCGGCGAGGGCGGCGGTAGTGGTGGCCGCACTGATCGCGGCGTCCGCCTGCGACATGAGCGGGATCCCGCGGGTGGCCGGCACCTACCGCGGCACGATGACGGTGCAGGCCGGCACCCTGCTGATCCGAGCGCCCATGCGCATGACGGTCGAGCAGTCCGGATCGCAGGTGACGGTGAGCGGTTCGGTGACGTACGAGGGCTATACGTGGGGCTTTCCGCCGGCGATGAGCGGCACGGTCGACGCCACCGGCGCGTTCACGGCCGAGGAACTCGCCGGCGGCATGGTGGCGTCGTTCTCGCCGACGACATCCAGCAGCCCGTGCGGGACGATCGGCGGGGGGTACGCCACTCTCACGTTCTCGGGGAATGAAGCGGACTTCAACCTGGCGGCCCAGACGAGCCGCTGCGGCCTGGTCACCTACCACGCCACGCTGACCCGCTGAGCACCGCACCGGCGGCGCTGCCGGGGGGCCGCATCGCCCCTGGACCCGCCCCCTGGAGGCGGGATCGAACACGAAGGGTCGCTGATGTCCCGGAGCCCGGCAGCCAACGCAAAGGGAAGGTCGCGTCCACAACGCTCCCAGCGCGCCGCGACCGCCACGGCCATCACCGACCCAGCCGAACGCCGCGTGGAGCTGCACGCCATCTACGGCACGCTCACCGAATACCGCCTGGCGGTCATCGAGCAGCACCTCGGCATCGCCCACATCGGCCTCGACGAGCTGCTGCAGACCCTCAGCGAGCTCAACGCGAGCTGCGCCGCCGGCGGCTGACGCGCGAGGATTGCAACTCGCGGTGCTGACGGGCCGTGGTGGTGCATGGATACCCCTACGGCGCATCCGGCAAGCCCTGGGCGGCCCCACGCGCGAGCGGCGGCCGGTTCCGGGGCGCATCGAGCACGCCCGGCGCCCGGTATGCTGCGCGCCATGACGAAGCCTACCGCCGCCGCTGTTCTGACCCTGCCGCTACTGCTGGCCGTCGCCAGCGCCGAGGCCCTGCCCGACTGCCTGCCCGACTGCATGGGCGCAGACTTGCGCGGCTGGTCTCTGTCTACCGGCGACCTGCGCGGGGTGGTGGGGTGCGACGTGTCCGGGCGCCTGCCCGACTGCGGTAGGTAGCGGGCACGCTTCCCACCTGGGCGCCGCTGGCGGATCCGCGAAGCGCCCTGCAGAACGGAATCCCGCCGCGATCGCGCCGACGGCCGCGCACCTGGTCACCCGATCGGGCGCGTCGGTGGGAAGCGCGCCCGTGATTCCGGGTCCTGGAACGGGCGCCGCTACCACGGAAAAGGACCGTCTGTAGGCGGTTCCCACGCCCGCCGCGGCGCGGACCTGGCCGACGTCGCGCTGCTGCAGCGGCGGTATGGACGTCGAGCTCAACGCCGATGGTGGGGAACCGCGGGCGCATGGCGCGCCGTTCATCGGCGGTTTCTTCCCACCTTGGAGGCCGTCAGTACACCTATCACTGCTCCTACACCGGCAAACGGCAGCGTAGCCGCGACGGCTCCGAATCCGCCGGCGATCCCCATGCCGGAACCGATCAACGCGCCGAGTACACCGCCGCCGCCTACGGCGCCGACGGCAACCTTGATCGTTCCCAGGATCCTCTCCCGCCGCGGCAGCTTCATCACGTGCGCGAAAACGAACAGCACGGCCGCGGTTGCGCTTACGTATAAAGCCAGCTCATCGGCAGGTTCCTTTCATGCAAAAGCGCGCGCCCGCCGGGGCCAACGGCTTACACCGGCGGGCGCACTTCTACTTCACGGGGCGCGGTTGTCGCGCCCCCATCGGACGGAGGAAGTCTACCACCCCGTGCACGATGCCAGGGCCTGCCCCCCCCCTTTCATCGCCCGCCAATGGTGCTCTATTATCCCCACCGGGAGGGGAACTCGCATGGAAGTGGCCGTGTTGTGTGCCCTATTACTGATCGCTTGGTGGTCGTGGATCGAGCGAGCGCGCGAGCGCCGCGACCACGAAATCCACCGCTGGCCCGGACGCCTCGACGGCGGTCCGCGATGAGCCGTCCACGGGTGATGAGCCGGCGACGGTGAGCCGATCCACGGCGAGCACCGCAGCCGCGGTGGGCGCCGCACTCGACCCCGCCCCGCCGGCAGCCCTCGCGCACGCCCTCAAGCTCGCCTCCGAGGACGGCCCGCCGCTCATCGCCTGGGGATGGCTGACGCTCGCCCTGGCGCGCACCCGCGCCGGCGCAGCACCGCGCCGGTGCCGACGCCCACCGCACGCTGAGCGCCCGCATGAGCGACGCGCAGCTCGCCAGCGCCGTGCGGATGCTCGGGCGCAGCGTGCAGCACCGCCTCGCCGCCGCCGCCGGCGGCGCACCACGGTGAGGCGCGCGCATGCAGCAGCACCCCGCCGGCCAATCGCCCGCCAGCGGTCCGGGCGCCGCCCAGCTTTCCCTTTCGCTGAACGCACCACCGGCCCGCGCGGCGGCGAGCGACGACGATTGCCCCCCCGATCGGCCGCTCGCCGCCGCCGGAGCCTTGACCGAGATAGCAAGCTATCGTGATAGCGTCTTCGACGACCACCGCCAACGGTGCATCGAGGCCGCCGTCGCCGCGCTCGCGCCGTCCACCCGCCGCGCCTACTCCTCGGCCTGGTCCACCTGGTCGGCCTGGGCCGCCGCCCACGGGCGCTGCGAGCTGCCCGCACGCCCGGTCGACGTGGCCGACTTCTTCGAGCACCGCCACGCCGCCGGGCTCTCGCCGGCGTCCGTGCGCATGGCGAGCGCCGCGATCGCCAAGGCGCACCAGGTCGAAGACGCTCCGGACCCCACCTCCGCGGCGCTCGTGCGCCACACCCTGCACCGCATCGGCCGCGAGGGCCGCCACCGCGGCCATGGCCAGGTCGCCGGACTCTCCTGGGCCGCCGCGGAGGCGGCAGCCTCGATCGCCGCGGCCTCCGGGACGCTGGCCGGGATACGCGACGCGGCGCTGATCCGCGTCGGCTCCGATGCGTTCCTGCGCGTCAGCGAGATCGCCGCGCTGCGGGTCGCCGACGTCGAGCGCAGCCACGACGGCGCCGGCACCGTGGCGCTGCGCAGCTCGAAGACCGACCAGCACGGCCGCGGCGAGCTGCGCTACCTCGGCGCCCCGACCGTGGCCGCCGTGGAGCGCTGGCTTGAGGCCGCCGCCGCCGCCGGCCAGGAAAGCGGCGCCGGCACCAGTGCCCTGTTTCGGCCGCTGCCGCCCGCGCGCCGCGGCGGCTCCCCCGTCGTGGGTGGGGCGCTGGGGGCGCCGCGCACGCGGCCCTGTGTGGGCCGCGGCGGCCCGCGCGCGGCGGCGCTTACCTCGTCGTGGATGCGCCGCTGGGCGCCGCCAGCATCCGCGCCATCGTCCACCGTCGCGCGCAGGCGGTCGACGGCGTTGACGGGCGCGTGTCCGGACACTCGCTGCGCGTCGGTGCGGCGCAGTCGCTGGCCGCCGCCGGCGCCGGGCTCACCGAGCTGCAGGAGGCCGGCGGGTGGAAGTCGCCGGTGACGGCGGCGTTGTATGTGCGCGCGGAGGGCGCGCGGCGCGGGCCGGTGGCGCGCAGGCGCTACGGGAGCGGGGAGTAGCGGGGGCGGGGGGTCAGTCGGTTTTCTCGGGGCGAGCGGGGCTGACGCCCTCTTCGCCGAAGAGGGGCCCTCCTGGATCGCCGCCGGGGTAGTCGGGTAGGGAGCGCCACATTCTGACCTTCTCCGCCATCGCCGCCGCCCGGAGCACGTCCTCCTCTGATATGGCGCCAGTTGACATGGTGCCAGACCAGATGGTGCGCTCCTGCAGTTGCGTCTCGACCGCGACCAGGCGCTTGTCGATGCCGGTGACCTCGGCGCGTAACGCGGCGATCTCGACGTGGAGTGCCTTGACGTCTGACCGGATGCTGAGCAGCAGCGTACCCAGCACGCCGAGCAGCGTTACGCCCACCCCGACGATCGCGACGATCACGCCCGCGTCATCCATGTGGCCGGTGACCGTACCGCAGCGAAGCCCGGCCGGTCGAGGGTTACCACTCGCGCAACTTTTGTCGAACTGCGGTGTCGTATGATCGGCCGAATGAACGCAAGGAGGATCGCATGATGAAACGGAGTCTGATCGCATTCGTGACCATCGCCGCACTGGTGGCGCTGGTGAGCTGCAGAGGGACGACCGCGGTTCCCAAGGAGCCGGCTTCCGAGCCGCCACCGGTCGTAGCAGCTCCAACGCTGACCGGCGGCGCCTGGGTGGCGAAGGAACCGTGGATGGAGGACGTGGACGGCGACCCCGTCGAGCACGGCACGATTCACTACAAGCTGACCTTCACCACGAGCCGGTTCATCCACGTCGTCAACCGCGTCCAGAGCGGCACTTCGGATCGGTATAAGCTACTCCCCGATAGCGGCACGTGGCGCGCGGACGACACGACGATCACCAAGGTCGCTTGGAATTCGTTCGCCTTGGAGCCGTCCGCCGTAGAGCATGTCAAGAGCTACCGTTTCGAGGATGACGGAGACACGCTGGTCATGACGCACTGGGCGGAGGACAGGCCGACCGTCACCATGCGCGAGCTGCGCTACACGCGCGAGCCGGAGACCTCGATCATCGGCTCCTGGAGTGTCTCCGCGGAATTTCGAGATTTGGGCACCTCCTCCGAGGTCTCCCTCCAAATACGCGAGGACGGGACGTTCTCGGTCCGGCAGACGGTGACCCGTGACGAGGGCGATGCGGAGGTGACGAGCGCTTGGGGGCGCTACACGGACGACCCGGAAGAGAACTTCCTCATCCTGAGCGACGTAACCCTAACCGTGAACGACGACCCCAGGCCGCCCCCCGAGGAGGGGACGCGCTATGCGTATGCATCGGGCTACGGCGACGACGAGATCTACCTGTCGTTCGATCAGGCCGAGAGCAATCCCCAACGCACCCCCTACGGCTTTTACGGCCTGCCGCCGCTGAGTCGCGTGAGCCCTTGATAGCCGCGCGTCAGGGGCCGGTCAGCGCCGCCCTGGAGCGCGCCGCCGCCGGCGCCCCGGAGGTAGCAAGCTATCGTGCCCCTGACAGCGGGCCGGATCAGTCCTCGTAGCGCTCGAACAGGAGCTGCAGCGCTTCCTCGGCAAGCGCCTGCGCCGTGGTGTCGCGCTTGACGGCCAGCATGCGCAGCCGCCGGTGGACGGCCGGATCGAGGCGCAGCAGCAGCGCCTTGCGCGTCGGTGGCGCCTTCGGCTGCTGCGGCGCGGTGCCACCGGCCGCACGGTTCAGCGCCGATGCCAGGTCGTCGTGCTTGCTCATGGTCGGCGTTCCTCCATCGTCCAGCGGTGCAGCGCCGCCAGCTCCGCGGCGGCCTTCGATCGGGGCTCGATCTCCTGCGCGGTGCGCCCCGCGGTGAACGCATGCACGTGGGCGATGCGCTGGTGCAGCAGCACCGGCGCCACCGCGGCGGCCCGGTCGGCCATCGCCTGCCGCGCCTGGGTGGCGAGAGGCCCTTGGATCGGGACCGCGTTGAGCACCACGTGCGTGCGCAGCGGGCCGTCGGCAACCCTGCCGGCATCCACCCCGGCGATCTTGCAGATGTCGAGGGTCGCCCCGATGGCGTGCAGGTCGGCCACCGAGCAGCGGCAGGGGATCAGCACCAGGTCGGCCGCGCGCGCTGCCGCCAGCGCGTCATGGGAGGCATGGGGCGCGGTGTCGATCATCACCAGGTCGGCGCCGTTGCCGCGTGCGGCATCGAGCACGCGCCCGAGCTGCGGCGCGTGCGCAGCGACTACCACCGGGCGGTCAGCCGCGCGCAGATCGCCCCACACGCTCGCGGATCCCTGCGGGTCCAGGTCGACCACGACGGCGCGCCCGCCGGCGAGCTCGTGGGCGACGGCCAGGCCGACCGCGCAGGTCGTCTTGCCGGCGCCGCCCTTCTGCGAGATCACCGCGACCGATAGCATGCTATCAGTATATCGGAGCTATCAGGCTATCACTGTAGCGGGGGCGTCGGTGACGCTCAGAGCTTCTTTCCGCCGCGTTGCAGTAGCCAGCGCACCGCCAGCAGCCCGGCCGCGAGCAGCAGGGCAGCGATGGTGAGCGCCAGATCGGTCGTCATCATGCGTTCCGAGCATAGCCCTATAGACGCTCGACATCAGCATCAGGAGAGACGTGGGTCCCGGGACTGGGTACTCGCTACGGTAGACGCGCTCCGTAGCGTCTTTACGGCCCCGGCTGGCTCGACCGGCCGGGGCCTTTCTGTGTCTGAGGGTGCGACCAGGGGGAGGGGGAAAAGAGAAGCGCCGCGCGGCCCCAGTCGCCCCGGATGTGTCGCCGGGTTGTGGACGCGACCTCCTTACGGCCGCGCGACGCTCACATAGAGTGTCGGCCGCCGGCCCCGCGACCCTGAGTGCTGCTGCACGCCCGGCGTGGACGGGGGGTACACTGCCCGTGCGAAGGCGGCACGATGCCCCTCTGGTGTAGATAGCGTTCCTCGGTGATGCCGGTTGGCTTCCGAGGGGCGCGCCTTTTCCTCCCCCGAGCCACCACCTCCGCACCCAGGTCGTCGGGAGACCGGCGCGAGAATCGGCGCACCAGCGCCACCACGGGGCCGGATTCTCACGCAACCGGCCGAGGGAGTACCCCATACACCACCCCGCCCGAGAAAGCGCCGTGTGCGCAAGCCTCGCGCGTCATCGCTCTCGGAGCCGGGGGCAGATCCTCGATCTCGCGGCCCGATCGGCGCGCGCGTTCAGGGGCGCGGCCGTCTTCTCGTGGTCGGGCGACGTCCTCTGCGGATGAGCCCTGCGAGCCCCCGCCGGGATCGGTGTTTCATCAGCAGCATGCCGGCGAGCCCGGCACCTCCGACGGCGACCATGAACGCCACCACGAGCAACGGATGCGCTTCGCCGTCGGGCGACCACGGGGCGTTCAGCATCACGACCAGCACCAGCGTGACCACCAGCACCGTGACCAGCACCGCGGTCGTCGCCTGGCGCACGATCACGAGGCGGCGATCGACGACGCGGGACGTGCCGTTCCTGCCGCTCATGGGTCGTCACGCTATCACGAGGAAAGGGAGAGACCAGGGCGCGGGCGGGCGGGCATCCGTGGCAGGGGAGGAGCCGTCTGGCATGATGGTGCGCGCACGAAGTTGGTGCTTGGGGCGGCCGGCGCCGGCGTTGCCACATGCGCACGGCCGCCCCGCTTTTCGAGTGTCCGGGGGGTATCTCTACCCCTCGGCGGTCACCGAAAATGTCTCACGGAGCATCCTCGCGCGTCGCTTTCGTGGGGTTGGTGCTCGAACGGCGGAATCGGGGCGATCCGGCCTCGGTGGGAAGCGATGCCCGCGGAAGAGCGCTTCACATGGGGGGTGTTTCCCACCATCCGGCGCGAGCTCACGCCCGAACCGGCCGCTGCAGAGCCTGGTCGACGTCCGGACCTCGGCCGCGGCGAGCGGTAGAAGCGCCTACAGGCTGTCCTTTTCGGTGGGAGACGGGTGGAAAAGAACGGGCGCGTTCGGGGCCACGTCTCCCACCGGGGCCGGATCGGGCCGCACCAGGTGCGCGGCCGCCGGCGCGATCCCCGCCCGATCACGCGCTGCAGGAGGCTTCGGCGCCGGCGGATCGGGACTCTGGTGGGAGATCCGGGGGAGCGGGGGCGCGAGAGGTCGCGGCCCCCGCTGGTCGCCGTCGCTCCAATCGTCGCCGTCGCTCAATCGTCGTCCAGGCTGAAGAGCCAGCATCCGTCGCCGCCGACTACGCCCGCTACCTGTGTCCGCGAGTCGTTCAGCTCGGGCTTCGGCGACCAACCGTAGCTGGCTTGCACGCACGGTCCCAGGAATGCGTCGCCGCGGTCGGACTCGAAGCGCCAGAGCCGCGCCGCCGGCCCACCGTGTCACCGTCCCCTCCTGAATGGTCTGCGGACTGATGGCGTAGCCGAGCGATACCGATGTCTTGGCGGTGGTCGAGCAGCCAAGCAATACGGCCGCGAGCAGAGCGAGCAGTACGGGTGTCTTCATGCCGCAGGAGGATGCCACGCCTGCGCGCCGGATCCGCGACGGCCGCGTTCTTGGTCGACTACGGCGCCCCCCCGGGATGATGGCGGCGTTACACTTGGCGGGGGCGGGACGTATGGAACGGGTACGGTGGCGGAGGGCGCGAGATGCGTCGAGATTCTGCGCGACGGCGCCGTGAGCGTGCCTGAGACCGTCGAGGCGGCCCCCTGGCGGGCCGCTGCCTGAGAAGCCCGCCGACGCCATGAGCGCGAAGCCGACCGAGCCCGACCTGCTGCCCCTGCTGACCGAGCGGTGCGCACGCTCGCCCATCCCCGGCGGCTGCCACTGCTGGCTGCGGTCCGTCCGCCTGGACGGCCCCGCCGTCTGTCACTGGTGCGGCCGGACCTGTGACCCGATAGCGGACCTGGGCGACCCGCCGCGCGCCGAGCGCCGCCGGCGAGCTCGCGCCGAGCCCGACCCATCCGGCGACCTGTTCGCATGACGCGCCGCCGCCGGCGCCTGACCGTGACCAGGAGGAGCACGCTGGCAGTGCAGATCCTCATCGGCAGAGTGGGATCGTCGAACCATCCGTTGGAATCGAAAAGGGCTGATCTTCTCACTTCGATAGCGCTGTTCGGTTCGGTGGCCGCAAGAGCATCATCCCGTAGCCATAGGCGCGATGCCGCCCGACTCCTTCCCGTAGCCGTCGGGAGAAGCTCGTCGGATCCTGGACGCAGAGCGTGCCATGAAGGGTGGCGTCAGGTCCCTCCGGGCCATGCCCGTCACCACGTACCGCGCGGCTACGGTTGAACGAAGAAAGCCGGCACTCCTCAAGGTTTGCCGCGCCTGCGAGCCGCTCCGAGAGCCATGCAGCATAGGTCGACTCGCGGCTCATGCCGTTCTGTCTCGCGGCATCGCCACGCTCGCGCCAGCCATCAGGAAAGCGCTGCAGCACGGCCAGCCGAAACGAATCCACCTCGCGCCCTTGCTTCATCACAGCCCCGGCCTGGGTATCGTGGAGATCACGCCTCAGCCGGCGCACGGGGCGTACTCGGAGATCAAACCCGAGGCGACGACCGTCGGCGAACGTCGACGGCATAGGCTTCGACCGCAAAGCCGCAGGGTTGAGCGGGGCGATGCAGTCTGGAGGAGCTGCCACTGCAGCAACCTCCTGGAGTGCTTCTTGGTCCGCGTCGGTGTACGCGTAGAGCGATGCGGAACGTCGCCTCTCCGACCAGAACAGGCGGAACGGCTGCAGCGCACGCTGGCCGAACATCGCCGAGAGCAGAATGTGCAGCGCGTAGTCGGGATCGAACGATCCCCGTCGGATGAGGCCGCGCTGTCCCGCCCAGCGATTGAAGGCACGCATGTCGACCGGCACGTGGATCAGGTACACGGCCTCATCCGGTGTCCGCAGGCGTAACCCGACCCTCACAGACACGGCGTGCGCCGCCGTGAAGGCCTGTCAGCCAGTTGCGTTCGTCGGTGACGTCGGTGACGAGATCGGCGTTGGCTTCACCGTCTGACGCCGGCCACAGTGCGCGAACCGTCCGATCGCCGGACTGAGCAACCGCACCCAGTGCGGAGCGCACGTCTCCCGCGTCGATCCAGCCTTGGAAAAAACGCGCGGCCGGGAGACACGGTTTCCTTCCGATAAACAGCGGCCGAGCCGGGCGCACGAGCGCCGTCTCCAGATCATCCAGGGTTGGGACCTCATCGTCCGACGTGAGCCTCAATACAACCGACATGCGCAGGTCGGCGTGATAGTCGCGCCACCGCTGATGCGCGCCCTTGTAGGTGAGCGGTCCACCGTCGCGTTTCGCCGGGATGCCGCGGGTGGTCCACGCTCGATCATCCTTGTCGAGCTGAGCAGTCTGATAGTCGGTCATGCGACCAAGCACAGGCTCGTGCTCCCGCGCCGCGCCGTACACGATCCTGCTCTGAAGCCGCTGATGCTCTTGCCTCATCGCCCGGCTCCAGCCCAGCGCGTTGGCGAGGAGGCCCGTCAACATCGACTGCGACGGGAAGTCGCTCGTCACGCCTTTTGCATCGATGGCCTCCCTTCCGAACGCCGCCAGTGGCGCTTGGAAGCGGAGGTGCATCCAGCGCATCAGGCGGTGCCGGTGCGGATTGCAGAGCCCGCCCATTGGGCGAGCGCAGACAGGTCAAGCGACTCCGCCGAAGGCATGGACTCCCCGTTGAGACTCATCACCCGGCGCGCTTCGCCGGTCCCGTACGCAGCGTCGAGCTTCTGGAGATGTTCGCGCGCCGCGCATTCCGCTGCTCCGACCGAAGGCTCGCACGCATCGCGGAATGACTCGGCAAGGCTGCGCGGCTGGCAGTCGCCGACCTCCACGAGCATCCATGCGGCGTAGCCGTATGGGGCCGTCGATCCTAGCTTTGCCCCCGGCGACACCGTGGCGATCAGGCGGACCAATCGATCGGCTACCTCGCCTGCCAAGTCGGCATCCTGACGAAGATTGTCGAGCAGCATCCGACGGTCTACCACGACGTATCCGTAGAAAAGCCCGGACGTGAGCTCCGTCTCGCCGATGTGGTCCGCCCCCGGCTCGTCCTCCACTCGCTGCAGGTCATCGACCACGGTGAAGTAGTCGCTCTCGCTCTCCTCCTGATGAACGGTGAAGGCGTGCGCCACGTGGACCGGCGCGTCAATGTTGGCTTCCACGTCGGAGGTCACCATGCGACCGAACAGGGCAGCCGCGATTCCTCCCGGAAGCCGGGAGCCGTCGCGAAGCGCCTTCATGTTCGCCTTCGCACTCTTCTCCCAGTCCTTCGCCGCCTTTTCCGCTGCCGAGGCATCGTTTCCGTGGGCCTCGGCGATTTCCTGTGCCTGCTTGGCGAGATACGCGACCTCCGGCTCGCCGAGAAGGAGCGGTTGCCGGCTCGTCTCCCCCTTGTCAGCGCCATACACGGCGCGTTGAAAGGCAGCCTCGATCGCCTGGATCGCCTTCGGGTCATGACTTGCGTCCTTCAGTGGGCCGATCACCCGGCGGGTAACCGTCTCGCGCGAGCGCACTGCCGCGGTAGCGCCGTCGATGGCCTGAAGCGCGTTTGGTCCGTCGGCCATCCTCCAATGCCGCTTCAGGCACTGCGAAGATATCCGCGTCCGGATCGCGTCGCCATACGTCATGCGCTTGGCGAGCCCCGAGTCGTCGCGATTCAAGAGCACGGCGGAGTAGCCGTGCAAGCTGTGAATCTGAAGAAAGTTGGCATCTGGCATCCGATCAAGTCTCCCTGAGTTCCGTTTGGCGTCCCGCCACCGTCTGAGCGCGGTAATAGTCCCTAGCGATGCGGCGACCAGCGTCCTGGCCGTACAGAATGAACTGCGCGAGCGTTCTCAGGTCAAACCGCCGCTGATCCGCCGCGGCCAACCGCCGGCACAGGCGGACGACGAGGACTCGACGCAGCCGCTGTGACGCCGTCAGCAGCCGGGCAAGCCGCAGTTCCGAAACTCTTGCATCGTGCAGCGCTGCACCCATCGCTTTCAGAGGATCGTGAGCGGGCTCCTTGGGAGCGCTGTCTCTGCTCCGGCCCTTCGGTGTCAGGATCGCGATCGCCTGGATCAGCGCGCCCCAGCCCTCCTCGCGATCACGGTCCAGCTCATGGTCTGGGCCGTACCTCGCCAGCAGCTTCCAAAACGCCGCCGCCCCCGCGCCGTTCTGCGGTCCGCGACGGAGTGCCGCAGCAGGTCCCGGTTCGAGCGTGGCGATCTCCTGTGCCAATCGAGCCACCCTCTGAGCCATGGTCAGCCGCTCTGTCGCTTCACCAGTCGTCGGTGACCTTCCTTCATGCGGCATCGTCAACCTCGCTTACTGCGAAAGATCTCGGGTTGGTTGCTGAACACGCTCTTGTTGCCCCGCAGCCGTCCCCAGTACGCACTCGCCGCCCGTGCCCGTGCCCGCGGACGCTGGATCGCCGGACACGGAACGCTCTCGACCGCCTCGTCGAGCAGTCGCTCGGCGACGCGGATCAGCGTGCGGGCGAACGCTTCGCGGCAGGCTGCCACGGCCTCTGCATCCGCGCCGGTAGAGGCAGCATATCGTTCCTCAAGAGCCGGGAAGAAGCAGGCGTCCGCTTCCGAGTCGAGGCGGCGTGCATACGGACCGGCATGGCTCCGATGCGACTTGGTGAGCTCGCTGGCATCCCTTCCGCCGCTCGCAGCCACGGCGATGCCGAACCGCAGGGCACTGATCACCTGCTGCACCTCCTCGATCTGCTCGCCGGCTATTCTGGCGAGGGCATCGCGCTCATCCGTTCTGCTCAGGGCTCGTACGGTGGCGGTCGTGAACGCGATGTCGACACGTTCGTGATAGCCCTCCGTCTTGCCCTGGCCGGCGGCGACGCCTCGTGCGACCAGTCGCCATCGGGCGCCCTTCTCCTCGGTGACTTGCATCGCCGGGGGGCGACGGTAGGTTTCCTTGTCGAGAACCAGTTCCGATAGCCGGTCGTATCGAAACCCAACCGACGACACCGACAACGCCTTCCCGTCCGTCGCCCGGACGGGCGTCCAGAAATCTCCTATGTCACCTCCGGCCATCTTCGCGTAAGTCCGGGCGCAACGAGACGCAGCGGTACGCGCTGCGATCTTGCCGTCACTCGCCATGAGACGGACCCGGCGGCAGATCTCGATGAAGTAGGGATCCAGGTCTCGGAGGTCAAGGGAATCGGTGCCATCCCAGGGCTCCAGCCATACCAACGCCACTCCGGGGTCTCGCCGGAAGTAGTCGGGATACCTCTCCAGCAGAGCGTCCCGCCCGCTCAGCATGCGTCGTATGTCGAAGCACAGGTGAGCTCCGGGACCACCGTCAGCAGGTGCAAGTCCAAGTGACGGCCGCGAGGAGAATCCGCCGTTCATCCGGGCGATCTGATAGTTACCGGCACCCAGAAAGCCGGCCATCGTTTGCAGATCGATCAGCGCGAACAACCAGTCCTCCAGGCCTGCCTCCGTTGCGGTCGTCTGCTTGACGTCGTGATTCTTGGACGTCACCAGTATGTCCAGGTCGTCGGGTGACATCTTCAAGCCTCGATAGTCGCTGAGCCCGTCCCGCGCGGGGCACTGCATGAATGCCGGGTAGCCCGGTTCGTCGACGATCAGTTGCCACGGTTGGTCGCCGTCGTACTCGGGCGTCGCACCCCGTAGCAGCGAGCACCACTCGTCGGCCGATTCCGGGAATTCGTCCAACTCGGCGCGGTGGAGCGCGATCGCGCCGAGCTGGCAGAGGAACGCATGCCAGGCGTGGCGCTGGTGCGGGCGCAGGGCCGGGAATGCCATGACTCGGTCCGCGACCATCTCGGCATACAACTCCGGTAGCGACAGGCACCGAACGCTACCGTCGGCCATCCGCACCCGAATCACGGGATCGACAAGAAGATTGTTCATCGAGGCCCTCTCCTCTACCTGAACGGCCGAGGAGTGATCTGCCGCATCGGTTCTGAAGTGCGAGCCGTCAAGTCAATCATCACCAGATCGTATTCCCCGTCGATCGTACTGAAACACCCGTCCACCGACATGCACGGACAGCCCCTCCGACGCCGGCTCAGCATAGGCGGCCTTGATCTCTTCCCTCGACGGCAGACCGTCACTGCCACCCCTGAACAGGTGAGCGGGCAGGTTGAACGTGCGCACCGGCACCCCGAAAGGTCCAGATTGCGGCTCCGCGAGCTCGATGCGAGGGCCGTCCTCACCAAGTCTCGTGCGCACCTTCTCGTCGAGGTCCGGGAACGCCAGACACTCGTCGAACGGACTGCTCCGGTCCAGCAGGTGCCCCCTGGCGATGCCCCGCTCCGCCGCCGCGAAGCCAAAGGTGTGTTGCCTCTGTTCCATCCACGGCCCACCCAGTTGGGCAGCCAGGGCGCACAGAGCTTCCTCATGAGTCGCCCGCTCCACCAGCATCCGGTTCATTGCTGGAATCGTCCACACAGGGTGTGCAGCGACCAGTCCGCTCGTCGCCTCCAGTCCGAGCAGATCGCGATAGATGCCTCGCCCATCGCTGGAAGCGCCGAGCCCATAACGCAGCAACCCACCACCGTCCAGCCCCGCAGCCAAGCCTTCCTCGGGCACCAGGACGAGACAGCGCGGCTCAGCGAACGCCGACGCGCGTTCGGAATCCCGGTGGCGATGCAGCCGCCCGATCCGCTGCAGGAGCACGTCCACGGGGCATATGTCCGAAAGGAGCAGGTCGGCGTCGATGTCAAGCGATTGCTCCAGCGTCTGCGTGCCGATCACGACCACCCCACCGCCCGCTCGCCCTTTGCCCAGCGTGCGCTCCACGGCCTGATCAAGCAGGAGCCGGTCCTCGGCGGCGAAGCGACTGTGGTGAAGCGCCGGTCCACCTCCAGCCTGGAGCATCAGCGGAGATCCGCCGTGATCCAGCACCGCTTGAAAGACCTCCTGAGCCTCTCGCACGGTGTTGCGCACCACGAGCACTTTCGCTTCCTGTTCTGCCGCCACGAGCGCGAGTCCGGCGATTCTGGCCGGGTCCGCCAGGATCGGCTCGGCGCATACGGAAACGGTTTTCGTACGACCCGTTTCCGCGAGACCTTGCGTCTCCGGCGAGCCGCGCCCCGCCAGCGTCAGCGCCGGATACGGAACCGCTTCCATGTCGGCAGCGGGTGGGACGTCGCCGCGTGCCCGCTGATCGGTTAGCGTGACCCGCGCCGCGGCGCCGAGCGTGGCCGACATCAGCAGCGCATGACCGCCCACGGCCAAGTGGGAGCGGAGCAGTCCGCGCAGCAACTCCGTCATGTACGCGTCGCTCGCATGCGCCTCGTCCACCACCAGCAGACTGCGCGAGAGCGCACTCCCCCGCAGGTGAGCCCACTTCACCTTCAGCCCGGCAAGCAGTGCTTGGTCGATGGTGCCCACCGCGGCCAAGGCGCTTAGGAAGTGGCGTGAGCTCTCCGAGGACCAGCGCGCGAGACGAGTCTCCTCGTCCGGATCGTCCTCCCACTCAACCTGAAACTTGCCGACACGTCGCGCCCTGACATCGCCAGTTTGGGGATAGCCGGGGATGGCAAGCACGGTCTCGGCCCGAGCCTCCGTGGGGAACAGGCGCCGCAGGGCCGAGTCTACGCGACCCTGCAGTTGCTTGGCTGCCGCACGCGTCGGCACGGCGAAGTAGAGTCCGTCCACGAGTCCGGCCCGCCATAGGGCGTTGAAGCGCAACACCGCCGCTTCGGTCTTGCCGGACCCGGTCTCGCTCTCCAACACCAGGAGCGGACACTCAAGCGGAGCCTCAGCCACCGCGCTCTGCAACGGCCGAGGCTCCGGGTGGTCGAACAGATTTGAGAATTCGACCGCCGCTGTGAGGGCAGGCCAGTTCCCGCGTCGCAACTGACGTGCGCCGACCGCACGATCGGCGGTCTGCCGCGCCGATAGGATGTAGCTCGGATCAAGGTTCGAACTGTACCGGAACAGCGTCTCATCTGAACCGATCTGGTCAGCAAGCGCTACGGTCCCGGCGAACAGATGCGCGAACTCGCTGGAATCGGGCAACGCCGGTCCGTCGGCGAATGCCTCCGGGAACCAGGAGCGAACCCGCTCGCCGAACGACTGTGCGGCCGCAAGGGGATCGTACCCCGCGAACGGCTTCCACAGTGCGGCCGGTCCCGTGCCCGAGTGGTGCCTCTTCTCAGGAGGCCGGCCGTGGTGCGCGAGACTCGCACGGAGCAGTGGTTCGAAAGCAGCTCCCCACGCGTCGGCCATCGCGTAGAGACCGAGAGCCTCGCATAGGGGCTCCTGGTCGAAACACAGTAGCGCCTCGGAGACATGGCCCGCGCGCGGCGGCGGCCCCGGAGGCAGGTCGCTACGCTCGTAGACCTTGAACTGGAACCCTGCGTTGAGCTTGCCGAAGTCGTGGAGGAACGCAAGGACATACAGGCGCGCCTCGGTTGCGGGCTCCAGATGGTCCTTACCCGCCGCTTTTTCGAACCGACCGCGGATCACACGATCGACCAGCAGCGCCTGCAGGCACGCCGCGACATCGGCGCAGTGGTGTTCAAGTGGGTGAAAACAGGTTGGCGACTCGAACTTTCCCCACGGAAAGCGCATGTTGCTATAATTCATGGTCCAGGATCTTTGGGTGGTCGCCGCGAGTCGCGTCGTCGACATCCACCGCCATTGGCGCACGCATGTCAACAAGGGTCGGCCCCCCGTCCTTGGCGCCCTGCCTCCCCCTGAGGCGTAGCGGTCGAGATGCTCAAAGGACGCCTCGGCCTCGAAAGCGCACGGGTCCCGCACAGTGACCGACATGGCCTGATGTGGCTGGGACGAGGCAACGTCTACGTCGAGTCGGGGACCCTCCGCTTCGTAACGGCAGGCTACGGTGACCTCGGTCCCGGCGATTACGCGATCCCGTTTCAGATGGTGTCCTGTCTTCTCCTGCAGCCTGGGACCACCGTGAGCCATGACGCGCTGCGCATCCTGGCGCGCCACGGCACGACCGTGACCTGTGTCGGCGAGGACGGCGTGCGTTTCTACGCCAGTCTGCCTGCCGGCCCCGCGGCCTCGGCTCGCGCTCGGCGTCAGATACTGGCTTGGTGCAATTCCGAGACACGGATCTCGATCGTGCGCAAGATGTATGCCCTCCGCCTGGGCGAATTCCTGCCGTCGACCGACCTCAACGCGTTGCGAGGCATGGAAGGCGCCCGCATGAAGGTCATCTACCAGCGCCTGGCCGAGCGGCACGGCGTCCGCTGGCAGGGACGCCGCTACGACCGCAACGATCCGGAGTCGGCGGACGTCGCCAACCAGGCAATCAACCACGCCTCCAGCGCCGTGGAAGGAGCGGCCTTGACCGCGGTCGCGGCCACCGGGACGCTCGCCGCGCTTGGGTTCATTCACGAGGACTCCAGCAACGCGTTCGCCCTGGACGTATCCGACCTGTTTCGCGACTCCGTCCTTCTGCCGATCGCATTCAGAGCGGCCAGCGCGATTCTCCGGAACAAGGAGGGACCGGTGGAGAGAATCGTCAGGCGCTTCGCGGCACAGACGTTTCGGCAGGAGAAGCTGATCGCCAACATGATCGATCGCATCAAGTTCCTGATCGACGGCGACGACGAAGATGACGATAGTCGTAACGCGTAACTCTCCGGGACGCTTTCGCGGGTTCCTGGCATCCTGCATGTGCGAGATCGCACCGGGTGTATACACGGCGCCTCGCATGACAGTCGCCGTGAGGGAGCGGATCTGGAACGTCCTCACCGAGTGGTACCGGCCGGACCCGGATCACGCGATCCTGATGACGTGGCCGCAGCCGGCGTTGCCCGGAGGTCAGGAAATCCGCGTGCTCGGGATTCCTCAGCAGGACGTGTGGCGTCACGACGGCGTCTACGTGGCGAGAAGGGAGGTCGATGAAAAGACGCTCGCGCGCCTCCGAGACGGCAGCGGCGAAGACCTGGGCCCATCACCTGACGCAGCGTGACGACTGGCTGGTGATCGATGTCGAGACCACTGGCCTCGGTCTTGAAGCCGAAGTCGTGGAGGCGGCGATCATCGGCAGCCGGGGCAACATCCTCCTCGACACCATGGTCCGCCCCCACATTCCTCCAGAGCCACAGGCATCCAGAATTCATGGTCTCGACGTCAAGGCGCTCCACGATCAACCCCGATTCGGGCAGATCTACGGGAAGCTCGTGGAACTCCTGACTCGACGGACCGTAGTCGCGTACAACGCCGAATTCGACCGGCACGTCCTGGCTCACACGTGCCGGGCAGCCGGATTACCTCAGATCGAGTGCACGTGGGCGTGTGCGATGCTCCGATACGAGCAGTGGCGCGGGTTTCGAGCCTCGCTCGCCACGGTCTGCGAGGTCGAGTCCATCGTCGCGACCGGACCTCGTCATCAAGCATTGCCGGACGCCCGGCTGGTATGGAACCTGATTCGCCGCATGGCCGGCGAGCCAGCGTAGCAGTCCGCGATCTTTGACATTTGAGAATGGACTGGGTCAGAATGACACAGAGGTTTCCCCGCCCACGCGGGGATGGACCCGCATAGAGGAAATGCGAGCCCGCGCAGCGGTAGGTTTCCCCGCCCACGCGGGGATGGACCCGCATCCGGGCCGGTCGCCTCAGCGATACCGAGGGTTTCCCCGCCCACGCGGGGATGGACCCGGATCTACTTACCGCGCCGACGGTGGCGCGGCGGTTTCCCCGCCCACGCGGGGATGGACCCGCAGACGGCGGACTCCGGGTCAAGATGCACTCGGTTTCCCCGCCCACGCGGGGATGGACCTCAGCTACTCGGCTACTACTCGGAACCAAAGGAGGTTTCCCCGCCCACGCGGGGATGGACCGCCTACTGGGATGCGGACGGCGGGGACGGTGGCGGTTTCCCCGCCCACGCGGGGATGGACCCTTTATCGCATGTGTCGCTTACTTCTTTCGCGGGGTTTCCCCGCCCACGCGGGGATGGACCGTAGTTATGCGATACAGTGGCCTCGGAGGAAGCGGTTTCCCCGCCCACGCGGGGATGGACCCCAGATGACCTACGAGGATACGACCGCTGCCACGGTTTCCCCGCCCACGCGGGGATGGACCCATATGGCGAAGATCATCAAGAGAAGGATCATGGGTTTCCCCGCCCACGCGGGGATGGACCCGGACCGACCTCACGGGCGACGTGCCCGCGTAGGGTTTCCCCGCCCACGCGGGGATGGACCCTCCTTGCTAGTATCGCGCACGCCGGTTGCCAGGGTTTCCCCGCCCACGCGGGGATGGACCCTTCTCCATCCACTCGAAGATGTTCAGGGTGACGGTTTCCCCGCCCACGCGGGGATGGACCGCCGCAGGTCGGTATCTTCATGGACCCGCCGTAGGTTTCCCCGCCCACGCGGGGATGGACCGCAGTCGTTGACCGGCGACTGCTCGTCAGAGGCGGTTTCCCCGCCCACGCGGGGATGGACCGCCTTGGTGTTGACTGAGCACAGCCGGATCACGGGTTTCCCCGCCCACGCGGGGATGGACCCCGAGGACCGCGTCACCATGCGGCTCGGCTGCGGGTTTCCCCGCCCACGCGGGGATGGACCCTCCAGCGCTTAGTGGAGGAGCGCCAGATACGCGGTTTCCCCGCCCACGCGGGGATGGACCCTGGGCGTCGGATGCTTTCAATGCGCAGTTTCAGGTTTCCCCGCCCACGCGGGGATGGACCCCGGGCACCGTTCGCAGCGCGCTCGATCGCCTGGGTTTCCCCGCCCACGCGGGGATGGACCCCCCGGACCACGCGGGACATGCGGCGCCGCCGCGGTTTCCCCGCCCACGCGGGGATGGACCCGACCAGATGCCGCACGTGAAGACGGAGAAGATGGTTTCCCCGCCCACGCGGGGATGGACCCTGCTGATCCCACACGCCCGTCACGTACTCGTAGGTTTCCCCGCCCACGCGGGGATGGACCGGGCCGATTCCGGTGGTAGAGTCAATCGTGGTGGGTTTCCCCGCCCACGCGGGGATGGACCGCGCTGATCGGGGATTGGCCGCCAACCTCACGCGGTTTCCCCGCCCACGCGGGGATGGACCCGCGGGTGGTCCGTCGCGGCCAGCGATTTGCCGGGTTTCCCCGCCCACGCGGGGATGGACCCAGGTTGACCGGCTCGTCGCGGCCGTACGCTTCGGTTTCCCCGCCCACGCGGGGATGGACCCGCCGTTTGGCACGTCGCGCGCAGTTGTTACCAGGTTTCCCCGCCCACGCGGGGATGGACCCATTATCGAGGCGCTGTTTACCCCACTGGGGAAGGTTTCCCCGCCCACGCGGGGATGGACCGTTCGATGCGCGCGCCGGCAACCCCACCCTCGCGGTTTCCCCGCCCACGCGGGGATGGACCCGGCGAGTCGGTTATCGGCCAAGACGACACGTAGGTTTCCCCGCCCACGCGGGGATGGACCCGCCACCGGAACCGGACGTAGCGCCACCGCCAGGGTTTCCCCGCCCACGCGGGGATGGACCCCGCGAGATCGAGATTGGCGTGCTCGGGCAGACGGTTTCCCCGCCCACGCGGGGATGGACCCCACCACCGGCCGCTCGCGCTGATCCTCACCGGGGTTTCCCCGCCCACGCGGGGATGGACCCATCGAGCAGAGGGTGTTGATCGACCAGTCGGCGGTTTCCCCGCCCACGCGGGGATGGACCCTACATCGGCACGCTGACCCGCGCGCCGGCCACGGTTTCCCCGCCCACGCGGGGATGGACCCGCCTCACCGGGCCCGAGCAGGATGCACCGATCGGTTTCCCCGCCCACGCGGGGATGGACCTCGTGGTGTTGAGCGACAGCGTCGCAGGCGGGCGGTTTCCCCGCCCACGCGGGGATGGACCCTGCAAGACACCTGACTCGACGAAGTAGCTGATGGTTTCCCCGCCCACGCGGGGATGGACCCGAGGATGAGTACCTGGTGCTGGACCAGCCGATGGTTTCCCCGCCCACGCGGGGATGGACCCACCTTGACGCCACCGGCCGGGTTCTCACTGTCGGTTTCCCCGCCCACGCGGGGATGGACCGTCGTCGGAATCGTAGAGGGTGACCCGATCATCGGTTTCCCCGCCCACGCGGGGATGGACCCCGGTTGGACATGAAGCTGGCCTGGACGTGCCCGGTTTCCCCGCCCACGCGGGGGTGGACCCGGTCTTACGGGCGGGCGGTTGCGGTGGCGATTGGTTTCCCCGCCCACGCGGGGATGGACCCAGATGGATCGGTACGTCGTTCTGCGGGCGCACGGTTTCCCCGCGGGGATGGACCCTCCGTCCAGGGCGTGTTGTGCCACCGGCTGCGGGTTTCCCCTCTCACTTCTGCGGCGCCGCCGCCGAGTGGTGCGTCGCAGCGCCGATGGAGGTCGTTGCGACCCATCGCGACGGACGTTGGATCCGGCCTGGCCGCGCTGAAGAGCATGTCCCCGCACCTGAGCCATCATCGGATTCGCGCCTGCATTCTGGAGACGGCGCACAGGAGCCCGCCCTATGACCGGGAGTGGATCTACGGACAGGGGCGGCTCGACTCGACCTGGACGCGGCGTCGCGTCGGTGTCGATAGGCTGCGCGGCCTGTCCTTGCGGTAGCCGAGCGCGTCGGCGGGTGAACCGCGGCCAAGCGTGGCGCGAACTTGTTCGCAGTCCTCATCGCATGCGAGAACACGACTCCCAGTGGTCCACCGAACGTCGCCGGCACCTACAAGGGCACCATGCCCCCTCACGATGGATGAACTCAGGGTGGAGATGATGAGCGACCCGCCGGCGATCCCCCACGAAAGGCGGTAGCGGGTGGACGCCTTCGGAGCGGTGCTACGCAGCCTGCGAGGGCTGATCCCGGACGAGCTGATCGTGGGTGCGGGCTGGGAGCGTCTGGTGGAGCTGGCGGACGGGCTGCCGGGAAGCGTGATCGACGAGCGGTTCGGGTTCGAGTTCTCGCTTGCGGACGCGGAGCCAGCGGCGGACTTCTGCGTGATCGCGCGGCCGAACAGCCGGCTGGCGGGGCACTACGTGCGGCAGGGGAAGGCGGCCGGTGCGGATTCGTCCGCCGCGGTGCTGGGGGCGTTCCTGGAGGAGCAGGGGCAGGCGGGGTCCTACCTGGCGCGAATCGGCGCCGGAATCATCCTGGAATACGACCTGGTCGACGTGGGGCCCGGGCAGGAGCTGACCCCTGGCATCTTCATCGTGCCCGGCAGTGGTAAGAAACCCATCATCGGCCCCGGCGGCCCGGGCGAGCTGGGCGCGGCGCTGGCGCAGGCGGCGGGATGGCGTGGAAGCGCGATCGAACCGCAGCAAGTAGAGCGCGTTTACGAGGCGCTGCCAGAACCATGCTTCATCGCGCAGGCGGGAGTGATGCCGGGGCGTGGGCAGCGAGCGGTGCGTCTGATCGTGCAGGGGGTGAAGCCTGAAGGGGTGCCGCCCCTGCTGGAATGGCTGCAGTGGCCGGGAGAGCCGGCCCAGGCGGCGGCGGTGCTGATGTCCGTGGCGGGGTGGATCAGGACGGTGGCGGTGAGCCTGGACGTGAGCGCGCACGGAGTTGCGCCGCGGCTGGGGCTGGAGCTGTACCGTCCAGTCGAGTGGTACCGCACCGACCGGGCGGGATGGGCGGCGTTCGTGGACTGGCTGGCGGAGCTGGGCTGGTGCGTCGATGCGAAGGCGGCGGGACTGCGCAGGTGGCCGCGGATGGAGCACGTATTCGCAGCGGACGGCCCCTACCGGGTGCACCAGGCGCTGAACCACGTGAAGGTGGTAATCGACGGGGACGTGACGGCGAAAGCATACGCTGGCATGGCGCTGGTGGCGCCCGGCGCGCGCCCGGAGGCATGAGAGCGACGGCGCTGCCGGGATCCCTGCGGGCGGCGATGGCAGAGTCGGTGAAGCGAGGCGTTGGGTACCTGGAGGCGACGGTAGGCGCGGACGGGGCGTGGCCTGGCCGCCGCTACGGGAACCTGGAGCTGGCCGGCGCCGGGGTGAAGGAGCAGCCGCCGTTCATCGCGGCGCTGGGAGTGCTGGCGCTGGGAGAGGTACCCGGGGTGGAAGCCTTGGTGTCGCGTACACGACGGGGATTGTTCGCTTGCATGGAATATCCCGGCGTATGGAGGTACTGGCGGACGCTGCCGGCGGACAACGACGACACGGCGGTGTGCTCGCTGGCGGTGGGAGCGCATCCGCTGATCCTGCTGGGGAGGAACATCGAGCGGATGATCGGATCCCGGGACGATGACGGTCGCTTTCCGACCTGGCTGGTGCCGCGGGATGCGGCGAACTGGTTCCGGAACGACGTGGACGCGGTGGTGAACGCGAACGTGCTGGCGTACCTGGGCGATCGACCGGAGACGCGTGGCGCGCAGTACTGGGTGGAGGAGCTGATCGAGCGGGGCGATCCGGGCGCCGCGCTGGTGCACTACGCGGACGAGCTGGACCTGTACGCGGCGGCCGCGCGTGCGAGCGAACTGGGACGGCCGGTGCTGGCGCGGGTCGCGCCGCTGCTGGCGGAGCGGATCAAAGCGCGGCTCGGCGCGCGTCTGGATGGCGGGAACGAATTGCGCACGGCGCAGGCGCTGGCGGCGCTGGCGGTGCTGAACGCGAACGTGGACCTGCAGGAAGCGAAACGGGCGCTTGCGCGTCTGGTGGACACGCAGCGAGCGGATGGCGGTTGGGGGGAGTGCCTGGCGTGGAAAGACGAGCGGACGCCGGCGCAGCCGGTGGGGTTCGGGTCCGAGGCGCTGACAGCGGCCGTGTGCATCGAAGCGCTGGTGAGGTGGAGTGCCGCGAGGCGGCTGGCGGCGCGAGATTGACAGGGCGCCGGGAAACGTGCCGATGGTGTGAATACAACCTGCCTTCGTTATTTCGGAGGCAAGACCAGGGAGGCCCACTCATATGAAGACTGCCGTTGAGATGCAGGCACGTTTGCGCGAGAAGGTGGCGACGGACGAGGGGTTTCGGGGTCGGCTGCTGGCCGATCCGAAAGCGGTGATCGGTGATGAGTTCGGGGTGGAGATTCCCGAGGGATTCACCATCCACGTGCACGAGGAGAGCGCGAACGAGGCGCACCTGGTGATCCCGGCGCCGGCTCAGGCCCTCAGCGACGAAGAGATGAAGATGGCCAGCGGCGGCTACGGCATGATGTGGGGCTGAAAGCCCTCGGCGAATACCGAGAAGGAGTACGCCATGACGACACACGAGATGCAGATCCGCCTGCAGGACCGGGTAGGCAACGACGAAGAGTTTCGGAGCCGGCTGCAGGCCGATCCGAAAGCGGCGATTCGTGACGAGCTCGGGGTGCAGATTCCCGAGGGATTCACGATCCACGTGCACGAGGAGAGCGCGAGCGAAGCGCACCTGGTGATCCCGGCGCCGGCTCAGGCCCTCAGCGACGAAGAGATGAAGATGGCCAGCGGCGGCGGCGACATTTGGAGCGAGGCACGCCCCGGCTGATCGGCCAAGGCCAGCCCCAAGAAGACGTTAAGCGCGTGGTGGCGATCGCCCTGCTACTGGCAGCGGCGATCGCCGGCGCGCGCACCGGTCGGCCGCCGGCGCCGATCCCGGAGCCGACGCCTCCGGCCATGCCGCCGCCGGCCATCCTCATCGAGCTGCCGGCGGAACCGTCCGTGCCTTTTCGGCCGGTGCCGCTGGACCCCCCCGTCCTTTTCCGCCCGTTGCCGCGGCCACCTCCCGCGACCCCGAACCCCGCCGAGCCGCGGCTGCCGCCCCAGCCCACCACGATCAGGGCTGCGTACGTACCCGCCCGGCCGAGCTACCCCTGGATGGGGACAGGAGGGTGGTACGCCACCATGCGCGAGCCCATGGTCCCGTGGGCGCCGAAGGTGCGGATGACACCACAGCCACACCCGCCCGCGGTGCGGGCGCAGAAACAGCCAGCCACACAGGAGACGTAGGCCGTTGCTTCGGGCGTAGCGCGGCCTCGGCGCCGGCTCAAGCCATCTGGCGGCGCACGAGGTCGCGGAACACGCCCTCGGCGCGCATCAGCTCGTCGAACCTTCCTTCCTGCACCACCTGACCGGCCTGCAGGACGTAGATGCGGTCCGCTTCGCGGATCGTGGAGAGCCGGTGTGCGCTGACGATGCGCGTGATGGAAAGCTCCGCGATCTGGTGGGCGACGTGTGCCTGGGTGTCGTTGTCGAGCCAGTTGGTGGCCTCGTCGAGGAACAGGACGGCCGGATTGCGAGCAAGAGCGCCGGCGAGCATGATGCGCTGGACCTGACCGCCGGAGAACGCGGAGCCGCCCTCGCCGGCGGCGGTATACATGCTCATGGGCATGGCCTGGATGTCCTGGTCGACGGAGGCGCGGCGAGCGGCGCGCCAGGCATCGTCGATGGTGAGGTCGCTGGCAACGCCGATGATGTTGTCGAGCACGGTGCGAGGCCGCAGGGTGGCGTCCTGGACGACCATGCCGACGTGGCGGCGCAAAGCGGCGCGGTTGAGGTGGCCGAGGTCGAGGCCGTCGTAGTAGACGGCGCCTGAAAGCGGCTGTTCGAGACCGAGCGCGAGCCGGAACAACGTACTCTTGCCGCAGCCGGATTCCCCCACCAGTGCGACGAACTCGCCCGGACGGGCGTGGATGGAGACACCGCGCAGGATGAGCGGGCCGTCCTCTACGTAGCGGAATCTCACATTGTCGAGGCGCACTTCGCCGCTGAGTTCCGGCACGACGTCGGAGGAGGCGGAGTCACGGGGCGCGGCGGTCAGGATGGGCGCGACCTGCTCACAGGCGGGCACGATGGCGGCGATGGCGGAGATCGAACCGCCGAGCGCGGCAAGCGCGGCGTAGAACACCATGAACGCCGCATAGGCGGCGAGAAAGCGATCGACGGGCACCGGATCGGCGCCGGTGGCACCGGCGGCGGCGAACAGGGCGGCGGAAGCGAACAGCGGCCCGGCGGCCAGGAACGCGACCAGGCGCTCGTCGAGCTGGCCGATGCGCAGCTCGGTGCGCTTCTGCTGCAGGTAGCCGGAGGCCCAGAGGGTGAAGGCGGTCGATTCGGCCCCGGAGGCGCGCAGCTTAGCCACGCCGCCGATCAACTGCAGCAGGATGCTGGCCTGACGGCGGGTGACGGCGAGCAGGCGGCGGTGATGGGGAAGCTGTCGCAGGCCGATGGCGGTGGTGACGGCGAGCGAGAGGAGTCCGAGAGCGAGGCCGAGAGCGCCGAGGCGGCGGTTGTAGCCGAACAGCAGGACGAAGGTGGGCAGGAGGAACAGGACCGACAGGAGAGCGCCGGCGACGAGGCCGGACACCTGGTCGCGGAGGTTCTGGAAAACCATCGTTCTGGTGGCAAGGTCGCCGGCGGTGAAGCGACGAAAGAAAGCCGCGGGGAGGTTCAGGAGCCGGTCCCAGAGAGCGGCGCCGATGCGAGCGGCGGCGCGGCCCTCGATGCGCATGAGCGCGGTGCCCTCGATTGCCTGCAGGAGAGCGGCGATGACGGCGACCAGGATCATGGCGAACGCGAGGGCGGCCAGCGCGGTCGCGGAGCCGGTGGGCAGGATGCGCGCGGCGAGCAGGCCGATCAGCACCGGCGGGGCCAGCATGGCGAGGCCGGCGAGCAGACCGGCGAAGACGAAGCGCGGCAGGTCGGCGAGGCGCGGGAACATGGTGCCGAGGACAGCGCGCACGCCCACCGCGCGGTCGGGCGGCAGAGGACGGTAGAAGAAATAGGCGGTGCGTTCGAGCGCGGCGGCGCCGCGGGCGTCGACCACGGTAGCGCGGCCCGAGCGGGGGTCCACAGCCCGGTAGCGGCCGGATGCGCCGGGCAGCAGCGCGACCGGAGCGCCGTCGGCCGCGTGGAAAGCCAGCAGCGCGCCGCTGTCGCCGCGCCACCAGCGCTCGCCGGGGACGAGCTCGACGCGCCTGGCGCGCACGCCGGAGGCGGCCAGGATCGCCGCGATCAGGGCGGGACGTGCGGGCGCCTCGTCGTGGCCCGGGCGCGGCGGGACCGTGAAGCGGATCTCCTCGTGGCGGCCGACCACCCGCAGGGCGGCTACCAGCGCCTCGTCGGGAACATCGTCCGGCAACGGTCGGCGGTCGAGTACGCGCAGCAGGCGGCGGCGGGCGTCCTGCTCGCTGCGGTGGCGATAGCGGACGCGAGCGGTGCGCAGGTTGGCGGCGTCGGCGAGCAGCAGGCGGCGGTTCAGGTCGTCGGCATCCAGCGCCAGGCGGTGAAACTCCGTCAGGGCCGGGAACAGGCGCCCCTCCCGGTACAGCGTGGACGTCGCGGTCGCGGCAACCGGGGCGGGGCCGTGCACGGTGACCCAGCTCGCCGCGGTGACCGGGACCAGTCCGGAGCCGTCCGGGTCCGGATCCTCGGTGCTCAGGTAGGAGAGCGCATCAGGCGTGCTCGACAGCCACGCCACGCCGCGGCGGGTGGCCACCACGCCGGTCAGCTCGCGCGACGCCTGATCCGCGGTTACGAAGCCGTCGCGGCGCGGCCGGAAGGTGACGTCGCGCACCACCGCCGCCGCCAGCTCCTCGACCCAGGCATCGGCCTGGCGGGGCACTTCCTCGAGCCCCGCCTCGGCGACCCCCGCGCCCGGGCCCTCGCCCGGGGCGTGGCCCGGGGGGGCCCCTTCGTCGAGCCCCGCCTCGGCGATCACGGCGCGCGGCAGCCGGCGCAGCTCGGTGTCCGGCAGGCCCTTGGCGATCAGCACCAGCGCGCCGGCCTCGGCGCCGAACACCAGGCGACCGGGTGCGGCGCGCACCAGGTGCTTGAAGTCTGCCTCGGTGCCGTCCTCGCGGATGCGCACGGCGAACACATCCAGGGAGCCTTGCTCCACGAACCACACCTGCTCCGGGTCGTCGAGCCGGACCGGCCGGTTGCCGCCGCCAACGTATGTTTCCCCGCGGGTGGTGGCGAGCTCGGCGAGCTGGTCGCGTGCGAGCTGCCGAGAGTCCATCAGTTGGCCTCGAACAGGGCGCGGTAGCGACCGCCGGCGGCCATCAGCTCGGCGTGCGTGCCGCGCTGCACTTCGCGGCCGCGGTCGAGGACGACGATCAGGTCGCAGTCGCGGATGGTGGAAAGGCGGTGCGCGACCACCAGGCAACTGCAGCCGCGGCGGCGCAGGGCATGGTCGATTCGTACCTCGGTGACCGGATCGAGGGCGCTGGTGGCCTCGTCGAGGATCAGCACCGACGGATCGGTGGCCAGGGCGCGGGCGATCTCCAGGCGCTGGCGCTGGCCGCCGGAGAAGTTGCGCCCGCTTTCCTGGACGTGCGCGTGGTAGCCGCCGTGGCGCGCCATGATCTCGTCGTGGATCGCCGCGTCGCCGGCCGCGGCGACCAGCGCCCGGTCCGGGGTCTCGGGGTCCCACATGGTCAGGTTTTCGCGCACGGTGGCGGCGAACAGGAAGATGCGCTGGTCGACCAGCGACACCGAGTCGGTGAGCAGCTCGCGCGGGATCTCCTCTTGCGGGTGGCCGTCAAACAGGATCTGGCCGGACCAGGGGCGGTAGATGCCGGCGACCAGCGCGGCGAGGGTGGACTTGCCGGAGCCGCTCGGGCCGACCACGGCGACGCGCTGCCCGGGCTGGATGGTCAGGCTGAACTCGCGCAGCAGCGGCTCGCCGCCGGTCTTGTAGCCGAAGGTGACGTCGCGCAGCTCGATGCGCCCGTCCAGGCGCAGCCGCCGCGCGAGCGCCGGGTTGGCGACCTCGGCGCCGGCGCGCAGGGAAGGATCCTCGGGCGCGTCGTAGATGTCGTCGAGCCGTTGAAGATCGGCTTCCAGGACCTGGAAGAGATCGGCGAACTGCACGAAGCGCCCGATCGGCTGCAGGAAGCCGGTGGCGAGCAGGTAGAAAGCCATCATCATGCCGAGGCTCATGTCGCCGCTCATCACGCGCCAGCCGCCGAGGCCGAGCACGGCGGCGTTGCCGACGATCAGGACCAGGGTTGGTAGTGCCGCGATGACGTGGCCGAGCTCCACGAAGCGCTGCCGGGCCAGCAGCTCGCGGGCCTGGTAGCCGGTCCAGTGGGCGAAGAAATCGTTTTCCGCGGCCATCGCCTGCAGGCTGTCGATGGCATGCACGCCATACATGCCGATGCCGGCGAGCTTGCCTTGCTCGACGCCGAGGCGGCGGTTCTCGTATACGCGCAGGCGGCTGAGCAGCCGCATCAGCACGGCGCTCGCACCACCGAGTGCGGCGACGATCGCGGCGAGCAACGGGTCGTAGACCAGCATCAGGGCCAGGAACACCAGGCTGGTCACCAACTCGATGGCGACGCCCACGAACTGGCCGGTGGCCACCGTCGTTACCCGGTCGATGAGCTGCACGCGCGAGGTGAGATCGCCGGCGAGGCGATGCGTGAAGAACCGCATGCGCAGGTGGAACAGGCGCCGAATGAAGCGGTCGGCGCGGTCCACCGCCAGGCGCACCGAGAGCAGCCGCAAGGCGCGCTGCCGCAGCCAGGTGAGTAGGAAGACCAGGGCACCGGAGACGGTCGCCGCGGCGACCACGGCGCCGGCCCAGCCGGGCTCGCTGCCGCCGAGCACGTGGTCGACGAACACGCCGAGCAGGTAGGGCAGGGCGAGCACCGGCAACGACAGGAGCAGGCCGCAGACCAGGGCGAAGGCGAGCGGGCCGCGCGCCTCGCGCAGCCAGGG
>MKWU01000799.1_pt1 | contig 59041 bp, 45 predicted proteins | sample 809101 | NCBI WGS metagenome assembly MKWU01 (sample SAMN05860141, study PRJNA318959) | sponge metagenome | host: Aplysina aerophoba | place: Slovenia: Piran, Adriatic Sea, Gulf of Piran | collected 2013-05-07 | reverse complement strand
GTGCGATGTCGTTTCGCACGCCAGTGGACGTTTCTGCGTGGACCACCGCGATGATCTTCGGCGACGGGTGGGCCTCGATGAGACGTTGCGGATCGATGGCGCGGCCCCAGTCGGTGTTCACGGCCACTACCTCGGCGCCACAGCGTGCAGCCACGTCGCACATGCGGGTGCCGAAGACGCCGTTGACGCCGATGACCACCGTATCGCCGGGCTCGACGAAATTGCAGAATGCCGCTTCCATGCCTGCCGAGCCGGTGGCGCTGACCGGGAACGTCAGCAGGTTCCGGGTCTGCCACACGGTCCGCAGTCGCTCATTGGTCTCGTCGAGCAGAGCGATGAATTCAGGGTCGAGGTGGCCGAGGATGGGGCGGGTGAATGCCTCCATCACCTCGGGATAGGGGTTGGAGGGCCCCGGCCCCATCAGGATGCGGTCGCTGTGTGTCACGAGCCCGCACGGTACTTGCCGCGTGCTCAGCGTTCCGGCGGCGGGCGCAGCAATGCGATGAGGCTGGAGGTGTCCCAGCGGCCGCCGCCGAGCTCCTGAACGCGCTTGTAGAACTGGTCGACGAGCGAGGTGACTGGCAGGGGAGCGCCGTTGCGCTGCGCTTCGGCCATCACGATGCCGAGGTCCTTGCGCATCCAGTCCACCGCGAAGCCGAACTCGAACTCGTCGGCCATCATCGTGGTCCCGCGGTTGGACATCTGCCACGACCCCGCAGCGCCCTGCGAGATGGTCTCCAGCACAGCGTCGAGATCGAGGCCGGCCCGCCGGCCGAACTCGAGACCCTCCGACAGTGCCTGGACCAGCCCGGCGATGCAGATCTGGTTCACCATCTTGGTGAGCTGGCCCGAGCCTGCGGTGCCGATCAGGGTGACCGCCCGCGCATAGGCGTCGATGACCGGCCGGGCCCGTTCGAAATGTTCCGCAGCGCCGCCGCACATGACCGTCAAGACGCCGTTCTGAGCGCCCGCCTCGCCGCCCGATACGGGAGCGTCGATGAATCCGACTCCCTGACGGGCACATGCCCCTGAGAGCTCGCGTGCGAGGTCGGCCGAGGCGGTCGTGTGGTCGACCAGGATCGAAGTGTCGCTCATGGTCGCCAAAGCCCCGTCGTCGCCGTAGACCACGGTCCGTACATCGCCGTCGGCACCGACGCATATGAACACGATCTCCGCGCCGGCGGCAGCTCGCGCTGGAGTGTCAGCGAGCTCGCCGGCGTTTTCGGCGACCCATCGCTGCGCAACGCTCGTCGTGCGGTTGAACACCGTGACCCGGTGCCCCGCGGCAGCGAGGTGCCCGGCCATCGGATAACCCATCACGCCGAGCCCGATGAACGCGACATCAGCGGGCATGGCGGACACCCTCATTCTTGCTGAGCATTGCTCGCACCTCGTGCTTGCGGACCTTGCCGAGCGCTGTTCGGGGGAGCTGATCGGTCCAGAACACTGCCTTGGGATGCTTGAAGCGTGCAAGCCGCCCGTCGAACAGACTCAGCAGCGCGGCGGCTGCGATCTCGGTGCTCGGCACCGCCACGATGACTGGCACCTCGCCCCAACGATCGTCGGGTACGCCCACGACGGTCGCCTCCGATACCAGGTCGCTGCGGGCAAGCACCTCTTCGAGTTCCGCGGGATAGATGTTCTCGCCCCCTGAGATGATCATGTCCTTGCGGCGGTCATCGATGAAGATCCAGCCCTCGTCGTCGGCGTGGCCCACGTCGCCGGTGCGAAACCACCCCTCGACCAGCGCTTCGGCCGTGGCCCCCCCATCGCGCCAGTACTCCCGCAGAACGCTCGGCCCGCGTACCCACAGCTCACCGCGCTCGCCCGGAGCGGCGTCGGCCCCGGCATCGGTGACGATGCGCACCTCGCACATCGTCGAGGGCTTGCCGCATGAGCCCCGATGGGCGGCCGCTTCGTCGCAGCGCAGGTGTACGGCGATTGGTGCCGTCTCGGTGGATCCGTAGATCTGCCCCACCGGCACGCCTCGGTCGAAGAAGGGTTCGGTGGCGGCCATCGGCACGGGAGAGGATCCCGTCATGATGCCGCGCAGCGAGCCGAGGTCGGCGCTGGTAAAACGCGGGTGCGCGGCGACGGCGGTCAGGGCGGCTGGCACCAGCACCGTCCATGTCGGTTGCCACTGCTCGACGTCGTCGAGGAACTGCCCGGCATCGAACGCCCTCTCGATGAGCACCGCGGCCCCTCCCAGCACAGCAGGCAGCGTCTGGATGTTCAGCCCGCCGACGTGGAACAGCGGGATGGTGGTGAGCACCCGGTCCTCGCTGGTGAGGTCGTGCGCATGGGCCGAGTTGACGGCATTCGCTGCTATAGCCGCCTGGTCCAGCACGGCGCCCTTGGGGTGCCCGGTCGTGCCCGAGGTATAGGCCAGCAGCACCGGATGGCCGGGCGTGCCCCGGCGCGCAGGTGTGGTGCCCGCAGCCGCGAAGCCGTCGGGTTCCTCGGGCACCTCCCGCCGCTTGCACAGTGCGCCGACGGCCGCGCCATGTTCGGCGAACGTCGAGTCGACCGCCAGCAGGGCGGGTTCAGCGTGGTCGAGGATCCAGCGGTGCTCGGGCGGTGTCAATCGAGAGTTCAGCGGCAGGTAGATGGCGCCCAGCCACGAACATCCCAGCATCAGCCGCAGCGCAGCGGGCCGGTTCGGGCCAAGCCACGCCACCCGGTCGCCCTCGCCGACGCCGTGGTCGGCCAGCCAACCGGCCGTCGCTGCAATCTGGTCGGCGAAGGAGCGGTAGGAGTGCTCGACTCCCTCGAAGGCCACGGCGACTGCGTCGGGGCGGTGGTCGGCCCAACGCTCGATGCGAGCCGCGAGGTCGGCTCCGGCTGCCAGCGGGGCAGGTTCGCTCACGGTGCTGTGCAGCGTTGGCACATTCGTCGATCTGCTGGCAGATGGCCTCAGGCCAACTCGCCCTGCAGCACGCCGTCGATCACCACTGCCTCGCCGTCGAGGAAGACGCTGTGGCTGCGCATGGGCAGATCGAAGTGCCCCAGCGTGTGACGGCCGGCGTGCTCGTTGGCACCGGTCGAATACAGGAAGTTGCCGGCGAAGGCACGCTGCTCGGTGCCGTTGGTCTGGCTGCGGTCGTACAGCGACATCGTGTCCCACCGGGCGCCGGGGTTCATGCCCCAGCCCACGTGGCTGGTCGCGTAGGCCTCCCGGTCGCCCCAGGCGTCGGTGTAGCTGCGGAACAGGGCGGCGTCGGTGCCGTCGCCTTCGACGTTGACGACGTAGTCGTCGTCGATGTGCAGCGTGACCGGCGACTCGATGTAGCGCTTGAACGTGAGGTTCATGTCGCCGCGGTCCATCACGATGGTGCCGTTCACCGTGCCCGCCTTCGGGAACGCCAGGCACAGCCCGCCCGGCCAGTGGCTGATGGTGCCGGGCCGGGCCGTGTAGCCCCAGCCGCCGCCGCATGGCGCCCCGTCTACGTCGACAACCAGGTCGGTGCCCGCCGCGGAGGTCACGCGCATCTCGGAGGCCGCGATCAGCTTCTTGATGCCGACCTTCACCTTCGGTTCGAGTTCTGGCGTCGGCCGCAGCCGCTCGAGGGCCTCGGGGTGCTCGTTGGAGACCATGAGGATGCGGGTGCCCTCGCCCAGGATCTTCGGGAGTTCCGACGCGTGCAGCATCCCTTCCACGGTGCAGTCGACGACAAAGTCGACGGCCCCGAGGGCGGCGATCACCGCCGTCGAGCCGGCAATCGCGTCGGACGCGCCCGTCGAGCGCACCGGTACTGGGGCGGATTGGCGCGGCGTGGGCACAACGACATGAATCGGCGGTGTACCGAGGCGATCCAGCGCCAGCTCGGCGAGATTGACGTTGACGGCCCTGCTCTGGCTCTCCGACAGGATTGCTGCGGTCTGTGGGGGTTCGACACCGCACATCTCAAAGACCGACGAGAAAGCGTCAATCCACTTCGCTTCAATTCGTTCGACCAGCATGTGGTCCTCCAGACTCCCGAAGCTCTGTGACTACGGGCCAAGTTAGAGGTTGCGCAGATCTGTGCTTGCGCCGCCGTCCTCAGGCGGCTTCGACTGCCGCAAGGTGCGCCGCGTCGTTGAAGCGCCGGACCTGCCAGAGGCGGCGCCCACTCCACTCGAGCAACTCCAGCTCGGTGATGGCGGTCACCGCGGTGACCACGCCGACGCCGCGCTGACTCGGCGCGATGCCGAATGCCATGGCCATCGCGGCCGAGGAAATGCCGCCATGGCAGCCCACGAAGACTGTCTTGGCAGGGTGAGCTGCGGCGATGTCGTTGAGTGTCTGGGCCACCCGGTGACGAAACCCCGCACGGCTCTCCCCGCCCTCGAGCACAGGTGTGTACGGCTGGTCCATGGGTTGGATGAACCCGAAGTGCTCGCGCGCTGCCTCCCACGTCATGCCGTCCGCGGGACCCAGGCGCATCTCCTCAAGATCGTCGTGGACGTGAATCTCGAGATTGCCCCGCTCGCTGTCCGTACCGAGCGCCGGCAGCACGATCTCGGTTGTCTCGCGGGCCCGAGGCAGCGGCGAGGAGTACACGACCTGTACCTCGGGTTCACGTCCGGCGGCAAATCTGTCACGCAGCGCTGCGGCCTGGGCACGACCCAGTTCGGTGAGACCTCGGCAGCCCTTGGGTCCGCCGACGACTCCATCGGCCATAGCGACGGACTCGCCGTGGCGGACGATCAGCAGTCGCGAGAGCACTTGCTCGTCAGCCATATCGCCAGCCGCCGACATCCACACCGCGAGACTCTAGGAGCGCGCAGCGCCTACCGGATGGATCGGCTGATCGAGCGCCAGGTGTCGGCCCCCTCCGGCTCAGCGCTGCGGCGATCAGCCCACGCCTGCGGGGTGCCGGCGAGACCGGTTGGCTCAGCGACCATGCAGGCCGTCGTCGGTTGCAACGATTCTGGGTCGAACACCGCAACAGCTCCGCTGAGGGCGTTCCTGGCAACGCAAAGCTCGGGAATGCGTTCGGCTGCCGTGACGGCAGCGCACACCGCATCAGCCAGAAGCGTTGCTCGACACGAGAACACGAGCGCCTGGACGCCGGCGCTTGGGGCGCCCGCGGCATGGGAGTAGCCGGCGCACTTCGGTCGCTTGACCGTTGATGCAACGGTTAAGTCGGCGCCATCGACAAACAAACAGAATTCATGCGTGGTCACCACAGGCGCTTCACCTTTCGCTGCATCATGTGATGCCGGAAGCCCTATGTGCATGGCCAAGCGTCCGACGAGTCAGCGGCACTCTAGTAGTTCATGCTCACCTGCTGTCAAGTGCATAGTTTTCAGTAACTTTCTTTTAGGTCTATTTAGTGTCTAGTGATAACAATGTATGACATATCAGCAAAGGTCCAGATCGACGCGATGGCACGATTCGTGGGAGCGTGCTGGTCAACGACGCGTCCGCGGGGCACCCGCGCCGTAGCCTGCTGAGTTGCACCACGACAGCTCCGGAGGCAGCGATGGGATCGATCGAGGCGGAAGTCGAACCGGCCGAAGCGGGGTTCGACGCCAGCCGGCTGGAGCGCATCGCAACGCACCTGAATCGCTATGTCGACGACGGGCGCCTCCCGGGCGTCTCGGTGCTGCTCGCCCGCGGCGGCCAGATCGCGTACACCCACCGCTACGGCGATCGCGACTGTGAGCGGTCGCTGCCGGTCACGTCCGACACGATCTATCGCATCTACTCGATGACCAAGCCCATCGTGTCGGTCGCCGCCATGCAGCTCTACGAGCAGGGCCACTTCCAGCTCAAGGATCCGATCTCGCGCTGGATTCCGACCTTCGCGAATGCACGCGTGTTCACCGGTGGAAACGTGATGCAATACCAGACCCGAGAGCCGGCGGGCGAAGTCACCGTCCACAGCCTGATGACCCACACATCGGGCCTGACGTACGACTTTCACTTCGCCAACGAGGTCGACGCGCTGTACCGGGCGAACGGCTTCAATTGGGGGGCTCCGGGCAACCTGGAGGAGACCTGCGAGGCGCTCGCGTCGCTCCCGCTGCTGTTCGACCCGGGCACCGAGTGGAACTACAGCTACTCCACCGACGTCCTGGGGCGAATCGTCGAGCTGGTCTCGGGGCAGTCGCTCGACGACTACCTCATCGAGCATGTGACGGGGCCGCTGGGCATGGTCGACACGGGCTTTGAGGTGCCGCCCGCCGACGCCGAGCGTTTTGCGGCGAATTACACGACCGCCACGCTGGCGGCCCGTGCCGCTGCGGGCAACACGGGGCCGTCGATGCCGGCGTATCGCCCCGACGATCCGGGCCTGGCGCGCACGCTGATGGACGACCCGCGCACCTCGGCGTACCTGGGACCGCCCAAGATCCTCTCCGGCGGCGGCGGGCTCGTCTCGACCATGGGCGACTACCACCGATTCACCCAGATGCTGTGCAACGGCGGCGAGCTCGACGGCGCCCGCATCATCGGCCGACGCACCCTCGAGTTCATGGCCAGCAATCACCTGCCGGGCGGGACCGACCTGACCGAGTGCGGCCGTGCCCTGTTCTCCGAGGCAGCCTTCGACGGCGTCGGCTTCGGGTTGGGCTTCTCGGTCGTGCTCGACCCCGCCAAGGCGAAGGTCGTCTCCAGCAAGGGCGAGTTCGCCTGGGGCGGGGCTGCCTCCACGGCGTTCTGGGTCGACCCGACCGAAGACCTCACGCTCGTGTTTCTCACGCAGCTGCTGCCTTCCAGCGTCCACCCGATCCGGCCTGAGCTGAAGGCGCTCGTCTACCAGGCGCTGGTGTGATGCCGGGCGCGTCTGAGCCGGCCGAGTTCGACCTTGTCATCGTCGGCAGCGGTTCGGCCAACTCGATTCCCGGGCCGGAGTTCGACGACTGGTCGATCGCGCTGGTCGAGCGCAGCGTGTTCGGCGGCACCTGCCTCAATGTGGGCTGCATCCCGTCGAAGATGTTCGTGTACGCCGCCGATGTAGCCGACACCATCGATACGGCTGGCACCTACGGCATCTCGGCCAGCTTCGAGGGCGCCGACTGGCCCGCCATTCGGGATCGCGTGTTCGGGCGCATCGACCCGATCGCCGAGGGCGGCAAGGTGTTCCGCTGCGGGACCGCCTGCCCCAACATCGACGTGTTCCTGGGCGAGGGCCGCTTCGTGGCCGACCGTGAGCTCGAAGTCCGGTTGAATGACGGCGGCAGCGCCCGCATCCGCGGGCGCCACGTGGTGCTCGGTGCCGGGGCACGGCCGTTCATCCCGCCATTCCCCGGTCTGGAGCGCACGCCGTATCACACGTCCGACACCGTCATGCGACTCGACGAACTGCCCCGGCGCATGATCGTGCTGGGCGGCGGCTACATCGCCGCCGAACTGGGCTACGTGTTCTCGGCACTCGGCACCGAGGTCACCATGATCAACCGCAGCGAGCGCTTGCTGCGGGCCGAAGACGACGACGTCTCGGGGGCGTACACCCGTGCGGCCGAGCGGCACTTCGACCTGCGGCTCGGCGCCACGATCACCCAGGTCAGCCCCGAGCCGGGCGGCGGCGTCTCGGTCGAGCTCAGCATCGGCGGTGAGCACCAGCAGGTCAGCGCCGATGTGCTGCTGGTGGCCACCGGGCGAACCCCCAACGGCGACTTGCTGAACCTCGAAGCAGCCGGGGTTGACCACGAGGGCGGCCGCGTGCTGGTCGACGAGCACTTCCGGGCGAGCGCGCCCGGGGTGTGGTCGTTCGGCGATCTCGCAAGCGAGATCCAGCTCAAGCACCTCGCCAACGCCCAGGTGCGGTCCCTGCGCCACAACCTGCTCGTCGCCGAAGGCAAAGCAGACGGCCCGATGCACACGGTCCGCGAAGACCTGGTGCCCCATGCGGTGTTCTCCCACCCCCAAGTCGCCTCGGTCGGCCTCACCGAGCGCGACGCCCGCGCCGCGGGCCTGCCGATCACGGTGGCCAACAAGCCCTTCGGCCACACCGCCTATGGCTGGGCCATGGAGGACCACTCCAGCTTCGCCAAGCTGATCGCGCACAGCGAGACCCGCGAGCTGCTCGGCGCCCACATCATCGGGCCCCAAGCCTCCACGCTGATCCAGCAGCTCATCCAGGGCATGGCGTTCGGTCAGACCGTCGACCGGATGGCCCACGACCAGTTCTACATACACCCGGCCCTTACCGAAGTAATCGAGAACGCCCTGCTCGAGCTGTAGCCGGCGGTGCTCGTTCAGTCGACGCGCCGGGCGTCGGGGATGAGGTTGATCTCCCAGATCACTTCTTCGAGGCGGTCTTCGGCAGACACTGCTTCGTAGCGGCACGGCCGATCCGGGCTGACGGTCGACGGCGCGGGCGTGAGGATGGTGGAGGGGCGGGGGTGGCAGAACTGCACCACGCTGAGCCGGCTGCCGCGCTGGGCGGGGTCGGCCTTGACACGGTGCCAGCCGGCGCCGATCAGGCCGTTGGTGACGTGTTCCAGCATGATGCCCGAGTTGATGATGACGTGGTCGTCGGGCGGGGCAGCGTCGACCCACTCGCCGTCGATCTGCACTTGCAGGCCCCGCTCGGTGGCCCGCGGCAAGGCGGTGATGAGGTTGATATCGGCGTGCTCGTCGGCCCAGATGTGGCCCTCGGCCCCGCCGCCGGGCGCACTCGCCATCGGCGGGTAGTGGATCGCCCGGGACAGATGCGTGCCGAATGTGGTCATCCTGTCGAAGTACGTCTCATGGGCGCCGATGCCCTCGGCGATCACCCGCAGGAAGCGGCGCTGCAGTTCCACCAGCCGCCGGTGGAACTCGGCGAGGATGTCGCCGGCGCCGCTGATCTCATCATCGGGGAAGATCGACGGCCGGTACCAGCGGCCGTAGGTGACGGTGAGCGGGTGGCCGGCGGGGGGCAGGTCGCTCCAGTTGAACATCTCCTTCCAGTCGGGAAGGTCGGAAACGGCGGCAGTCTCGGTGAGCGGGCCGGTGTAGCCGCGAGCGCCGAACGACTCGGCGTCGACATAGCGCGCCTTGGCATCAGGCTGCAGCCCGAAGAACCGGCCGAGCACGTCGTACGCCTCGTCGAGCAGACCGCCCGAGAGATCGTGCGCGGTGTAGACGAAGCCCGTCCGCAGGCTGGACATCACGCCGCCGGTGACCGCTTTGCGCTGGGCTGGCGAACCGTGCTCGAAGGCGAGCAGGTCCACATCCAGAATCTCGTCCATGGCGCTCCCCAGTCTTGCTGCTAGCCGCTCAGCCAGGCCTCGTAGCGCACCGGGTCGGTCCAGGCGCCGGTTTTTGTGTCGAATTGGGCCGCCTCCGCAACCATCAGCGCGGGGTCGGTGGTGCGGGCTCTGGTGCTCGACACGGAGCCCACCCACTCGGGCAGGTCGAGCACCAATTCGGGTGGGCAGTCGTGCGGCGGGCGGGCGGCGATGGCAACGGTCGGCAGCGCAGCGATGGAGGCGTCGCGGCGGACCGGATCGTTGCCGTAGAAGACCGGGTCGTGGATCTGGTGCCACTTGTCGGCGCCCATCACGATCACGTCGAAGCCGGCCGCGATCTCCGACAGCAGCTGCACCTCGGTGACGGCAATCTCGAGCCATTCGAGAGGCGCAGCGACGGCTTCGAGCACAGCGACTCGGTCGGCGAGCCTCGGGAGCTGCACGTCTTCCTTGGCAAGCGCCACCCGGCTCACTGTCCACACGAGCACATCGAGACGGTGCTGTTTGACCACGGCCTCGCTGATGGCGAGATGGGCAGTGGTCGGCGGGTTGAACGAACCGGGAAACACCCCACGCCGCCCCGTGACCATCGCAGGCCTCAGCGGGAGCCCGCGATGTTGCTTCCGGTGAGCGCTCCGGCGATCACGATCGTTCCGACCGAGCCGCCGGTCAGCTCGCCGATCACTGCAGCGGCGTGGCCGCTGTCGCGCAGCTCGCGCACCGCTTCGCCGGCTCGGCCGGGATCGAGGCTGAACAGCAGGCCGCCTGAAGTCTGGGGATCGCCGAGCACGGAGCGGGTGAGCTCGTCGCCGCCGTCGAGGCGCTCGGCGAGGTGCTCGAGGTTGCGCCCGGTGCCTCCGGGTACGAAGCCGCCGGTGGCGAGCTCGATGACGTCGGGCAGCAGCGGCACTGCGCCGGCTTCCACCGCGGCGCCCACCCCGCTCGCTGCCGCGAGCTCGGCGAGGTGTCCCAGCAGGCCGAAGCCGGTGACATCGGTGGCTGCCGTCGCTCCTGCCCGGATCGCCGCGGCGGCGGCGGCATCGTTGAGCCTGCACATCTCGGCCACGCCGGCTTCGTAGGCCTCAGACAGCGCGCCATCTCGGGCGACCGCTTCGGGATCGGAGCGTTTCAGTGCTGTGGCAAGCAGGCCAGTACCCAGCGGCTTGGTGAGCACGAGGGCCTGGCCCGCCTGCCCGCCGGCATTGGTGAGCAGGCCGTTTCCCGCTGCGGGGGTGCTGATGCCAGTCACCGCCATGCCATAGAGCGGTTCGGGGCCGTCGATGGTGTGACCGCCGGCCACCACCCAACCGCCTTCGGCGGCAGCGTCGGCGCCGCCTGCGAGCACCTCGCCCAGCAGGTCGAGCGGCAGCACCTCGCGGGGCCAGGCTGCCAGATTCAGCGCGAACAGCGGGCTGGCGCCCATGGCGTAGATGTCGCTGGCAGCGTTGGCCGCAGCGATGCGGCCCCACGTGCGCGCGTCGTCCACGATCGGGGCGAAGAAATCGGTGGAGCTGACCAGCAGCTGGCCCTCAGAGAGCCGCCACACGGCGGCGTCGTCGCTGGTGTCGTTGCCGACCAGCAGATCCGGATGCGATGGGGGAGTCAGGTGGCGCAAGACCTGCGCCAGCTCGGCCGGGCCGAGCTTGCACGCTCAGCCCGCGCCGTGGCTGTACTGGCTCAGCCGGAACGCCGGGCCGTTCGGTGTGCTGTCAGTCGGCACAGCGGCAACGGTACCCAGACGACGCGCCGAGGTGGCCTTTAGCCGTAGCTGCACACGGCGTCGACAATGAGTGCCAATGCTGCGTCGGCATCGAGGCTGTAGGCCACCTCGCAGTTGGGGGAGGCGTCCGTGCCCGGCCGCTCGTCGGCGACGGTCATGCCCCGGGTGAGCGTGCCGTCAGTCTCCACGTCGACATGGCGGGCCGTGAAGGCGAACAGGTCGGGCCGTGTCACGGCCAGCACCGCGCAGGGGTCATGCATCGGCGCAGCCTCCAGCCCGGCCCGCTCGCGATAGCCGGCCAGGTAGAACTCGAACAGGTCGGCGACGAAGGTCGACACGGCGCCTCCGTGCGTTCGCAGTGCAGCAGTCTCGGTGGGGCCCACGCAGAGCTGGTGGGTGAGGTTCAGCCCCGCCATGCGCACCAGCGGCGCGCCGGTAGCGAACACGATCTGGGCTGCGTGCGGGTCGGCCCAGATGTTGAACTCGGCGGTGGGCGTGACGTTGCCCGGTCCGATAGCGCCGCCCATGAGTGAGACGCCGGCGAGGCGCTCGACGATGTCGGGGGCTTGCCGGAATGCGAGCGCGATGTTGGTGAGCGGCCCCACCGGCACGAGCCACACGTCGTCGTGCCCCCGGACCGTCTCGATGATGCAGCCGACGGCGTCGTTGCTGGCTTCGCTGCGGTGAACCTCGGGCCTCGGCGGGCCGTCGAGGCCCGTCGCCCCGTGGGCACGCGGCGCATGGGCGGCAGGTACCAGCAGCGGCCGATCCGCGCCCGCGTGGACAGGTATGTCCAGCCCGGCAAGTTCGCACATCAGCAGGGCGTTCTGGGTGGTCAGCGTCAGCGGCGCGTTCCCCGACACGGTGGTGATGGCCAGCACGTCGCAGTGCTGCGCCGCCAGCAGGATCGCCACGGCGTCGTCGTGACCCGGGTCGCAGTCGAGGATGATCTTGGGCGCTGCCATGCGGCTCACTCGGTCATTGTCGACGGCTCACCGATTGGGTGATGTCTGTGCGGGGCTACAGCTTGGTGATGCTGGGTGCGGGGGCTTCGGTTTCTCCCCAGTAGTGGGGGAGCCGCAGGTAGCCGAACCGGGTTAGCTCCACAGCCGGCGGCAGCCCCTGGATCTCCTTGATCCGCTGGATCGAGCGGATGTGCGAGGACATCTCGTAGAAGAGCATCCAGATCGCGCATTCCAGCGTGTTCACCACCCGCCGCTCGTCGTCGGGATCGTGCCAGGCGCCGCGGGGAAGGACGGAGATCGCGTCGTCCCAGAAGTGGGTGCTGTGACGCGACTCGACCATTTCGCGGAACGTCTCGATGGGGTGCGACGCCACCACATAGCGCATCCAGCTCAGGCCGAGGTCGAGCTTGTCGAGCAGGTCGGGCACTTCCCAGAACAGGGCAGGGTCGAGGCGCAGGTTGTGCTTGTTGTTGGGGCCCTGGTGATGCTCGGCCCACACGATGGGTTCGGGGATGTTGCCGTCGGGCCACAGCAGGGCACCGCAGCGGCGCTTCGAGAAGATCATCGACACCCAGGCGATGTGGGAGACCTGGCGGCGGATCGACCACCACATCAGCTCGCGTTCGGGCGACTGGTCGTCGAGGTCGAGCTGGGCGTCGGTGAGTCCGGCGATCTCGGCGCGCAGCCATGTGTCGATGTGGGAAAAGTACGGCATCGTGCCGGCCGCGGCATCGGCAGGCATCTCCACAACAGCAGGATTCACTCGTGCCATGGGCGAACGCTAGCGATCTGCCCGCCGTCGAGCCGAGCCTCTGGGGCAGGCGGGTTCACGGCCCGTCTGCGCGGCTAGCCGGTCTCGAACGCGCGGGGGTCGGGGCAGGCGCACATGAGGTTGCGGTCGCCATACGCGCCGTCGATGCGGCTGACCGGTGGCCAGTACTTGTCGGCAACCAGCGTCGCCACGTCGGTGCCGCTTGGGTACACGGCCTCGGTGCGCGAGTAGGGGTGATCCCACTCGCCGGTGAGCGAATCGACCGCAGTGTGAGGCGCATTGACGAGCGGGTTGTCGTCTTGGGGCCACTCGCCCGAGGCGACCTTGTCGATCTCGGCGCGGATCGCCGCCATCGCATCGCAGAACCGGTCGATCTCCGCCAGTGACTCGCTCTCGGTGGGCTCGATCATCAGCGTCCCGGCAACGGGGAACGACATGGTCGGAGCGTGAAAGCCGAAGTCGATGAGCCGCTTGGCGACGTCGTCGACGCTGGCCCACTCCGAGTACGGCCGCAGGTCCACGATGCACTCGTGGGCGACGAGGCCATAGCGGCCTTGGTACAGGATCGGGAAGTGCTCGCCGAGGCGCGATGCCAGGTAGTTGGCGGACAGGATCGCCGTCTGTGTGGCCCGGGTGAGGCCCTCCACACCCATCATCGCGATGTACATCCACGGGATCGGCAGAATGCCCGCCGATCCCCACGGGGCCGACGAGATGGCGCCCGGGCCGGTGCGGGGGCCGGCGTCGGGCGCCAGCGGGTGGTTGGGCAGGTACTTGGCCAGGTGCAGGCGGCACGCCACCGGCCCGATGCCCGGTCCGCCGCCGCCGTGGGGGATGCAGAACGTCTTGTGCAGGTTGAGGTGGCTGACGTCGGCGCCGAAGGTGCCCGGTGCGGCGAGTCCGACGAGGGCGTTGAGGTTCGCGCCGTCCACGTACACCTGCCCGCCCGCCTCGTGCACCTTGAGGCAGACCTGGCGGATGCCGTCTTCGTAGACGCCGTGCGTGGACGGGTAGGTCGCCATGAACGCGGCCAGATTGTCGCCGTGCTCGGCGATCTTGGCGTCGAGGTCGTCGAGGTCCACGTCGCCGTCTTCGGTGCAGTCCACTACCACGACCGCCATGCCGGCCATCACCGCGGACGCCGCGTTGGTGCCGTGCGCGGAGGACGGGATGAGGCACACCGTGCGGTGGTGGTTGCCGCGGTCGTCGTGGTAGCCGCGAATGGCGAGCAGCCCGGCCAGCTCGCCTTGGGAGCCGGCGTTGGGTTGCAGCGACACGGCGTCGTAGCCGGTGATCGCTGCCAGCCAGCGTTCGAGGTCGGCGATGATCTGGCGGTAGCCCTCCCACTGGCCGGGGGGCGCGAAGGGATGGACGTCGGCGAACTGCGGCCAGGTGACCGGCGTCATCTCCGCAGCGGCGTTGAGCTTCATGGTGCAGCTGCCGAGCGGGATCATCGACCGGTCGAGCGCCACGTCATAGGAACTGAGGCGGCGCAGGTAGCGCATCATCTCGGTTTCGGAGCGGTACGCGCTGAAGGTGGGATGGGTGAGGTACTCGCTGGTGCGCGCCAGCTCGCCTGCGATGCCTGATGGCGCCGAGGCGGCCAGCGCTTGCACCGAGGCGACGTCGTGTGTCGCGCTGGTGGCGGGAGCGGCGAATGCATCGAGCAACCAGGCGATCGTCGCCTCGTCGCAGGTCTCGTCGAGCGAGACGCCGACCGTGTCGCCGTCGATGCGCCGCAGGTTGATTCCGGCATTGAGCGCTGCGGCCAGCACCTCATCGGCGCCGCCGCGAACCTCCACGCTCAGCGTGTCGAAGAAGGTCTCGTTGCGGACGCGAAGGCCCAGGTTTCGGAGGCCCTCGGCGAGTCCGGCCGTCAACCGGTGGGTGCGCTCGGCAATCTCCGCCAAGCCCTCGCGGCCGTGCCAGACCGCATACATCGAGGCCATAACCGCCAGCAGCACCTGCGCTGTGCAGATATTGCTGGTGGCGCGCTCGCGCCGTATGTGCTGCTCACGGGTCTGCAGCGCCAGCCGGTACGCGGGCCTGCCGGCCGCGTCGACTGAGACGCCGACGAGCCGTCCGGGCATCGAGCGCCGGTGCTTCTCGCTGGTCGCAAGGAACGCCGCATGCGGACCGCCGAAGCCCAGCGGCACGCCGAAGCGCTGTGAGCTGCCCACCACGATGTCGGCGCCCTGCTCGCCGGGCGGCGTCAGCACGCAGCACGCCAGCAGATCGGCGGTGACTGCTGCGATGGCGCCAGTGTTGTGCAGGGCTTCGATCACTGGTTGAAGGTTGCGGACGGCGCCGCTGCTGCCGGGATATGCCAACAACGCGCCGTACACCTCGCCGGGGCGCAGCTCGGTCGCCGGATCGCCGACCACGATGTCGATGCCCAGCGGTCCAGCGCGTGTGGCGACCACGTCGATGACCTGGGGGTGGCAGTCGGCGTCGACGAAGAAGCAGTCTGGCCCGCTGCGTGTGATGCGGCGGGCCATGGCCATCGCCTCGGCCGCCGCGGTGCCTTCGCACAGCAGCGATGAGTTGGCGATTTCCATGCCCACTAGGTCGCACACCATCGTCTGGTAGTTGAGCAGCGCTTCCAGCCGTCCCTGGGAGATCTCGGGCTGGTACGGCGTGTAGGCCGTGTACCACGACGGATCCTCCAGCACGCCGCGCCGGATGACCGCGGGGGTGAGCGTGCCGTAGTAGCCCAGCCCGATCAGCGAGTGCACGGACTGGTTGGCGTTCGCCAGCCAGCGCATCGCTGCGGTGGCTTGAGTCTCGGTGAGGGGCCGGTCGATGCCGTCGAGCACGATCGGCTCGTCGAGGCGGATCTCGGCCGGGACGGCCGCGTCGACGAGCGCTTCGAGCGAGCTGAACCCGAGGCGCTTCAACATGGCGGTGATGTCATCGGGTCGCAGTCCGACGTGGCGTGTTGCGAACGCCCCTGGGCCTGCGAGCTGCTGTTGGAATTCACTCATGGCTGTCACTCATGCTTTGGGGGCCTCTTGGTGGCTGAGCACCTTGCGCACGCTGTTGATCGCGCCGTCGATCACGACGGCCGCCAGTAGCGATGCTCGACGAACGGCAGCGGCGCCACCCGGCATGGCTCGGCACCCTTGCGGCCCTCGGCCAGCAGCTCGGTGCCCGCCGCGGCATGCTCGGCTGCGACGTAGGCCATAGCGATCGGCGCATCGACGGTTGGGCCGTAGCCGCCGCTAGTGATCATGCCGATGTCGGTGCCGTTCGGGGCCCTCAGCACGGCGCCGTCGCGGATCGGGCGGCGGCCTTCGGCTGCGATGCCAACCCGTAGCCGTGGCGGTCCGTCATGCAACTGCGCGGCGATCAGCTCAGCCCCGGGGAAGCCGCCGTCGGCGCGCCGGCGTTGCGGTACGGACCAGCCGAGACCTGCCTCGGCCGGCGTGGTCGCCTCGGTCAGCTCGTGGCCTACCAAGGGAAGGCCCGCTTCGAGCCGCAGCGTGTCGCGGGCGCCGAGCCCGGCGGGAGAGACCTCCTCCGCGCTCAGCAGCAGCCGGGCGACGTGCACCGCTGCGGCGGCGGGCATGGCAATCTCGAAGCCGTCCTCGCCGGTGTAACCGCAGCGAGACACTTCGCAGTCGACGCCGTCGATGGGCAGGGTCGCCGTCGACATGAACGCCAGCTCGGCGGCGGGCGCAGCCCAGCGTGCGAGCACCTCGGCTGCAGCAGGGCCCTGCAGCGCGACCAGCGCCAGGTCGGCCCGTACCTCGATGCGCACCGTGCCGGCGGCACCGCTGCCGTTGCCGCCGCCGTCGTCGGGCCCGCTGTCAGTGCCGCTGCCGTTGCCGCCGCCGCTGCCCTCGTTCGCGCCTCGCAGCATGTCCAGGTCTGCATCCGTGCGCACGGCGTTGACCACGATCCGCAGGCAGTGCCCCAGGTTGGTCACGATGAGATCGTCGAGCACCCCACCCCCCGCCGTCGTGAACAGCGTGTAGCGCATCCGGCCGGGCGCCAGATTCACGATCGAGCCCGGCACGCAGCGCTCCAGCCACGCCGCCACCTCCGCGGTCGTACCGGTGCCTGCGGGGTGCAGCTCGACGATGCCCATGTGGCTGACGTCGAACAGTCCCGCTGCGGTGCGGGTGGCTCGGTGCTCGGCCACGGTGCCGTCGCCGTAGCGCATGGGCAGCGCGTGGCCGCCGAAGTTGACCATCCGGCCGCCGAGCTCGGTGTGCAGATCGAACAGCGGGGTGCACACGCCGCCGGTGTCGGGATCTACGCAGGGTTCGCCAGCGCTCCCGCCACTCGCGTCAGTCATCGACCGTGATTCTCGGCGCAGTCATCAAGCGACGCGTCTCAGTCGGCCAGCAGCTCGGCGATGCGACCCTTCGGGCGTCCGACAATGGCCCGGTTGCCGTGCACCACCACCGGGCGCTGCATGAGCGCCTTGCGCTGGCTCAGCAAGTCGACAACCGCTTCGGGATTGCCCACGTAGTCATCTGCGTTCAGGTTCAGCTTCTTGAACTGGGAGTCCTTGCGCACCAAGTCTTCGACGGGGTCCTCGAGGATCGACACCAGGTGCTCGAGGGTCTCGCGATCCGGCGGCGTCTTCATGTACAGGACGATGTCTGCTTCCACTCCAGCTTCCTCGGCGACCGCCAAGGCATTCCGGGAGGAGTTTCAGTGGGGGTTGTGGTAGATCGTCACTTCGGCCATGAGGCCGAAGTTACCTGCGCGAAGCGTCCAAGTCTCGACATGGCGGCATGAATGTCAGCGCAGCAGCGTCGAGAGCGGTCGCTCTGCGTTCAGTGGCGTCGTCGAAGCGTCGGCGGCCTCGACTTCTTCGCGTGTGACGCCCAGCATGAACAGGATCGCATCCAGATACGGGACGTTGACGGTGGCGTCTGCCGATTCGGCCACGATCGGCTTGGCGTTGAACGCGATGCCGAGCCCGGCCGCTGTCAGCATGGGGAGGTCGTTGGCGCCGTCGCCCACCGCCACGATCTGCTCCAGCGGCACACCCTCGATGTACGCGAGCTGTCGCAGCAGCCGTGCCTTGGCCTCGGCGTCTATCACCTCGCCGACCAGTTCGCCGGTGAGCCTGCCGTCGCGGATCTCGAGCTCGTTGGCGTAGGCGTGGTCGAACTTGAGCCGCTCGGCGAGGTGGTCGGTGAAGTGCGTGAACCCACCGGAGATGATCGCGACCTTGTAGCCCAGCCGCTTCAGCGTGCGGGCGAAGGTGCGGGCCCCGCGTGTCAGATTCATGTGCACGATCGCCGAGTCGATGATCTCGGTGGGCTGGCCGGTGAGCAGCTTCACGCGCTTTCGCAGCGACGTCTCGAAGTCGATCTCGCCGGCCATCGCGGCGGCTGTCAGTTCCGCTGAGCGCGCTTCGTGTCCTGCTTCGGCGGCCAGCAGGTCGATCACCTCGTCGCGGATCAGCGTCGAGTCGACGTCCATCACGATCATGCGGGTTGAGCGCCGCGACAGTCCGTGAGGCTGCACGGCGATGTCGATGCGCCGGTCAGCGGCCACTTCGATCAGGTCGGTGCGGAGCTTGTCGCCCTGCGCGCCCTCGACCAGGAACTCATAGCTCCAGACCGGGAAGCGGGAGAGCCGGTGGATGCGATCGATATTCCCGCCGCTGGTTGCGATGGCGCCGGTCACGACCGACAGGTCGGCCGGGCTGAGCTCGGGCGCCAGGGCGGTGACCACGAGGCGCTCCACGTGCCGGGTCGGCGTGGCGTCGACAACCTCGAAATTCATCTCGAGGCCCCGCTCGTAGCCGAACAGCAGCACTTCCTTGACGAGGTCGCGGCCTGTGGGAACCGTGATCGCGAGGCCGAGTGTGAGCTGGCTGCGCACGACGACCTGTTCCATGTCCCCCACGTCGGCGCCCGCACGGGCGAGCAGGGCCAGCAGGTCGGTGGTGATGCCGGGGCCGTCGGGGCCGGTCACCCGGATGAGGATCGTGTCCTTCGGCATCGTGTCGTTCGACGCTGTGTCGTCGGGCGGGCACATCGGTTCGTGCAGGTTAGTTGGCCTTCGGATCGGGCCATGCCGCCCTGTGAGTGCACGACATCGAGGTCCGCCGTGCGTCCGGGCGGTGCGCCGGGTTGAAGCGATGTGGCAGCCCGGGCGTAGGCTGGACCCATGCCGAGTTACCGATCAGTCACCTCTACTGCGGGCCGAAATCAGGCCGGGGCCCGTGCACTGTGGCGAGCTACCGGCATGACCGATGAAGACTTCGGCAAGCCGATCATCGCCATCTCCAACTCGTTCACCCAATTCGTGCCGGGCCATGTGCATCTCAAGGATCTCGGCCAGCTCGTCGCCCGTGAGATCGAGGCGGCTGGGGGAGTGGCCAAGGAGTTCAACACCATCGCCGTCGACGATGGCATTGCCATGGGCCACGACGGGATGCTCTACAGCCTGCCGTCGCGAGATCTGATCGCTGATGCGGTCGAGTACATGGTGAATGCGCACTGCGCCGATGCGCTGGTGTGCATCTCCAACTGCGACAAGATCACCCCGGGGATGCTCAACGCCGCCATGCGGCTGAATGTCCCCACGGTGTTCGTGTCGGGCGGTCCGATGGAGGCGGGCAAGACGAAGCTGGCTTCTCAGAAGGTCGACCTCATCAACGTGATGGTGGTTGCTGCCGATGAGTCGGTCAGCGACGAGGACGTGGCCGAGATGGAGCGGTCGGGCTGTCCCACGTGCGGTTCGTGCTCGGGCATGTTCACCGCGAATTCCATGAACTGCCTGACCGAGGCGCTGGGGCTGTCGCTGCCCGGCAACGGGACGGTGGTGGCGACCCATGCCGACCGCCGCGAGCTGTTCCTGGAGGCGGGACGCGTGGTGGTCGACCTGTGCCGGCGCTACTACCAGGAGGGCGACGACTCGGTGCTGCCGCGCTCGATCGGCAGCTTCGAGGCCTTCGAGAACGCCATGACGCTCGACATCGCCATGGGTGGGTCCACCAACACGATCCTGCACCTGCTGGCGGCGGCTCAGGAAGCAGAGCTGAATTTCACCATGGCCGACATCGACCGGCTGTCGCGCAAGGTGCCGAACATCTGCAAGGTTGCGCCGGCGTCGGAGTTCTTCCACGTCGAAGACGTGCACCGTGCCGGTGGAGTCATGGGCATCCTGGCCGAGCTGAATCGGGCCGGCCTCATTGCCAACCAGGTGCCCACGGTGCACTCGTCGACCATGTTCGATGCGATCTCGCAATGGGACGTTGCCACCAATGACGATCCGGCGCTGTCCGAGTTCTTCAGGGCCGGTCCGGCGGGTATCCCGACGCAGGTGGCGTTCAGCCAGTCCGAGCGTTATCGCACGCTCGACGTCGACCGCGAGCGCGGCTGCATTCGCTCGGTCGATTGTGCGTACTCGACCGACGGCGGGCTGGCGATCCTGTACGGCAACTTGGCGCCCGACGGCTGTGTCGTCAAGACCGCCGGCGTCGACGAGTCGATCTGGGTGTTCTCCGGGCCGGCGCACGTGGTCGAGAGCCAGGACGAGGCCGTCGAGCACATCTTGGACGGCAAAGTCGTGGCCGGCGACGTCGTGTTAGTGCGCTACGAGGGTCCGCGTGGCGGCCCCGGCATGCAGGAGATGCTGTACCCGACCTCGTATCTGAAGTCCAAAGGACTGGGCAAGGAGTGTGCGCTGGTGACCGACGGTCGCTTCTCGGGCGGCACCTCAGGTCTGTCGATCGGCCATGTCTCGCCGGAAGCGGCTTCGGGCGGGCTCATCGGGCTGGTGCGCACCGGCGACATCATCGAGATCGACATTCCGAATCGCACCATCAACCTGGCCGTTGACGACGCCGAGCTCGAGCGGCGGCGCGCCGAGCAGGACGCCGCCGGTTGGGAACCGGCCGAGCCGCGCCCGCGTCAGGTCAGCACTGCTCTGCGGGCCTACGCCGCGATGGCCACCAGCGCCGACCGAGGCGCAGTGCGCGACCTGTCCCTGCTGGGCTGAGCCGCTGTTCGCTGCACCGGCGTCACCCCTCGCATCGACGGTCCGCGCCGTCTTGCGGCGCTGCTGAGCGCCGACGTCATCGACGGACCGTCTGAGGCTCCCCTCCGCACTGTCGGCGCTGCCGCCGTAGCCTCGCAAACGTGATGGCCGGCGGTCCGACGCATCTCGACTCGGCGCGCGGCTGGGTCACCGCCTGCGGTGCAGCGCTGAGCGTCATGGCGGCGTTCGGGACGATCTACAGCTTCAACGCGTTCGCCAAGAGCATGTCGGAAGAATTCGGCACCGGGCACGGGCCGATCAGCCTCGTGTTCGGCATCACGGTGTTCCTGTTCTTCGGCAGCGCCGTGGTCTCAGGCCGCTTCTATGACCGTTTCGGCATCGCTCCGCTGCTCATCGTGGGCGGATCGATGTTCTGCGGCGGCCTGTTCGCGATGTCACACGTGTCGGTGCTGTGGCACGGATATGTGTTGTTCGGCGTCGGCTTGGGATTCGGCGGCGGGATTTTCAACGCTCCGTTGTTCGCGCTCACGGCGATGTGGTTTGCTCGTCATCGCGCCGTGGCCCAGGGTCTCGTCGCCACGGGCTCCGGTTTGGGAACCATGCTCTTTGCACCGCTGGGGCAATGGCTGCTGGAGATCTATGGATGGCGCGGCGGCATGCGGGTGCTCGCGGTGTTGTCAGCCGGCATTTTCGCGACGGCGCTCTTCATGATCAAGCGGCCGCCGAAGATGGAGATGGGCGATCCCCAGCGTCATCTCGCTCTTGTGGTGCGTTCTGTGCCGTTCTGGCAGATGGCTGTCTCAGGTGTGTTCTTCACGGTGGCCGTCATCGGGTCGTTGGGCTCGGTGGTCACGTTTGCCCAAGACGATGGCCTCCCGGCACGGGCGGCGGTGGCGCTGTTCACGGTCATCGGATTCGCGAGCATCGTGGGCCGCATGGCGCTCACGAGTATGGCTCGGCCGCTGGGCTCGGTCCGGCTGCTCAAGATCGCGTTCTTCGGGCTGCCGGTCGCGTTTGCGATCTGGTTTGCGACGACCCGAGTCGGCGGGCTGGAGGCGAAGTTCGTTCTCCTGATTGTCTTCGCGTCGATCCTCGGGGTCTCCTATGGCGGCTTCGTGGCGCTGCTCGGGGACGTCACGGCTCACCTGTTCGGTTTGGCGGGCATCGGTGCGGTGATGGGCTTGCTGTTCTTCAGCGCCGGCACCGGGGCACTTATCGGCCCGCCGTTGATGGGCTTCACTGCTGATGCGACCGGCGGCATCGGTCTACCGATCGCCATAGCGGGCGTCATCGCAGCGATAGGCGTTTCGGTGCTGCTGCCCATGACACGCCACCCGGTCCCGCTCCCCACCTACATCGGACCACCTGGTGCGCCCCCTCCGCCCCGCCCCGCCCCTCCCGCGGCTCCGATTCCCCGCCCACTGGTGCCGCAGCCGTCTGTTGTCCGCGGACCAAATGGGGAACCCGTCGCACCGATGATCAGGCCGGTTGGGGACCCGCTGACAGCCGGGGAGGCATTGACGGCTGCCCAGTCGCTGCCTCGTTCGGCCGCTCTGCGTGATGCTCCACCCGAGGTGTACTGGCCGATTCTCGTTGACGGCGCGAGTGGCCGAAACGGCGCGGCCGCGCCAGCCGCCGACATCGTTGCGGCCCACAAGAGCTGAGCCTGTTCGCTGGTACTCTTGCGAGGGGCACGCCTGATGATTCTTGCAGCGAGGAGGCTGGCGTGGGCGATGCGTTGCTGAATCCGCAGCCAACTGACCGCGTCCCCTCGGCGCCCATCGCGGTACTGCAGGGCACCGTGCAGGAGCAGTGGATCGACCACAACGGCCACCTCAACGCCGGCTACTACGTCGTGGCCTTCGATGATGCGATTATGCCCTGGATGGATTTCATCGGGCTCGGCACCTCGCACCGCAAAGTGCGGGACATCACGGCGTTCTCGGCCGAGAACCACGTCACCTACGTACGCGAGATCGGACCCGATGAGCCCTTCGTGATCTCGGTCCAGATGCTCGGCTTCGACCGCAAGCGAATCCACGCATTCCAGACGATGACCCAAACCCGGCAGGACTACCTCGTGGCCACCTGCGAGGTCATGTCGCTGCACATTGACCGTCCGACCCGGCGCGTGGGTCTGATGGCCGACGAGCCGTACGAGCGGCTGTGCGAGATCTGGAGTGTGCACCAGCATCTGCCATTGCCGCCTCAGGTCGGTCATGCGATCAGCATTCGGCCGTCGGCAGAAGCGCTTCTGCATCCAGACCTCGTTTGAGGACTCGAAGCGGCCGAGCCGCTAGCGCCGCGGTGCTGAATGCCGGTGATGCGCTGCAGTCGCCCGAGTTGGCCGAGCTCGCCGCAGAGCGTGGGGTCACTGTGGTGCTGCCGTTCATGCTGGGCCGCGACTTCCGCAGCGTCCGCGACGTGAGCGGCGACCCCGTCACGGTCATCGGATTCGCGAGCATCGTGGGCCGCATGGCGCTCACGAGCATGGCCCGGCCGCTGGGCTCGGTCCGGCTGCTCAAGATCGCGTTCTTTGGGCTGCCGGTCGCGTTTGCGATCTGGTTTGCGACGACCCGAGTCGGCGGGCTGGAGGCGAAGTTCGTTCTCCTGATTGTCTTCGCGTCGATCCTCGGGGTCTCCTATGGCGGCTTCGTGGCGCTGCTCGGAGACGTCACGGCTCACCTGTTCGGTTTGGCGGGCATCGGTGCGGCGATGGGCATGCTGTTCTTCAGCGCCGGCACCGGGGCACTTATCGGCCCGCCGTTGATGGGCTTCACTGCTGATGCGACTGGCGGCATCGGTTGACCGATTGCCATAGCGGGCGTCATCGCAGCGATAGGCGTTTCGGTGCTGCTGCCCATGACACGCCGCCTGGTCCCGTTCCCCACCTACATCGGACCACCTGGTGCGCCCCCTCCGCCGTCAGCAGCACCGACAGCGCCACGGCCGCTTGTTCCGCGACCGGCCGTCGCCCAAGCGCTTATTCCCCAGAGGCTGGCTCGCGAGCCCGCTACACCGCCGATCAGAGCTCGGGCCGACCGCATGGCCGAGGCACTCGAGCGGCCTCGCTCTGCTGCGCTGGGCGCCGCGCCTCCCTAGGGGTTCTGGCCTGTCGCTGTCGACGGTGCCGGTGACCGCAACGGTTCAATTGCGCCCGCCGATGTGATGGAAGTGGCCCGCAGCAACTGAGTCTGTTCGCTGGTTCACTTGTGAATTGCACGCGTGCGGGTGACGCAGCGAGGAGGAATCTGGCGTGAGTGAGGACTGGCTGAGCCCACAGCCGACCGATGAGGTTCTTTCTGCGCCCGTGGAGGTTCTGAAGGGAACGGTGCAGGAGCAGTGGATCGACTACAACGGCCACCTCAACGCCGGCTACTACCTAGTGGCCTTCGATGATGCCATCGCGCCTTGGATGGACTTCATCGGGCTCGGCACGGCGTACCGGGAAGTGCGCGACATCACGACGTTCTCAGCCGAGAATCACATCACCTACGTGCGAGAGATCGGACCCGATGAGCCGTACTTGATCACGGTGCAGATGCTGGGCTTCGACCGCAAGCGGATACACGCATTCCAGGTGATGACTCAGACCCGGGATGACTACCTCGTGGCCACGTGCGAGGTCATGTCGCTGAACATTGACGGACCGACACGTCGGGTGGCTCCGATGGACGATGAGCCGTTCCGGCGGCTCAGCGAGATTTGGGCCGTGCACCGGGAAATGCCGCTGCCGCTGCAGGTGGGTCGCACCATCGGCATCCCGCCCAAGGAGGGGGCCTCGAGGCATCCAGACCTGACCTGAGGCCCTCGGCGCTGCGCCCAGCCCTCCCCATCGAGTCCGTTTCCGGTCCCCGCAGCAGTGCCCTGACTATGTTGCGGCCGTGGAGATCTTCGGCGTGGTCAACGCCTCTCCTGACTCCAAGGCCGAGTTCTCGGTGGTGCATGACTGTGCCGAGGCGATGGCTCGCGGCGCCGAGCTGCTGGCTGAAGGCGCCGACAGCTTCGACCTCGGCGGCGAGGGCTCCACGCTCGGCAGCGACGAAGTGAGCGCTGCCGACGAGTGGCAGCGTGTCTGCGGGCCGCTGCGCGGGTTGCTGTCTTTGGGCGCAGAGGTGGCGATCGATACCCGCAAGCCGCAGGTGGCTCGGCTGGCACTCGATGCTGGCGCCACCGTGCTGAATGCCGGCGACGCGCTGCAGTCGCCCGAGATGGTCGAGCTCGCGGCCGAGCGTGACGTGATGGTGGTGCTCCCGTTCATGCTGGGCCGGGACTTTCGCAGCGTCCGCGACGTCAGCGGCGACCCCGTTGCGGTCATGGTGGAGTGGTTCGCAGAGCACATCGAGCGTTTGAGACAGGCCGGCGCAGCGCAGCGACTGCTGCTCGACTGCGGTGTCGGATTCGGCCCGCACGACATGGACTGGCCCGAGCGTGCGGCCTACCAGCGGGCGATCTACGGCGGCTTGGACGAACTGCGCCGCTTCGACTTGCCGCTTTATGTGCCGGTGCCGTGGCTGCAGACGCCCGACCGGATGGAGCTGCTCGATCTGGCGCTGTCTCAGGAACCCGACTACGTGCGAGCCCACCGCCCAGCGCAAGTCCGCGAGCACCACGCAGCCCTCACCTCGGCCAACTAGGCCGCGTTCCCACGGACGAGCCGCCAGCCGCTGGCGGGACACGCTGGAGCTGTGGCAGTCAGCCAGTGTCGGATTGCGGCGTGGTCCCAGCCGTTCGCCACAACAGGGACGGTTCGGAGATCATCATCGGCGGCGCCCCGCTCCCAGCTGCAGTCGCGAGTCCGGGCTTGATCGTTGCTGAGCTCGGGTTTGATCGTTCCCAAGCTCGGACCGGCTCGATCAAGCAGTGCGGTGTGCCCTGGCGGCAGGTGGCAGTCGGGGGTTGCCCCCGGTTGTTCAGTTTGGTGGTGCTCGGGATGGGCCTTCGGTGCTGCTCGGTGGGTGGTCTGGTGGTCTGTTTGGGGGCTCGTCTGGTGGTCGGAGCCTGTAGCGGCTGTGTTGGGTGTCCCATTCGGCGGTGAAGCCTTGTTGGTGGATTTTGTCGTTGTGGCAGTCGGCGCAGACGGTGACGAGGTTCTGGTAGTCGGTGTGGCCGCCGTGTTGCCAGTGGTCGATGTGGTGGTGCTGGCAGCGTTCGGGTGCGATGCCGCACCCGACACAGCCTTTGTCGCGCAATGCCAGTGCGGCGCGCTGCAGGTCGGTGGCGGTGCGGCGGGTGCGTCCCATGCGCAGGTCGCCGGTGGCGGCGTCGAAGATCGCTGGCAGCACCTCAGCATCGACAGCAATCTTGGCGATCTCGCTGATCGGGATCGGTGTGCCGTCGGCCAGTCGCCCGCTGGCGAGTTGGTGGTTCACCATGTCGTAGTCGGCGACGACGATCAGCGATGCGCCGGCGGGGCGCTTGGCGTTGGGATCGCAGATGAGCTGGCTGATCGCGTCGGCCATCCGCTGGGCAGGCGTGCGCCGCGCAGCGGGGTCTTCGCTTTGGAACAGGCGCCGCTCGGCGGCGGCGATCACGGTGCCCAGCCGGGCACCGGTGACCGGGTCGACGGCGAGATTGAGCACCGTCATGCCGTCGCTGGAGCGGGTCCAGATCTTGGCGGTGCGCGCCTTGCGTTGCCGCTCCAGCAGCGATGCGCCGTCGTCCCGGTTGACATCGGCCACATGGCGGTCAACGGTGCGACGGAACTCGTCATAGCCCTCGTGTCGGGCCCGTTCGGCCAGGAATCGGTCGTCTATCGGGGCGTCGCCGGCGGCACGGGTGATCAGTTGCGCGTGGCCGACCGGAACCGAGCCTTCCGAGAGCCCCGCACGGGTCGCGTCGAGCTCGCCGAGCCTTACTGCGTCGCGGACTTCGCCGCGCGCCTTGCGGCCCGAGACCGCCATGGCATCCGTGGCGGCATGCGCGGCGGCACCGTCGCCGTTGCGGCGGGCGATCTCGCCCAACGTGTCCGCCTTCATCGCCGCAAGTCCCGACTCGGCCCGAGCGATCACACCCAGCCTGGCCCGCAAACCCTCGCCGCACAGCGCGGTGACATCCACCGCATCCACACGCACCCCGCCTGACGCATCTGTGCGTGCCGCCGCGCCGCCGGAGGCCGAATCACTGCTGCTGTTCATGAGAACAACCGTACGAAAGGGGTGTGACATCCATGATGTTCGGGCCAGCTGTCGGGGCTTGGGTCTGATCTACGATCCCTCCCGCTGCCTGGCGATCGTCGGCGTCTTGGGAGGTTCAGTGGAACTGGAAGAACGGCTCGCCAAAGTGCGCACGGAGCTGTCGCCGGGCAACTTGGTGCTTGAGACAAATGTGCAGGTCAAGGTCATTCGCCCCGTCCTGCGCAGCTTGGGATGGGATGACGCTGATTCTTCGCATCTGCGAGCTGAATTCAGAACAGACTATGGCAGGGTTGACGAGGCACTCCTTGACGAATTCGGCAACCCCGTGGTGTTCATCGAGGCCAAGAAGCAGGGGCATCTGAATGACGCGACCCGCTACGACAACGCCTTGCGACAGTTGTTCCGCTACGCCAGGGACGAGTCGGCACAGATCTTGCTGCTCACCGATGGCGAGACGTGGGATTTCTACCTCCGCCGGGCCTCAGGACCGCCGGCCGAGCGTCGCTTCCTGCGGCTGGCCTTGACAGGGCCCATCGGTGTCGAACTAGCGGCTTCGGACCTTCGAACGTTCCTCAGCCGGGATGCCGTGATTGCAGGCGACGCCATACGTGCGGCCGGTGCGCGGTTGGAGTATGAGACGGCACGCAGCGAGAGGCGACGTGATGTGCTCGTTGCGTGGAGAGCATTGCTGGAAGCGGGCCACAAGACGTTGCGATCGCTCCTGGCCGACAAGGTCGAACGAGACGTCGGTCAACGGCCCCCGTCTGCTGAGCTCACCGAGTTTCTTCGCGAACAGGGCGCACTGGCGCTGGCAGGCGACGACCCGACGCCACCATCACCGCGGCCGTACCCGTACGACGGGTTGTTTCCAGACGACCTGCCCAGGACCAACTATGCCCAAGACGAACTTGAGCACATGTCGCCCTTAGAGATGTCCGACGTCGTCGAATGGTGGGCCGAGCAATGGGGGCTGGACGAGTACGTCGAGCACGCATCGGAGCCGGGTGAATTGAGTCGAAATATTGACTTCGTACTGCATGCACAGCACATCTACGACGGCTGGGTGACTGCTGCCAACGAGATCCGTGGAGCTGCCGTGGAATACGACGATGAGCAGACGTATCTCGAAGCCATGCGCATGGCGGAGCTTCGACAATTCGCAAAGCGATTGCCCGTCCAGCCTGGCGGCCGAAGCAAGCAGGACATGGTGGAAGCGCTGGTTGAGTGCCTCGAGTGGTTCTGATGGACTAACGCGCCTGCACCGCAGTGTGACCGCCAGCAAGCAACGCCTGTCTGCGGCTGAACGGGTGATTGGCGTCAGGGAGGCACTTTCTGTCAGCGGTGTGACCCCCGGCGTCTACCCCGGCAGGGACGGTTCAGAGGTGTTCAGAAACGGCTCGACTGAGGCTCTGCTTCATGCTCATTCACGGCCTTCAATGCGAGCAAATCCGCTCGACATGGCCGAGTCACACTGGCCCTGATCTACGATCCCCCCAATCGTCATGCGATCGTCGGCAAGCAGGGAGGATTCGTGGGACTGGAGGAAGCCCTCGCCAAGGCACGGGCCACACTCGAATCGGGTGACCTGCACAGCGAAGCCGCGGTCCGTCTCGCGGTGATCGTGCCAGTGCTGACAGCGCTCGGGTGGGACCCTGCCGATCCAAAGCAGTGGGTTCCAGAAATGCCGGTACCGAGCGGTCGGGTCGATGACGCGCTGAAGAGCGATATGGGTACGCCACTGGTGTTCGTGGAAGCCAAGAGGCACGGCAACCTGAGCGCGAAGGCCGAAGAACAACTCTTCGACTATGCGGCGAAACAGGGCGTCCCGATGCTGGTGCTGACCGATGGCGACACTTGGGATCTGTACCTCGCCATGGCAGCCGGCGAACCCCATGAACGGCGATTCGCGCATGTTGAACTGACCCAGAGCAGCGACATGGCCACGATTGCCGAAGACCTCTCAAGATTCCTGCAGCGCGACGCCGTCGTGAATCAGCAGGCCAACTTTGCGGCTCAGCAACGGCTTGCGGAGGTGAATGACCGCCTCAAGGGCAAACGCGGATTGGCTTCGGGCTGGTTGTCGCTCCTGCAGGAAGGCGATGATCGTCTGCGCGAACTGTTGATCGACCGTGTCGAGGAACGAACTGGTTCCCGTCCATGGGCTGACGATGTCGATGCGTTTCTCGCAGGGCTGGCCGAACGGTTCGGTGCATCCGCGGCATCACCCATGCAGTACAAGGAAGCCGCCACCTGGCTGCAGGCCGCGCCTGCAAACTTGACCTCAGAGATGAAGGCCGCAGTGACGAAGTGGCGTAAGCAGCTCAGCGACTCCTCGTCGGAACCGGCGTCGAAGCCGGCGAAACGACGCAGGTCAACCTCAGCGCAGGGCAATCTACGCGGCTTTCGTCATGGCGGCAAGACTCGGCCCGCAAGGAACGGTTGGGAGACTCTGACGCTGCTGGCGTCCGTCCTTGAACAACACAAGCCCGGATTTCTGGAAGATCTTGCAGAACTCGGATCAGGCAATCTCAAGTGGCCGCGCGCCTTGCATCCTGGTGATGCACGACTCGGGGAACCGACCGCGCCCAGCTACCGTCCGGTCAATGGCCATGGCGACTGGTTGCTCTTGGTGCATGGTTCAACTTCGACCAAGCTCAAGCGGATGCAGCAAATGGTCGAGGTCGCCGGTCTTGCATGGGCGAGCGACATTGAGCCGATCTTTGAGAAGCCGAGTGTCTAGCAGCGACCCGGTTCGATAGCTCAAGGCCGCGAAAGCGCCGGGTCTCAGCCGGCGACGGGCTCGAGGGCGACTCGGACGTGCTTGTGGTGCGGGGTGAGTGCCAGCCAGTCGCGGTCTTCGATGTCGGTGAGCTCGTTGAGGGCAACGCCGCTGATCTTGTGCTCGCCGGTCTCGTCGGGGTACTCGGTGCCGAAGCCGTGGGGGAGCGTGACATGGCCGGACATGACCGTGTCGGTGACCTCGGCCGGTGCTTCGGCCTCGCCGCGCTTGGATACGATCCGGACACGGTCGCCGTCCACCACGCCGAGTGTGGTCGCGTCGTCGGGACTGATTCGCAGCGCGCCGGCCTTGTCCTTCTTGCGCCACTCGGGGTCGCGTATCACGTCATTGGCGTTCGACGACCGCCGCTCGCCTGCCGACAGGACGAATGGAAAGCGATCGTGCCCGGCGGCAGGTTCCTCGACGTTCAGCGAACGGAATTCGTCAGCCAGCTCTTCGATGTAGACGTGGATCTTGCCGTCGGGGTGCGCGAGGCGGTCCCACGTCTGGGAGTACTCGCTGACGCTGAAGATCATTCCCGAAGGCGAATTCACCAGCTTGTCGAACAGATTGTTGGCCAGCTCCAGCCCGTCGCCGTCGATGCCCGCAGCCCGAACCTCGTCGGGGAAGCGCATGGACGCCTGCATGGAAGAGCCGAACATGATCGCTGCAGGTGCCATGTTCCCCAGCGTCGGCCCCAGCGCGTCGTACAGAACGACGGGCAGCTTCGCTCCCACGTCAGGATCAGCGCTTGACGCTTCTCCCAGGGCCTCGATGAACGCCTCGCGCCCCTGCTGGGCCGCATCGGCCAGTCCGTCTGTGCCGTCGGGCCGCCCGCCCATCGCAGCCACCAGCCGGCTGTGGATCTCGGCCTCGGGCAGTGAGTCGCCCAGCGGCTCGAGAATCGGGTGCCGCACCTGGAAGTAGTTGGACGGCATCTCGCCGGCGAAGAAGGTGGCCTCGGGCTTCTCGTACTGCGAGGCGGCCGGCAGCACGTAGTCGGCGGCCCGGGCCGTCTCGGTCATGGCCACGTCGATGACCACCAGGCATTCGAGCTTGGCGAAGGCCTCGCGGAACCGCTTCGAGTCGGGCAGCGTGTGCAGCGGGTTGGCCGACTCCACGATCATTCCCCGGAAGCGATTCGGGTGGTCGGTATCGATGCAGTCAGGAATCGCGGCGCAGGCGAGAAGGCCCGACAGCATGGCGCTGCCGGTGACGGGGTCGGTTTCGCCCTCACCCGAGTGGCCACAGATGGGTGCGAGGCGCAACGGCAGGTTCATGCCGCCTGGCTTGGCGAAGTTGCCGGTCACCAGGTACAGCAGGCGCTGCAGCCAGCTGTTCAGCGTCGAATGCGGTGCCATCTCGATGCCGAGGTCTTCCTCGGTGGACAGCGACTTCGCAGTGCCCATCGTTCGGGCAGCGGCACGCAGTTCGGCCTCGTCGATGCCGCACTTGCGGGCGCAGTCGGCGATGTCCGCACCCGAGATCAGGTCACGCAGCTCATCCCAGCCGACGCACTGCTCGGTCAGGAACTTCTCGTCGGTGAGGCCCTCGTCGACCATGATCGCCAGCAGCGCTGCCAGGGCCCACGCATCGGTGCCTGGGCGAACGCGCAGGTGATGATCGGCCATGGCGGCAGTCTCGGACACCCGTGGATCCATCACGACGAGCTTGCGGTCGTCGTCGTTGCGGATCTTGTTCAGCTCGTTGCGCGACTCGGGGAAACCGTGGCTCTGCCAGGGATTCTTGCCGATGAACACCGCGCAGTCGGTGTGCTCGAAGTCGCCCATCGCACCGATGCTCTGCTTGCCGAACATCTTGCCCTGGGCCCAGTACATGCCGGTCTTCTCTTGAGCCAGTGCGTTCGAGCGGTACTTCACCTCCAGCGTTTGCAGCACCCCGCGGGCGTACGCGCCGGGGAAGTGGTTGCCCTGCCCGCCGCCGCCGTAGTAGAGGATCTTGTCGCCGCCGACGGCGTCTCGGATGCCGGTCAGGCGCTCGGCGACCTCCGCGATCGCAACGTCCCAGCTGACCTCTTCGAAGGTGCCGTCGTCCCGTCGACGCAAGGGCGTCGTGAGGCGGTCGCGCCCGTTCTGGTAGTAGTCGATCCGCAAAGCCTTCTCGCAGGTGTAGCCCTTGGAGGCCGGGTGCTCCTTGTCTCCTCGCACACGCGTGATTTTCCGGCCGTCGAGACGCACCTCGATGCCGCAATTGTTCGAGCAAAGCACGCACGCGGTCTTGTGCCAGACCTTGGTGGGATCTTCGGGGGCACCGGTGGTCTTTGCATCTGCGACAGCTCCGCCGGTGCGCTTGGCGCGAAGTGCGGCGAGTCGGTCTTGGGCGTCAGACATGGCGTCTCCTCGGGGTCAGGTGGCGCGGACACCGCAAGGGTAGGGGACCCGTTCACGTGCTGCCCGAATCCCGGTGCCGCTGCTGGCAAAGCCGCAGCGCACATCATCGACTCGCGAAACAGGTCTTGCGGGGACGGCCCCGGGAGGAAGGGGCTAGCGGGACAGGCGCAGTGGAGGCGGGCCCAGCGGGCCGCTAACTTCGGTATTGCCGGATCGGTGCATCCGATCCAGACGACGGATGGCCCCGATGGGTCGCAGGAGGGTATGCACGTGCGGATCAGCGTGGACGCCGACAAGTGCCAGGGGCACAACCGCTGCTACTCGCTGGCGCCGGAGTTGTTCGATGTGGACGACTACGGCTACGCCACGGCGGCCGGCGATGGCGAGGTGCCTGCGGGCATGGAAGACAAGGCTCGTCTGGCTGCTGCGAACTGTCCCGAGTATGCGGTGCTGATTGAGGAATAGCGATCTGAGCAAGTCGCTAACCGCGCGAGGTGAACCGGCGGCGTAACGCAGCGACGCTGCAGCCTGCGCCCCAGTCATTGGCCTCCAGCGCCAGCAGCAAATCCACGAGATTGCGGTCGCGAGCTGCGCAGAGTTCCGCGACCGACTGACCTGCGGACTGCCCGTCGACCTGTGCGATCAGCGCCGCGGTGAATTCCGGCGTCAATTCGGGCACATCGGTGAGCTTGGTCCACGGAAGCTGCAGCGCTGGGGCGAAGTGCTCGATGAAACGCCCCAAACCCCCCTCGCCCCCTGCGGTGGCATAGGTCTGGAAGACGCCCATCTGTGCCCAGCGCAGACCGAATCCGAGACGCATCACCTCATCGATCTCGCCGGTGGTCGCCACGCCGTCGTGAACCAGCCACAGCGCCTCGCGCCACAGGGCTTCGAGCAGCCGGTCGGCCACGAAACCCTCGATCTCGGTGCCGATCCGCACAGGCGACATCCCCGCAGCTGCGAACCACGACATCGCCTGAGCGATCACGCCTTCGGAGGTGCGGGCGCCGCCGACAATCTCGACGAGCGGGAGCAGGTACACCGGATTGAACGGATGCCCGACGAGGAGGCGTTCGGGGTGAGCCATCGGGGCCTGCAGTTCGCTCGGGACGAAGCCCGATGTGGACGAGGCGATGACTGCGTCGGGAGCAGCGGCAGCTTCGATCTCCGCGAAGGCGGCGTGCTTGACCTCGAGCCGTTCGGGTACGCACTCCAAGATGAGGTCAGCGCCTCGCACGGCGGGCCCGCAGCCCGCGGCTGGGTCTGCCAGCGTCACCCTGCCGAGCGCGCCGCCGCTGGCGCATTCGGCTCGCCCTGGGTGGTGAGCCGCAGTTGACTCGTTGGCAGCAGTTGCCGCACCCTCGCCGACGCGGGGCGAGGGCCGTCCGGCGCCGAGGAGCCCCAGACGGCGCCATGCCGCGCAAGCAGCTTCGAGTGTTCGCTCGACGCCGGAGCGGGCAGTCGGCGAGGGGTCGGCCACTGTCACGTCGACGCCAACCAGCGCCCAGCGCGCCGCCCATGCGGCACCGATGACTCCCGCACCCACCACGCCGACGCGGGCTGGTAGATCGAAGTCGGCTGCGGATGCAGGATCGGCGAGGGTCAATGCCGTGTCAACTCGAGCTTGTCGCGGACTTCTTCGGGGCCGATGACCCGGTAGTTCATGGTCTCCAGAATCTGCTTCGCCCGCGCCGTCAGGTCGGCGTTGGTGGCGAGCCGACCTCGTTCGAGAAACAGGTTGTCTTCGAGGCCGACCCGGGCATTGCCGCCGGCGACCGCCGCCAATGCCACATAGGGCAACTGGTCGCGCCCCAGTGCGAACGCCGAGAATGTCCAGTCGTCGGGCACGTTGTTCACCATCGCCATGAACGTGTTCAGGTCGGGTGGGGCACCCCAGCGGACGCCCATGCACAGCTGCACCATGACCGGGGCTTCGATGACACCAGCCTCGACCAGCGACCGCGCCTCCCAGAGCTGTCCTGTGTCGAAGGCCTCGATCTCGGGCCGCACGCCGAGCGCTTGGATCTGGCGGGCCATCTCCATGAGCGTGTCGTGGGTGTTGGTGGCCACGTAGTTGCCCTCGCCGAAGTTCATCGTGCCGCAGTCGAGCGTGCAGATCTCGGGTAGCAGTTCTCGAACGTGCGCCAGGCGCTCGGTGGCGCCAGCCATGTCGGATTTGAGTGGATCGGGCGGCAGCGGCTGCTCGACCGAGCCGATCACGAAGTCGCCGCCCATGCCGGCGGTGAGGTTCAGCACCACGTCGGTGCTCGATGCCCGCACCCGCTCCATGACCTCGCGGTAGCAGTCGACGTCGCGGCCCGCGTCGCCGGTGATGGGGTCGCGCACGTGCACGTGGCAGATCGCCGCGCCCGCGGCGGCGGCGTCGATCACGTTCTGAGCAATGTCGGCGGGGGTGTAGGGCACCTTGTCGGACTTGCCGACCGTGTCGCCGGCACCAGTGACAGCGCAGGTGATGAAGACGTCAGCCATGAGCGGGGATCTCCTGAGGTGAACGGCGCAGCAGCACGCGCAGCCGCGAATAGAACTCGTCGGTGTCGATGTAGGTGCCGATCAGCCGCCGGCGTATTCCTGGACGCGGCTCGAATGCTTCCCGCCCGTGCAGCACTCGCCGGTTGTCGAACACGACGATGTCTCCGGGCCGGAACGGGTAGCGCATTCCAAAGTGGTTTGACGCGGCCGTTGCGCTCAACAGACCCAGCGCGGCGTACGCACGCTCGACGTCGGCAGCAGCCATCGCGGGAAAGGCCCGCACCGGGTGAAACGCCCGGTAGGTGTAGGGAATCCGGCCGTCGCCGGTGTCGATGACCGGGCCCTGCCAGCGGTGGTCGTAGTCGGGCGAACGGTTGAAGAAGATCCACTCCAGTGTGGTGAGCGCCTCGAATGCGCCTGGTTCGCAGTCACGCAGATGCTCGGCGATCGCCAGCCCGTCGGCCATGGTCGACCAGCCGCCCTCGACGGTGTTCTCCACACAGTGCAGCAGCTGCAGCCCCGGCGGCACCTCGCGGGTCGGCAGGTCGGTATGGGGTGCGAGCCGCAGTCCGGTGTTGGCGACCGTGGTGGGCGCGATGTCGACGTCGACATGCCAGGTGAGGCCGAAATTGGAGTCGCGCATTGCGCCGATGCGATGAGCGAGCCGGGCGACCGTGTCGGCGTCGGTGCCGCAGGCGGACAGCCGGATGAGGCCGAACCGAGCCAGGCCGCACAGCGCCGTCTCCAGCGAGTCGTCGTCGCACAGCGTCGCGGGGCCGTCGTAGGTGGTCGGCTCCGGGTGCGACGCTGCGGTCCACGGTTCGGGTGCGGGAATGACGGCAAAGGGCTGATGCATGTCGTCCGCGACATGGCGCAGCCATCCCGGATGAAACGTGGCGTCGCGATGCTCCGGCTCGAAGGTCACATCGAGCGCCCCGCCGGCAACGCAGATCCGCCCCAGCGTCAGGTCGGCGGGCAGATGTGCCGGATCCAGTTCGCATTCCCGGGTGGCCAAGTTGATGCCGCCGGGGCCGGGAGCGTTCTCGCGCAGCCATGTCGGGTGGCACTCGAGCGTGGCTCCGTCAGGCCACGCCAGATCTGCTGTGCCATGCGCGGTAAGACAGGCCGACGAGAGCGCCGTCCACGGGTACTCGTAGAAGTCCGGAGTGGGGCAGTCCGCAGTGGGGCAATCCGGTGTGGGCGGATGGGCGATTCCCCGCTCGGTCACTGGCCAAATTGTCTCACAGCGCGTCTGGCCGACCAGCCATCGATTCAGCGGCGGACAGTCGAGTGCACCGCTGCGGTGGGCCGGGCTGGCGACGCTGCGCTCGCTCAGATCCCTTCGGCAGCGGCAAGCCCTTCGGGATCGACCTGTTGACCGTTCGCCATCATGGCAAAGATCTCCGGCGGCTCTCGCCACGGATCGGCTGGGCTGCCTGCTCGCGCCGCCGCGATCGCCTCCCACACCCGTTGCGGGCTCATGGGCATGTCGATGTGCCGCACACCGAGATGAGCGACCGCATCGATGACCGCGTTCTGCAGCGCCGGCGTCGAGCCGATGGTGCTCGCCTCGCCGATGCCCTTCGCGCCCAGCGGGTTGAGCGGCGAGGGCGTCTGTGTGCTGTGGACCTCGAACTGGGGGAACTCCGCGGCCGACGGGAACAGGTACGTCATCAGCGTGCCGGTCTGGGGGTTGCCGTCGTCGTCGAAGAGCACCTCCTCATACAGCGTCTGCGCTGCTCCTTGGGCGATGCCGCCGTGCTGCTGGCCGGCGAGCAGCAGCGGGTTGATGACCGTGCCGGCATCGTCGACCGCGATGTGCCGCAGGTAATGGACTTCGCCCGTGTCGGTGTCGACCTCGACGACGGCAACGTGCGCGCCGAAGGGAAAGCTGGCCTCGCCCTGGTCGAAGTCGAGCTGCGCGGCGAGCCCCGGGTCGACGGGTTCGCCACGCTCGGCTGCGTTGGTCTCGGCCTCGGTCGGGTCGCCGAGCAGCCCGTCGGGTGCATCATCGACGGCTGCAGCGAGCTGTACCCAGTCGACGGATAGGGCAGGCACACCGACCACGCTGAATGTGCCAACTGCCGGGTCGAGCATGATGTCGTCTGCGCTGGCTTCGAGCAGGTGGGCTGCGAGTCGCTGCGCCCGGTCGATGAGCACGTCAGTGGCGGTGGCGACGGCCGAGCCGCCCACCTGCATCGACCGCGAGCCGCCCGTGCCCCCGCCGCGGGGCACCAGATCGGTATCGGACTGGATGAACCCGATCCGCTCGACATCGATGCCGGTGCGGGCCGACACGATCTGGGCGAACGTCGTGTGATGGCCCTGGCCGTGAGCGCTGGTGCCGACACGGACGGTGGCGCCGCCGTCTGGTTCGATGCGCACCGCGGCGAACTCGCTGGTCAGACCGCCGGCGGTGATCTCCACGAAGCTGGCGATGCCGATGCCGAGCTGGCGCACATCGCTCCGCTCGCGCCGCACGCGCTGAGTCGCCCGCAGGTCGTCGTAGCCGGCCAACTCAACCGCTCGCCGCAGCGGCAGGGCGTAGTCGCCGCTGTCGTAGGTCACGCCGGTGAGGGTGTCGAAGGGGAAGGCATCTGGGGAGATGAAATTGCGAAGGCGGATCTCGATGGGATCGATGCCGGTCTCGATGGCCGCCTGGTCGACGAGCCGTTCAAGCAGGGCAGCCGCTTCAGGCCGTCCGGCACCCCGATATGCACCGGTCGGCGTCGTGTTGGTCACCGCAGTAGCGACATCGAAGCGGATGGCCGGAAATGCGTAGGTGCCGTTGGACATCCGCTTGGTGCCCGCCGGCAGCATCGTGCCGATGTTCGGGTAGGCGCCGGTGTCGCCCACGAGGCGCACCCGAAGCCCGGTGAAGGTGCCGTCATCGCGCACGCCGAGCTCCGCGTACTGCACCTGGGCCCGGCTGTGAGCCAGCGTGGTCATGTCCTCGCTGCGCCCGGGCGTCCACGTGACCGGGCGGCCCAGACGGTCGGCCAGGGCCGTCACCACCGTGTGCTCGTGGTACAGGCCGGCTTTGGCGCCGAAGCCTCCGCCGACATGAGGTGCGATCACGCGCAGCCGCGGCGCGTCCCAGCCGAGCGCACCGGCGAGCTGCATCTTCATGAGGTGCGGCATCTGCGTCGCGCAGTACACCGTCATGCGGCCGTCGTCGCCGGGTACTGCGGCGCACGAATTGGGCTCGAGCGGCACCGCAGCGATCTTCTGGTTGACATAGCGGCCCCGCACGATGTGGGTCGCGCCGTCGAGCGGGTCGATGCCGGACGGGTCGGTGATCTCGGTTGCGACGTTGTTGGGCCGCTCGTCGAAAAGCGCCGGCGCGCCAGGGGCAAGCGCGGCTTCGGCGTCGGGCGCTGCGGGCAGCGGTTCGTACTCGACGGCGACGAGTTCGGCGGCGTCAACTGCTTGGGCCAGGGTCTCGGCCACGACCACGGCGACTGCTTCGCCCACGAAGCGGACCTTGCCGGTCGCCAGCGGCGGGCGAGCAAATTCGTCTGCCACCTTGACGAAGCCGTGGTGCGGGGCGACACCGAGTTCGCCAGCAGTGACCACCTCGATCACGCCCGGCGCCTGCTGCGCCTCGCTGGTGTCGATTGCGCCGAGGCGCGCATGGGCGATCGGGGAGCGAACGAACACGGCGTGGCACATGCCGGCCGCAGTGTGGTCGTAGACGTATCGACCGCCGACCGTCAGCAGCTCGGGGTCTTCGGTTCGTCGGACTTCGTTGCCCAGGATCGATCCAGCCATGGGCGGCGAGGCTAGTGACGCGCTGTGATACCGGACCGGTCCGGCGTGCTCGTCACGCTGTTGCTGTGGCGGCGGCCCTGTGCCGTGCGCTGCCGCCGTGACCGGCGGCCCTGTGCCGTACGCTGCCGCCGTGACCGGCGGCGACGTGTACACCCACGGCCATCAGCCAGCAGTGGTCGCTCAGCATGCGAGGCGCACAGCGGAGGACTGCGCGGCATTCGCCCGTCATGTGATCGGGCCCGATGCCCGGATTCTCGATGTCGGCTGCGGCCCGGCCTCGATCACCGTCGGGCTCGCCCGCTGGGCCGAACGTGGCCACGTCACCGGCATCGAAGTCACCGATGAGATCCTGGCGACCGCCGCCGCCACGGTCGCCGAAGCCGGAGTCGGCAACGTGACACTGGCCAACGAGTCCGTGTACGAGCTGCCCTATGACGACGCCACGTTCGACGCTGCCTACGCGCATCAGGTCTGCCAGCACCTGTCCAACCCAGTGCTGGCGATCGCCGAGATGGCCCGGGTGGTGCGCCCCGGCGGCTGGGTGGCGGTGCGCGACTCGGACTACTCGACGATGCGGGGCTACCCGTCCAGCACCGAGATCACCCGTTGGCGGGAGGTGTACCGGCAGGTGTGCCGCCACAACGACGCGGAGCCCGACGCCGGCCGTCACCTGTTCTCGTGGTTCCGCGCGGCCGGGCTGCCCGAGGTGGCGATGTCGGCGTCGGTGTGGCAATTCTGGACGCCGGACACACGCCGCAATTGGGGTTACTCGTGGGCGGATCGGTGCTTGAACACCAGTTTCGCCCGCCAGGCCGTCGAGTACGGCTACGCGACGGCCGACGAGATGGAACAGATCGCCGCCGGCTGGCGGGCGTGGGCCGACGATCCCGACGGCTACTTCCATTTCATTCACAGCGAGGCGCTGGCACAGGTCAGCTGAGTCCCACAGCGGGGCGCCGATTGCAGGACTTCAGTATTCGGTCGCCGACCGCGAGACGCTCGCCTCCACTTCGTGGGCAAATGGCGGATCGGCACCGGGCCGCGAGCATGTGATCGCCGCGGCGACCGCAGCGCGCTCTGCGATCCCACGCCAATCGGCGAGGCTGAGCGACACGAGCGCTGAACGGTCGCCGCCGAGCCGGTCCCACAGCGATGTCAGTACCGAGCCGACAAATGAGTCGCCAGCGCCGACGGTGTCGGCTGTGTTGATGGTGTCGATCGATGAGGCTGCCACCTCCAGCTCGCCCTCGTCCGTGTAGACGGTGACTCCCTGCTCGCCGCGGGTGACGATGACTGTTGTGACCCGTCCGGCGAGCAGCTCGGCGACGCAATCGTGAGCCGCACGGCCGGGCCAGATCCACGCTAAGTCCTCGTCGGACGCCCGGTAGATGTCGCAGGCGCTCAGCCATCGCCGGTGGAAGCGGTCCCACCGATCCCGGTCATCGATGATCGCCGGCCGAACATTGGGATCGAGCGAGACGAGGCCGTCGTGACGCTCGGCCAACCGGGCCAGCACCTCGGCGGTCCGCCCGCGGAACATGCCCAGCGTGCCGCCGTGCAGGATGTGCGGGCCGTCGCCGAATGCAGTCAGGTCGACTGCGCCGAGCGCAGTGTCGGCGGTGTTGTCGCCTTCGAAACGGAACGACGGGCGGGGCGAGAGCCGAATGATTGCCTTCGCTGTCGGCTCATCTCCGCGCTCGCAGGCGCGTAGCTCGACACCGCTGCGCTGGAGGTGGCGCCAGATGAGATCGCCCGCCGCATCGGTGGACACCCGTCCGACGAAGGCGACCGGCGCGCCGAGCCGTGCAGCAGCGACGGCCGCGTTCATGGGCCCGCCCCCCGGCACCGAACGGGCCTCGTCGCCGTCGAGGACATCGACCAGCGCTTCGCCGCAGCAGACGATCATCGGGCCGGCCTCACTGTGCTGTCGTCGTTGCGCCGCCGGCGCGTCAACTGTTCCACTGCGGCAGTCTCGCCTGCGCCGGCAGGGAAATGGCTTGCTCCAACCGCGAGACTGTCCGCCATGTCTGAAGCGACGTCTGAGGCGATTCCTGACAACTACCCCGATCTTGTCGACCGGGCAGCGCGGCTGTTCGGCGACGCCGAGGCGATCCGCGACGGCGAGGTCTCGCTGAGCTTCGCAGACATCAAGGGACTCTCCGACGAGTGCGCCGCAGCGCTGGTGGCATCGGGCGTCGAGCCAGGCGAATCGGTGGGCATCTGGGCGCCGAACGCATGGGAGTGGGTGATCGCCTCGATGGGCACGCTGCGCGCCGGCGGGGTGCTCGTGCCGGTGAACACCCGCTTCAAGGGACGCGAGGCCGCGTACGTGCTGGGCAAGGCAAAGATCAAGGTGCTGTTCACCGTGGCCGGGTTCTTGGGCTACGACTACGTCAAGGATCTCAACGAGGCTGCCGACGGTGGCCACACGGTCGACACGCTCGTCGACACGGTGATCCTGCGCGGTGACGCGCCCAGCGGCACGATCTCCTACTCCGAGTTCGCGGGGCGGGCGAGGCCGGAGGCTGCGGCCGAGTCAGCACGCAGGTGTGCGGCTGCGTCGGGCGAGGATCTCGGGCTGGTCATGTTCACCTCCGGCACCACGGGCCTGCCCAAGGGCGTGCTGGTGCACCAAGCACCGGTGCTGCGGAACTTCAACCAGTACGCGCTCGAGCTGGGCATGCGCCCGGGGGATCGGATGCTGGTGATCAACCCGTTCTTTCACGCCTTCGGCTTCTCGGCGGGCATCACGCCGTGCATCATGCACGGCGCCACCATTCACCCTCACCCCATCTTCGACGTCGAATCGGTGCTGCAGCGCATCGAAGACGAGCAGATCACGATCCTGCCGGGGCCACCGGCGATCTTCCAATCGCTCATCAACCATGGGGGCCTCGACGACTACGACACCTCCAGCCTGCGTTCGTCGCTGACCGGCGCCGCGGCCATCCCGGTGGAGACTGTCGTGGCCATGCGTGAACGCCTCGGCTTCGAGGTTGTGCTGACGGGCTACGGCATGACCGAAACGCACGGGCTGGCGGCGATCTGCGCGGCCGATGACCCGCCCGAGCTGGTGGCGACCACCAGCGGCCGGGCGCTCGACGGCGTCGAGCTGCGCATCGTCGACGACGAGGGGCAGGATCTGCCCATCGGGCAGCCCGGCGAGATCCTGGTGCGCGGGTACAACGTCATGGCCGGGTACCTCGACAACCCCGAAGCCACCGCCGAAGCGATCGATGCCGAGGGCTGGCTGCACACGGGCGACATTTGCGTGATGAACGACATCGGCTACATCGACGTCACCGACCGCAAGAAGGACATGTTCATCAACGGCGGCTTCAACGTCTATCCCGCCGAGGTCGAGAAGGTGATGACCGAGCATCCCCAGATCGGCCAGGTGGCCGTCATCGGCGTACCCGACGAACGACTCGGCGAGGTCGGTGCCGCATTCGTGGTTCCGTCGCCGGCCGGTGCTCCCGAAGCCGATGCGTTGCGGGCGTGGTGCCGTGAGCAGATGGCCAACTACAGGGTGCCCCGCCACTTCTGGAACGTTGAAGCGCTGCCGCTGAACCCGTCGAACAAGGTGCTCAAGGCCGAGCTGCGGGACCTGGCCGCCGAGCTGCTCGGCACCTAGCGGGTCCCTCATGTGCTCAGCACGGGCGCGACGGCGCCCCGGCAATTGCTCCTGAGCCGAAGAGCACTGCCGGGGCACCGCCGAAGCCGGGCCGGACGTTTCGACCGGCCGACCTGGCTTGGCCTAACCCAGGCGCTGTGCTGCGGTGATGAGCTGGGCCAGTTCGGCCACGTCGGCATCGCCGCGGAAGTCTCGGGCCAGGCCTTCTGCTTCGTGGCGCAGCGTTCGCATCAACGGGTCGTCGACGAACCAGCTCTGGCGCAGGACTTCGGCGAACTCGGCGGCCACTGCGGCCAGCCGGAAGTGTCGATCCGCGTTGTCGAAGCTGCGACGCGCATCGCTGCCGCGGATCGTCTCGGACACCTCGGTGATGTTCTCGCTGGCCGGTCGCTGATACCGCAGCGTGACCTTGGCGAGCGTCTCGCTGCTGCGACGGCTCCGGGCGTCGGGGTCGACCAGCGTCAGCTCATACAGCGCCGTGGCGCTCTGGGAGATGGCGACCTCGCCGGCGTCGACGGCATCGTTGCGGAAGTCGCGGTCGGCCACGTCGCGGTTCTCGAAGCCGAGCAGCCGGTAGGCGGCCACCGTGTCCGGGTTGAAGATGACCTGCACCTTGGCGTCACGGGCGGCAACCGAGACGAACGAGGTCACGTCGTCGCCGAGCAGCCGCCACGCTTCGTCATGGTCGTCGATGTAGTGGTACGAGCCGTCGGCCCGGTTGGCGAGCTGCTCCATCAGCTCGTCGTTGAAGGGGCCGAGGCCGACGCCGATGGTGGACAGGCCGATGTCGGCGCGCTCGCCGAGCTGGCGCAGGATCCGGTCGGTCTCGGTGGCGCCGACGTTGGCGACGCCGTCGGAGAACAACAGCACCAGCACGTCGCGCCCGGCGTCTGCCTCGCTCTCGGCCATGCGGTAGCCAGCGACGAGGCCGTCGGCCACGTTGGTGCTCCCGCTGGGTCGCACGTCTCGCTCGATGCGACGGATCAGGTCGTCGTGGTTCCTGCCGACAGCGGCCGGCCGGCTGACGGTGCGTGCCCAGTCGGCGTAGGCCACCACGCCCACCCGGGTTTCGGGCTCCAGGCCTTCCAGCAGCAGGTCGACGGCGTCATAGACCAGTTCGATGCGGCGGGTCCTGTCGTTGCCGGTGCCGATCTCTTGGTTCATCGAGCCTGAGCTGTCCAGGACCACGATGATGCTGTCGGGCCGCACGGCGTCGGACACCACGTGCGGCGCCTGCACGCCCACCCGCAGCAGCAGGTCGCCGGTGTCAGCGAATGGCGACGGGGCAGCGTCCACGCTGATGGTGAACTCGTCGATCTCGTCGTCGTAGCCGCCGTCGAAGTAGTTGACGAATTCCTCGACCCGCACGGCCTCGAAGGGCGGCAGCTGGCCGCCGTCGAGGAAGTTGCGGGCAATGGTGTACGAGGCGGTGTCGACATCGAGTGCGAAGGTCGAGAACGGATCGTCGTCGGTGTCGACGAACGGATTGACGCCGTAGTCGACGAATTGGTCGGGCTCGGTGCGTCGCCGTTGCGTCGGCTCGTAGGGCTCGACCTCTGGTTCCGCGGAGTGCTCCGAGTCGGACTGGGACAAGCCGCCGCCGACGGCCATCTCCTCATCCCCTGCGTCTTCGGCGACGGCCGCCTCGATGTCCTCCTCCGCAGCAGCATCGTCGAGAGCCCCGGTTTGCTGCTCGTCGGCCATGTCGTCGGAGTCCTCGTCGGCTGTGGCCGATCGTTCCCGGTCGCTCGAGGCAGCCGCGGTCGACTGCGTGATGCTGTCGGAGTCGGTCGTACCTGCGTCGCCGTCGACGGAGGCGTCGTCGGTCGATGTGCACGATGCCGCTACCAGGCACAGTGCCAGCAGCGCAACGACGATCCGCCACGCTGTGACGCCGGCCCCCTGCCGGTGTGGTTGTGAATTGCGATTCTTCAACACGTCGGTCCCCTTTGTGTCGGTTGCCTTCGGCCGTGAGTGCGATGGAGCTGGGCTGCATCACCTCTCGACTTGGCCGTTCAACGCCGGAACGTAGAACCGCGTTCCGCCGATCTGGGCACTGACATGGACCTGTCACCTGAGCGCAATCCGGCTGGATTCGCCGAGGGCCGCGCGACTCGCATTGCCGCTACGAGGGTCTGTTTTGGCGTCACCGAATTGACACGGTCGCGCCGAGTCTCCATTGGGCCATCGCGCGCGAATTAGGGCACTGCGCGCAGCGGGGCGAGGAATCCAACCGCTCTGCGCGGTCCGGTCTGCTGGTCAGTCTTGCTTGGACTTGCCGGCGGCTTTCTGGTTCTTCTTCCAGACGCGGACCTCGGCAAGGGCCTCGGGGCTGTCAATGTCAGCCACCGAGCGGGGGTGCCGGTCGGCGAATGGGCCGGCCACGGCCTCCCACCCGCGGGGCGCAACCCCGAACCGCTTGGCCAGGATGGCGACGAAGATCTTGGCCTTCTCGTCGCCGTAGCCGGGAACGGCCCGCAGCCGGTCGAACAGCGCCTTGCCGCTGCGCACGTCGGCCCAGATGGCACCCGCGTCGGCCTCGTAGTGCTCGACGACGTGACGAGCCAGCTCGCCGCATCGGCGAGCCATCGAACCCGGGAACCGGTGGATCGCCGGTTTTTCCTTGAAGGCAGCCTCGAGTTCGTCGGGCTCCATGGCGGCGATGGCTGTCACCGAGTATCGATCGCCAAGGCGCTCAGCCAATCGGGCAGGGCCCTTGAACGCCCACTCCATGGGGATCTGCTGGTCGAGCATCATCGCCAGCAGCAGCGAGAACGGGTCATCCAGCACCAGCTGATCGGCCGCCGGATCGCCCGTGACCGCCAGCGTTCCCCGTTCCGAACCAGCGCCGTTCGCCATAGCGCCGCACGCTACCGCGACAACGCCCGCCACTCTTGCCGGACTCGGCTTCGAGTCGCCGGCGATGTCGGCTGGTTCCGCCGCAGAGTGCTTTGATCCAGTTGAGCTGAGCGATGAGGCTCGAAAATTCCGCTTTCCCGGGGCCGGGCTTCGCGTAGGGTGAACGCATGGACTGGTCGAGCGTGCCGCCGATGCTGACGGTGTTCGCCACCATCGCCATCGCGTTCGCCGGTGGCGTGTGGGCACTGATCAAGTGGGGCTTCGGGGGCATCACCGACCGCTTCGACGACCAGAACTACCGCATGGATGGAATCGTCGATCTCGTCAACGTCCGCTTCGACGACCAGAACTACCGCATGGATGGGATCGTCGATCTCGTCAACGCCCGGTTCGATGCAGCGGATCAGCGGATCAACGAACAGAACGGCCGCATGGATGTTCGCTTCGATGCCGTGGATCAGCGCTTCGAGGAACAGAACGGCCGCATGGATGCTCGCTTCGATGCCGTGGATGCCCGTTTCGATGCCGTCGATCATCGGTTCGAAGGTCTCGACAAGCGCGTTGACGGCATAGACCGTCGCATCGACGAAATGCGCGTAGACCTTCGGGCAATTGTCAACAGGGTTGACGCATTGCAGGCATCCATCGCAATCGCCTAGCCACCGACCGTCCCCAACAGCCCCGAGATGGAACTCAGTGACATCGCCGCTGGGATGAGGTTGTCGGGCGTCGTTGCGGGCAGCGATGTCTCCGTCGTGGCGGCCCAGGTGCACGGGCCTGCGTCAGCAACGCTGACGTACCGCACAGCGGACGGCATTCTCGGGGAACGGCTCATCACAGCGGCCGATCTGGCCGATATCTGCGAGGCCGCAGAGAGCCACTGGTCGTTTGATGCGGACGGGGCGATGTTCAAGCTGGCCTCAGAGGCCCGCCGCATGCAGATGGCCCACCTTGCCGACCCGTTCGCAGCGGTGGATACCTCGAATATCGACCCGTACCCGCATCAGATCGACGCCGTTTACAACCGCTTGCTCACCCTCAAGCCGCTGCGGTTCCTGCTGGCCGACGATCCAGGTGCGGGCAAGACGATCATGTCCGGGCTGCTCATCCGCGAGCTGATGCTTCGCGGTGACGTGACCCGGTGTCTCATCGTGGCGCCGGGCAGCTTGGTCGAACAGTGGCAGGACGAGTTGTGGGGCAAGTTCGGCCTGAGCTTCGATCTGATGTCACGCGAGAGCGTCGAAGCATCCCGCACCGGCAACCCATTCGTCGAGCGCAACCTGCTGATCGCTCGAGTCGACCAAGTGGCCCGTTCCGACGAGTTGAAGGATCGCTTGAAGGCGTCCGAATGGGACCTCGTCATCGTCGATGAGGCCCACAAGATGTCTGCGCACCGCTACGGCGACGAGCTGCGCCGCACCAAGCGCTTCGAGGTAGGCGAGGTGCTCCGCGAGTGCACACGTCACTTCTTGCTGCTCACGGCTACGCCCCACAACGGCAAGAGCGAGGACTTCCTCGCGTTCATGACACTGATCGATCCCGAGAGGTTCGAAGGACGCCTGCGAGCCACGAACGACGGTGGGGGACCGGCCGAAGTACCCGACGTCAGCGATGTGATGCGCCGGCTGGTGAAGGAGAACCTGCGGACCTTCGAGGGCAAGCCGCTCTTTCCGAAGCGATACGCCCAGAGCCTGCAATTCGAGTTGTCCGGACCCGAGAACGAGCTGTACGAGGCGGTCACTTCCTACGTCCGTGAGGAGATGAATCGGGCTGCGCGCATGACGGCCGAAGGCGACGCTCAGCGCGGTGTGATCGTCGGCTTTGCGCTCGCAGGACTGCAGCGCCGGCTCGCGTCCTCGCCGGCAGCTATCTACCACTCGCTGCGGCGTCGGCGCGACCGACTCGCCAACCAAGCAGCGGAGCTTCGACAGCTCGCTGCCACCGGGGCACCAATTCCGGTGCCCGAGCTTCCCAAGGGCGTCCGCATTGCCGATCTTGAGGACTTCGACTTCGATGACTTCGACGAGGCTGAGCTTGCCGAGTTGGAGAATCTGACCGTCGACGCCGCAACAGCGGCCGCCACTGCCGACGAACTCGAAGCCGAAGTGCGGACATTGGACCGGTTGGTGGAACTGGCCGATGGCGTGCGGAACAGCGGCGTGGATGCAAAGTGGACCCGCTTGCGGGATCTGCTTCGCGCGGAGCAGTTCGGTACTGGATCGTCCGACACGGCAGACGACGGCGCGGTCGACGCTCGCAAGCTGATCGTGTTCTCTGAGCATCGGGACACGCTCGACTATGTGTCGGGCCACATTGCCGCCGAACTCGGCAGACCGGAAGCCGTCGTCACGATCCACGGCGGCATGAGGCGCCAGGACCGCCGCGTCACTCAGGACCGCTTCCGCGTCGACCCGACGGTGTCAGTGCTTGTCGCCACCGATGCGGCTGGTGAGGGCGTCAACCTGCAGGTCGCGAACATGATGGTCAACTACGACCTGCCGTGGAACCCGAACCGCATCGAGCAGCGCTTCGGGCGCATCCACCGGATCGGCCAGCGTCGGCCATGTCACTTGTGGAATCTGGTGGCACACGAGACACGTGAGGGCCAGGTATTCGAGCGGCTCTTCGCCAAGATCGAGCAGCAGCGCGAGGTGTACGGCGACCAGGTGTACGACGTGCTGGGCGACGCCCAGATCAACGTGTCGCTTCGGGAATTGCTGATGAAGGCGATCCAGGCCGATACCGACCCCGCCCACGCAGAGTGGATGAACACCATCATCGACGGCGAAATCGGCGAGCAGCTCCGTGAGGTGCTGGAGGAGCGTGCGCTCGTCGCCGGCATGGCCGATGCCGGGGCGAACGACGAGGTACGCCGCCGCATGGAAGAGGCCCGTGCCCGCAAGCTGCAGCCGTGGTTCGTGCACGACTTCTTCACCCAGGCGCTGCAGCTGTACGGAGGGCGCATCTCTGGCCGCGAGCGCGGCCGCTACGAGATCACGCGGGTGCCGGCCTCGGTCAGGGCGAGTGCTGATCCGGCCCTTGGAGCCGTCCACGACCGCTACGCCCGGGTGACCTTCGACAAGGACTGCATGCAGCCTGACGCCGAGTCTGTGCGCAAGGCGGGTGGAGCCGGTGACCGAGCCGAACTGATCTCGCCAGGGAGCGCGCTGCTGTCGGCAGTGGCTTCCAAGGTGCTCGACGACCACGGTGACGCGTTGCACCGCGGCACGGTCCTGGTGGACACCGGCAACCCCTCGACCGAGCCACGACTGCTCGTGTACCTGGACCATGTGGTCACCGATGGTCGGATGGTGAACGGCGCCCGTCAGGTGGTGTCACGCCGTTTCCAATACGTGGAAGTCGACCGGGAAGGCGCGGCCCTCGACCCAGGCGCGGAGCCCTACCTGGGCTACGAGTCGCCGACTGCTGAACAGAAAGCACAGCTCGCTGGCGACTTGGACACCGCATGGGCGGGTCAAGCGGCCGAATCAGTGGCACGTGATTGGGCCATCGAGCACCTCGCCGGGCCACATTTCGAGTCGGTGGCGGCTGTGGTGCAAGACCGAGTCGACCGCGTAAGCGAAGCGGTGCGGGCACGGCTGGAGTCCGAGATTCGCTACTGGGACCGACGCACCAACGAAATCAAGGCACAGGAAATAGCGGGCGGCAAGCCAAGACTGAATTCGGGGCGGGCGCGAGCACGCGCTGACGAGCTGGCATCGCGACTGCTGCGCCGACGTGCCGAGCTCGACTCAGAGGCCGACCTGCACAGCAGCCCGCCGACTGTCGTCGCCGCAGCGGTGGTGTTACCGCAAGGACTGCTGGACCAGCTTGCGGGGGCGCCGCCAGACCCGGCTGCCGTAGCTGACAAGGCTGAGACCGACCGGCGGGCGATGGCTGCCGTCATGACTGCAGAGCGGGCACTGGGCCGCCTACCAACCGAGCAGGAACACGCGAACCCAGGCTTCGACGTGATGTCGGTCGACCCAGAAACCGGCGACCACTACTTCATCGAGGTGAAAGGCCACCTACCCCGGACAGGCGAGATCCACGTCAGCGCAAGGCAAGTGCGCCAAGCCCAAAACGACCCGGAACGATGGCGACTCGCAGTCGTCTCGGTGCCCGACAATCCGGATGCCGAGCCCCAAGTCCATTACCTGGTCAGGCCATTCGCCGACGCAACCATGCCATCCGCTATGACGAAAGTGGCGCTGAAAGTAGCGGCGCTCCTCGCAGACGCCGGGCCACCTCGCTAGCTCCTCGGGCCGACGGAAGGTTTGAATCTGCCGCAAAGTGTCCTTATATACTGGAATTCTCGCACGAAATATACGAGAACCCCTTCCTGCATGTGCTCAGTACGCGAGGAGTCGGCAATGTTGCTCCGCTTTGAGGTCTCCAATCATCGTTCGATCCTGAAGCCCGTCGAGTTGTCAATGATTGCTGTGGATAAGGACCGCGAAGCGGCGCGGACACTCGGCTGGGGTGACGAGAAGGCCTTGACGGTCGCCGCCATCTACGGCGCCAACGGATCAGGCAAGACAAACGTCCTCGACGGCTTCGCATGGCTGCAGCACGCAGTGGGAGCATCGCTGCGGGGTTGGGACAGTGCCGTCCCACGCGACCCTTTCGGCTTTGGCGTCGAGGATTCTCTTCGAACGGTCTTCGGCCTGGACGTCGTCGTCGGTGGAGTGCACCATCGTTACGAGCTGGAAGTCGACGACTCGTCTGTCCAGTTCGAAGCCCTCTACAGTTACCCGCAACGGCGACGGCGAGCGCTGTTCGTACGCGAAGGCGAGGACATCGTCTTTCGCCGCGGCACGCGTATCACAGGCGGTGGTCGCGAGCTCCTCACATCGACCACGCTCGCTCTGTCTGTGGCGAGTCGCCTGACAGCAGAGATCGAGGCAGTCGCGGCAGTCCTGCGCGGCATCAACTTCATTGGCGTATGGCCTCGGTCGTTCATGCCAGCAGATATCCGGATACACCGATTCGGATTCGGCCGCGGTCGACACGACTGGCACGAATCACTTCTTGAGGTCTTCGGCGACGAATCACCGAAAGTGCCGGAGGGGGGCGACAGGGGCGGGCGCTCCCGTCAAGACTCGGATCGCGCACGAGCATTGGCCATGCTTCGGTTCGCCGACTTCGGCGTGCATGACGTTGAGGTGGCCGATCACTCCGACGAGGTGGGGTACCGGGGCAGACGATTGCGGCTGCTGCATGACGTAGCAGGCACACCGCGTGCACTGGAACTTGGCGAAGAATCGAGCGGCACACTCACTTGGCTCGAACTCATGCCTGATCTGCTCGCCGTCCTCCAAGACGGCGGTGTACTGGTGGTGGACGAACTCGATTCCAGTCTGCATCCGGCTATATCGGGAAAGCTCGTCGAGATGTTCCAAGACCCCAAGACCAATCGGCGCGATGCGCAGCTCATCTTCACCACGCACGACACGAGCCTGCTGGGCAGCCTGAATCGCGACGAAGTGTGGCTCACGGACAAACGCTCAGACGGCAGCACGGATTTGACACCGCTCTCGGACTTCCGCGGTGATCGCGTGCGCCGGTCCACGAATCTCGAACGCGGCTATCTGCAAGGCCGTTTCGGCGGAGTCCCCGTTGTCGACCAGTATGTCGTCCGCGAGGCCCTGGGCCTGGACGCCTGAGACGCCAGCTTGCCTCCACGACGCCCAAGCGCGAAGCCGCTGCGCCGCCGCCGGCCTCGAACCGACCAGCGACCGCGTTTCGTCATCTTTTGCGAAGGCACGGTCACTGAACCGGTGTATCTCAACGCCTTCGCAGCACTCCCGGAAATCCGCAGCGTGGCAGCGCTCGATGTACGCGGCATGGGCTTTGACCCGCATCGCCTCGTCGCCGAAGCAAAGCAAGCCCGGCGCTCAGAGCCAGGCGCCCGCGAGTCCAGAACCGAGTATTGGTGTGTCTTCGACGTCGAGGCGCCTACGCCGCATCTGGGCCTTCATGACGCAGTTCAAATGGCGCGGGACAACGGCATCGGCGTCGCGGTCTCCAACCCTTGCTTCGAATTGTGGCTGATCCTGCACTATGCCGAACACCCGCGGTGGCTCGACACCGAAGCAGCCCAGAGCCTCCGGCGGCATAGCGACGGCTCGACCGGCAAAGGACTCGACACCGACGACTACATGCAGCGCCGCGAGACAGCGGTGAGCAGAGCACGACAGCTGGCGCGGATGCATGAGCGAGACGGAAGCAGCTTCCCTGACGACAACCCGTCCTCCGGGGTCTTCCGCCTGCTCGAAGCCATCGAACACGCACCTTGACACTGCGGCGACCGCGGGGAAAGCGCCCGAGTACCGTGTCCTCGACGACGCCGAACTGATGCTGACCATCCACGCTGCACGCACGGACCAAGCTGGCGGCTGAGGTCCGACGGTCTTCGCGACGGGGAGGACGGCGGCGGGTCATTGCAGCGGCGAGTGCCGCGTGCGGGGGCATCCGCGGCGGTCGCTCAAGGCGGGCTTACGATCGGGCGATGGCTCGACCCAAGTCTCGACATGGTGGGCGCGTGACGCTCAAAGGCACTCGCCCGAACCCGCGCGGCGGCCTGCCTCGGCTCGATCCGGAGACCCGCTACGGGCTGGAATTCTTGGAGGCCAGCGCCGCCGAGCTCGCCCGTCGTTGCTCGGGAGCCGATGAGGCCGACGCCTGGGCCTCCGTGGTGCAGGATTTTGTTGCCTTTCCAAGATCACCGGAAGGCCTCCAACCTGCGCTGCTGCTCGCTCATGCCCGAGAGATAGGAGGAGCGGCCGGTGCTGCCTTGACTGCTGCGCTTGCCGCATACGGACCGAAACGGTCACAAACGGCGGCTCGTCGGCAGCTGGACCAGATGAAGTCGTCGGGCGACGTGCCGCCGTGGGTCGCCGAGATGGGCCGTGCGACTCCGGTCGAAGCCTTCCTGCGGCGAGACGAGTGGGGCGAGGAATGCGAGATCACGATCCACTATCAGCGACCCGGCGGCAGCCTCCACGGATTGCTGGTCGACATCAATTGGTTCATGTGTGGGGCGGCACGCGGCTTCGATCTCGTCTCCGAGCGTGACCTCGCAATCTGGCCTGCGGACTTGGAGCCGGACGAGCGTGGCAGAACAGCGGTCGAGCCGGTGAGCCTGGCGGACGCCCGAGCGTTGTGCCTGCGCGCGCTGGACATCTACACGTCCCTCATTTCCAACGACGAGTTGGAGATGCTCCAAGACGGGCTCGACTTCGAGGGGATGCACTTGAGCTTTGTGGCCCAGCATCGGCTCGACCTGCTGCCCGAAGGCGGCACCGACGCTGCGCTTTTTCCCGCTGAGGCACCCGACCGCAGCGTTGCGCTGGAAGAATTCAGGCGTGCAGCCCGCTCTGCATGCGAAGGAGACGACGAACTCTCTTCCCTGATCTCAGGGTTGCAGGTGTTCGCTTCGTTGTGCCGCGACGGCGATGTCCTGCACTGGAACCCATGCAGGGTCGATGCCTTCATGGAGGGCTTCGTTGCGGACTACAGCCCTGCTGACGTGCCGCTGGGTCCGGAGTTCGACGAGTCGCGCCCCGAAGTGTTCGACCGAGTCTTCATGTCCACTGTCGAGTCGGCGTTCCCGCGCTGGCTGCGATTCGCCGCCGAGCATTGCGAGCCGAGCAACGAACACCTGGAAGAGAATCTGCACGTAGCTGCCGAAGGGTTCGAGGACTGGCGAATAGCGGTTCGCGAATACGAAAGGACTCAGGTCGGCGCGCCCGAGCTGTGGTTGCCCCGCTCGGCCTGAGCTGCGACGAAACGGGGCCGGTGCCGAAGATTGGCCCAACGGGCGCGTAATGCATATCGCTATGCTGATTGCATGGCGCAGTTCGTGACTCGCATCGACGATGCGGTTGCCGGCCAGATCGACGAGCTGGTGGCAGCGGGAGCGGTCGAATCTCGCTCAGACGCGGTCCGGCGCGGCCTCACGGCCCTCATCGACGTCCATCGGCGCAAACGCATCGGCGATGCCATCGTGGAGGGCTACCGGCGGCATCCTCAGAGCGAGCAGGAGGTGGGGTGGGCAGACGCAGCCACGGCAGCGATGATCGCTGAAGAGCCGTGGTGATGCCCGCCCAGGGCGAGGTGTGGTGGGCCGAGGCCAACGACAAGCGCCGCCCGGTGTTAGTCGTTACTCGCAGCGATGCTGTGCCGGTGCTGACGTGGATCGTGGTCGCCCCGGTGACGCGCACGGTGCGCTCGATTCCGACCGAGCTCCGGCTCGGACCCGACGAGGGGATGGCGTTCGAGTGCGCGGCGTCGTTCGACAACCTGCAGCCGATCCGGCGTTCGTTCCTCACCGAGCGAATCGGCGCCATCGGATGGCGGCGCATCGAAGTCTGCGACGCGCTCGCGGCACTGGCCGACTGCTAGCCGACGCCGATCGGCCAATCGGCACCAGATGCAGCGCGGTTGCGCAGACCGCCGCGATCGCGCTGAGATCCCGGCTGGCAGTTCTCGCGCTCCGGGGTGGGATCACCGAAATCTCGTGCGGCCGACTCGGGTTCATAGGCCGCGGCGGCGGGACTCGGCGTCGCGGTCGTGCACGCCAGCGTCGTGCTCGTAGCTCTGAGCCAAGCTGGTGAAGATGGCTGCCGTGCGAGGCCATTCCTGGAAGCGTCGGCTGTCTGCCCTGTAGCGCTCGGCGAGCACACGTTCCTGCTCACCGCCTTCGGTCACGGCGCGTGAAGTGACGCCGCGCTGGTTACGAAGGGCGATAAGCAGGCCCTGATCGATGTCATCGCTGTCCATTCGCTCGAGGAGGTCGCGGACGGCCTCGGCGGGCCAATCGCCGTTCGGCTCCGCCGGGGAGGAGGCCATGGCGGTTCCGATCTTCTCATCGCCGATATCGGCTCGATCGATTGCCGCCAAATCTTCACGTGCGCGATCGACCCAAGTGCCGAGTGATTCCGCGTCGAGCTTGCCATCGTCATCGATGCCAGGTGCGAACTGTGAGGCGGGCCAGTCGTCCAATACGCGATAGGCGTTGAGCGCCATCTGCTTCTGTGATTCAGAAGGCCCGGCTTCGCTGTCGCGCTCGACGCTGGCTGGCTTGAATGCCAAGCCGACGAGTTGCACGAACAGACCGGGATTGCGCGCCATCTCGCGGTACAGATTCGGTGAGCCGGGCTCGCGACCGCGGCGCAGGTACGAGTAGTACCGCCACTCCAGCATCGCCACACGTCCGGCGCCGAGGCTGTCACGGTGCTCGTCAAGCGACTTGAAGAGCGTGGTGATTATGCGACGAGTTCTTTGAGGATGTCCGGCATCATGGCCGACAAGTTCGACCCACTGCTCTAGGCAATCAGCAGCTTCGCTGGCGAACTCGGCTTCGGAGGTGTGGGTGCGAGAGCTGAGCGCTAGAAGTTCGAGGGCCAGACCGATGCGCCCCGCTTCCCGCAATCGGTGACACACCAGGAGCAATTGGCTCAGCTCATCCGGGAGTCCGAGGTCGTAGTACGTCACCCGCGCCCAGTACTCCGTGGCAACCTCAGCACCGAAGGCATCTACCCGCGTCCATGATTTCTCGATTGGGGGCGGCGCGCGCAGAACGTCGGCCGCGACTTGGGCCGAAGTGCTGTGCGTCGCGAGCAACCGGCTGAAGCCGTTCCACCCCAATGACGCAAAGCGATGATCGAAATAGCCCAACGCAACCTGAGTGACCGGCTCGGTCGCGGTCTCCATGACGCCCAGCATCATCACGTCGAGCGATGGGTCACACTTACCCAGAACCACTCCGACGCGGCGGGGTTGATCAACCGATGCTGCGAAGTCGAGCACCGCACTTAAGCTGCCGTCGAACAAGACTGTCTCGACGGCCTCCATCTGCTTCGGCCGCAACGCTGCCTGATACGTCTCATAACCGTCCACTTCGCTGACGCCATCGATGTACGGCGGGTCCGACGAGAACAGGCGGCCGAAGGCGACAGCCGGCTCGGCCGGTCGTAGTAGGTCTCGCACCTGTTCGAGCCTGTCCACACTTCGCTGTGGAAGCGCCCATTTCGCATCATGAAACTGGCGGTGACTGTCCGTGAGTTCCTTGAGCGCGGGCCACACCCCGCACTTGAACGCCTCATCAGGACCGGAAGCTGCAAGCTCGTCAAGCACGCTGATTGCGCTGGCGAAGAGATCGGTCGGCAGGTCACCAATGCGCTCGATCAAATCAACCCAGCGATTGAGATCATCACTGACGTCCTCGATGAGCATCTCTGCGACGGACGTGGTCACGTCGGCGAGCTCGGTCGCCGTCACGATGGGCTCCTTTGACCTCCAGTCGCGATACTGCGGCAGTGCTCTGGAGACCTGGATTTCATGGCCGCTAGGCAGCATCGACAACATCAATTTCCAGGCGACATCGCCATGGTTGCGCCGGAGCATTCGGATAGTCGCGAGGCGAGTCTCAGTGTCGGCGGAAGTGTGGGGCATCCGCGAGCACGAGATTGAAGCAAGGCTCTCCAACGGACGATTGAGGTCTCGCCCGCTGATCTGCATCTCCTCCTGCCCATCGGAATCGAGCTCGTCAAGTCGAGCGAGCACGTCAGCCACGGCCGACAGATGTTCGGGCGACCACGCGATGACTTCGAGAGCATCCAGGACTCGGATGTGGGGCGACGAAGGTCCGAAGTCGATCGGGCTTGTGCTGCTGTCAACGAATATCGACTGCGCGAAGGCGTGCGGATCAGCGAGGCAACTGCGCAGTGCCTGCAGAACGGCATCGGGGGCTGCCTCGCCAAGCAAGGGCAGGACGTCGACGAGTGCCAGCCACGTCCGGGGTGTCGGGTCGACGATGGCAGTTCGGAGCAGTTGCGATGTGACCCTGCTGGCCAGGTTTGACGCTAACGCTGCGCTCGCGAGGGTCTCGGGGGGCAGGCTGCCCGCGAGGGCGAGCGTGGTTGCCATCCCCCGCTTCAACCGAAGCGAGCACTTGGATCTCACGCCGTCCAGCCGGGCACGGAGCAAGTCCTCGCCGGTCAGCTCCCGCAGCGGATCGGCATCGGTGAGCACTTTAAGCGCTGATTCAGCGAACCTGTTGATGTCGTCGGGGGTGAGTTGATCGCGCAGCAGCACCCATGTGTCAGCAGGGGAGACGCCGTACCACTGCTCATCGACAGCTACCAGCGGCGCGTCGGCTCTGTCGAGCGTGCGCAGCATCTCGGTGGCCTCGCCGTAGGCAATTCCGGTGAGCTGCGCCACGACCTCGCGGTCGCCCTCGCGGGTCTCGTCCCAACCGCCGATAAGCAAGCAGGCTCGCAGGGTCGCATCGATGTGCCCGGTCGCCCAATCTGGGGTGTGCAATGCAGGGTCATTGGCCAGGCGCCGTCGCAGTGCGATCAAGCTGGTGCGAGCGATGCTGCCGATTTCGTGGGCCTCGTGCAGCTCGAATCCCGCCAACTCGAGCCGTTTCGCGACTATCTCCGAATCGACAGCCCCCAGTGTGACGGCCGCCTGCGGGCTGCCGGGCACGGGCACGATCATTCGATGTGGGCTCCCGGCGGGCAGATGCTTCGCAAACTCCGCCGATGGCACCACCATCGTGAGCACGGGGCCGTTTGTTCGCTGACCGCTCTGAGTAGACAAGGTTTCCTGTGCGAATAGCCGCGCGGCGGTGTCGTGGCTGTCTACGTAGAGCACATGAGCAGTGCCCCGGCGTTCGGTTTCACGGGCACTGAGGGCAGCAGCCACAAACGCGATGATCTCCTCTCGGTGGACCTGACCGCCAATCGTGGTGACGCCCGGGTTCTGCGCGCAGCGATCGCGCAGCTCCGCGGCCGGCTCCTCGCGTCCTGCTAGCACGAAACCCGCGTCCAGGGGCGTGGTGGTCGCCGCCAACCAGTTCCTCCACCACGTGGCCAGAAGTGTGATTCCAGCCGTCGGCTTGCCAATCTGCTCGCGCATCCAAATGGTCGTTGCGATGGCGCACTCGAGCCAGCTTTCTAGATCGTCGACATTCAACGCCACGACCTTGTCGAAGTCGGCCGCGCTCGTGCGTTCGGATGCGAATGCCTGTGCCTTGGGCCAACGGGCGCACGCCGCCGCGACGTAGGCGCTCCTGGTCCGCTCGTCGGGAGACGAGTTTTGGACTCGCTTCGAGTAGTCGCTGGCTGCCTTGGCATCAACGTTGGTCTGCTGGGTCGTGAGCTCCCACAACGATTTACCCACGGGAACGAAGCGGTTGCCGCGAGCGAACTGCACAGTCCCATCCCAGCCAGGCGACGCCACACCGGTGCCTGCGGGCATGCGGACCTCTCCGGCCCATGGCTCGCTCTCGGCGATGAGGCTGCGAACCAACCGGGGGAATTCCTTGTCCCCGCGATCGGACTTCGCCCAGCCGAGCAGATCATCCCGATTCACCCGCAGCGATTCCGGCACAGTGGGCACGAGGTGAACGGGAGGCTTCATGGCTCTTGCCAAATCGCGGGCGAGCCCGTAGTCATCGGCAGGGCAGAGCGCCAGCAGGCCGCTGCCGCGAAGTGTTTCCGCGATGTGTCCGAGATCACGGATTCGGCTCGCCGAGCGCGGTCGGCGGGCCGCGAATTCGTTGAGGCTCTCACCCGATGCGACCGAATTTCGAAGCTCCGACAGGTCGTCCACTACGTGAGCAAATGCCTCTCGCAGTTCGGCTGCGGCCACCCTCTCCAGCTCGTTGCTGAGCTCACCGTCGCTGCGAAGTCTCACCTCCTCGGCAATCTGGTCAAGCCAGCTTCGCCGTGCAACGTCGTCCTGCAGTTCTCCGAGTGCGCTCAGCCGCTCGCCGGCAGCCGCCAGGACGCGGTCGCGAGCATCGGCACCGTCGGAAGCCGAGACCATTCGAAGCCCCGTTATCCAAGCGTTCTCGAAGTCGTAGAAGGTTGTGGCCCGCGCGATACCTGCCAGCGCAGCACCGAGTCCCGGGCGCGCCGAGTCATCCGAGGGCTCGACGACGACATCGATAGCGCTCATGGTGCTTCCCAATGGTAAGAGGTGACAACGTCGGACCTAACGCGAATTCCGGCTGTCTCGAACGTTTCCTGAGCTATCGCGAGGCCGTCTGCTCCCGGCCGGTAGTGGCCGCTCATGTCATTGAGCGCCGAAACAACAACCTCTGACCCGTGGAACTCCACGCTGAACTCGCCGGCCGCAAGCACAGGACCTCCATTGGCGAGCACGGCGTGCGAGATGTTCTCGCCGCGCTGCCGACGAGGCGCCGCTACGAGCCTGCCATCGGTCAAGACGACGAAGATCATGCGGACTCCTGCGGCTGCTAGGGCCGTGAAGGCAGAGCTGGGAACCTCGACCAGGACAACGCCGACTTGGCGCGCCGCCTCCAGCTCTTGCTCCAGCTGCAGTGGGTATCGGTTGCGGTACGGGGGTGACAAAGCGTCGCTGCTGCCTTCACGGCTACTCGATTCGACTGCACTCTAGGAAATATGAAAGATAATGAAATTATATAAACGTCATGGGTGCCGGATCGCGGCAGCCGCTGGCAACTCTGACCGGTGGCGTCACTGGCTACCGTGACGGTCCGTGACAGGCGCCGCGTACAAGCCGAAGCTGATTGAGGTGGCGCTGCCGCTGGCGGTGATCAACGCTGAGGCGGCGCGGGAGAAGTCGATTCGGCACGGGCATCCGTCGACGTTGCACCTGTGGTGGGCGCGGCGGCCGCTGGCGGCGGCCCGGGCGGTGATCTGGGCTTCGCTGGTGGATGATCCGTCGGCCGAGGGGTACCGGGATCCCGACGGCAACTTGCTGCTTACCGCGGAGGCGCAGGAGGCGGAGCGGCAGCGGCTGTTTCGGATCTTGGAACGGCTGGTCAAGTGGGAGAACTCCAACGACGCCGATGTGCTGGCGGAGGCCCGAGCCGAGATCGACCGGGCGTTCCCAGAGGGACCTCCGCCAATCCTGGACCCGTTTGCTGGTGGCGGTGCCATTCCGCTGGAAGCCCAACGGCTTGGGTTGACGGCGCTGGCGGGGGACCTGAACCCGGTTGCGGTGCTCATCAATAAGGCGATGATCGAGATCCCGCCACGCTTCGCTGGCCTGCCGCCTGTACATCCCGATATTGACAAGAGCCTGACCACCTGGGAGCGGGCGCAGGGGCTGGCGGCGGACGTGGAGGCGTACGGCCGTTGGATGCGGGACGAGGCTGAACGGCGTATTGGGCACCTCTACCCGGATGCCGTCGGCCCCGACGGCGAGAAGCTGACACCAATTGCGTGGATATGGGCACGAACGGTTGAATCGCCCGATCCAAGCTGGTCAGGCCATGTGCCCCTAGCCCTGATTATTCAGGAGAATGCCGGGAGTCGTGTTTTGGGCATTCCGGTTTGCCTGATTTGTCGTTTCGGGGTGTTGGGGCTGCAGGCTGCAGCGTCGTGGGGGTGTCGCTGGTCCCGGTTTCGGTGTTCGTGCGGTGTCGGG
>MKWU01000795.1_pt1 | contig 59104 bp, 45 predicted proteins | sample 809101 | NCBI WGS metagenome assembly MKWU01 (sample SAMN05860141, study PRJNA318959) | sponge metagenome | host: Aplysina aerophoba | place: Slovenia: Piran, Adriatic Sea, Gulf of Piran | collected 2013-05-07 | reverse complement strand
AGCGAATTTGGCGTAGCTGTCGAAGTGCCGTGCGATCCTGGTGGGCTACGACAAGAGGGTTTCCAACTACGTCGGCCTGATCCAATTGGCCTGCGCCCTGCTCTGGTACCGCCGTCAGTGCCAAATTGGGTTTTGAGATGGTTTCTTAGTATTCGGTATTGACTGAAGTATTGGTAGGTGAGGCTCGTGACGTCGATCATCCCGTCGTTATAAGGGACCAGGGACCCGAACCCGATAGAGGCCGAGTGGAGGCTAGGCTAAGAACAGCTCGTGGGTGCTGGGAATGAGATTGAACCGCCCGAGGCAGATTCCTTGCTTGGGCATGGCCCCGCTGGCAGATGGGATCAAGTGGGATCAGATGTAGAGCTAGTTAGGTGGATTTCGAAGGCCTGAGCTAGCTTACTCCGCTTCACTGCTGCGGTCATAGATGGTCACTAAGTAAGGTAGGTTAGATTGGTGATATCTGCCACGGTCATCGAACCAGAAGATGTACGATCCGCTGGCTGCCTCGTTGCTGTTGCTCAGGGAGTTGGCCGAGCGCGTCACCTTGCCATCGACCGTGCCCTCGAAGACGGCTGAGCCGTCGAGGCTGTAGAGAGTGATGAACATCCGAGTGTTTGTGAAATCTTGAATGCTCCGTCGTAATCGGTTCTGGGTCTCGTTCCGACAGCCTGCTAATACTGCTGCAGTTGCTAGGAAAAGGGCAAAGAGGATCGTGACCCGCTTCAACGTGACCTCCTGAAGGTGCTATCAGGCGCCGCTTTGGCTCCGACTTGGCCTAGACCCGCACGACCATGGCGGCCTCTCTTGTCTCTCACTCTAGCATCTGAAGCATCTGAGGGGGGCACGGAGTGCTTGAGGGTTGTTACTGAGACGCTCAGGAAATGTTATTCTGGTGCTGGTGAGCCGGACCGAACCCAATCCCTATGAGGTCTTGGGGGTCGACCGAGACGCCGACCAGGACAAGATCAGGGCGGCTTATCGCAGGCTTGCCCTCGAGTATCACCCAGATCGAAACCCAGGGAACAGTGAGGCGGAAGAGCGTTTCAAGGAGCTCTCGACAGCCTATGCCACCCTACGGGATCCCGAGGCGCGGGTGCGCTACGATCGGTATGGACGGAGGCCAGGTACGGAAACATTCCAGGCGGTTGACTGGCAGACGATTTTCAGGGAGGCGGATCTTCGGATCGACTGGGATGCTAGGGGAGGGGTCCCGCAGACCGGAAACGCGGTCTTTGACTTCCTCTTCGGTGCGGTCACCGGGGCTATGCGGTTCTCGGGATTCCTTCCTGGCCAGGACCGGCATCGAGGGATTACGATCCCACTCGAGCTCGCAAGATATGGGGGGTTGCAGCGGGTGCGGGTTCCGGGGCCTAGCGTGTGCCCGACCTGCGGTGGCCGTGGTCGGGGTTATGGGGGGGGGATTTGCCAGGCTTGCGCTGGTCGGCGCCAACTCGCTTCCGCAGAGGTTGACCTCACCATTCCTGCTGGTGTTCGTGACGGGGTCAAGCTCCGGTTGAAAGGGCTAGGTGGTCTTGGGACGCCTCCAGGGGACGCACTGTTCACCGTTCAGGTCGGGCTCCCTGAGGGGGTGCGCAGGGTCGGCAACGACCTCCACACAGATCTTTTCCTCACCCCACTGGAGGCCGCACGGGGTGCGAAGGTCGAGGTGGTTGGTGTGTCTGTCACAATTCCAGAGGGGGTGTGTGCGGGCCAAGTGTTGACCTTTCCTTCGAAGGGCCTGTCTGGCGGAGACTTGGTGTTGACTATCCAGTTCGACGTGTGGCGGGGCCTGTGGCGCACAGTCAAGAGTTGGGCTCGAAGATTGAGCCCGGTATGAGGGAGAGGGCGTGACCGACGACAGCAGAGCTATAGATCCCCCTGTGGGGGAGAGGTCCGACTCGATAGATAGGGATAAGCCTCTGTACGTCATAAGTGTAGCAGCAGAACTCGTTGACATGCACCCCCAGACCCTCCGGCTTTACGAACGGAAGGGGCTTATCGAGCCGAGCAGGAGTGCGGGCAAGACCCGCCTCTACTCACAGCGCGATATCGAGCAACTGCGTGAGATCCGTCGACTCACCCAGGAGCTAGGTGTGAACCTCGCTGGGGTGGAGGAGATCATCAAGCTAAGGCGGCAACTCGATTCCCTCCAGGATAAGCTCGAGGACCGTATCGGCAGGCTGCAGGGGCAGCTCCAGGAACGGATGCGTGGTATTGCTAGCGCCCTGCCTGCCCCTGCAGAGGATGTTACAGAGGACGGTACCTAACTATAGGGAGGTACACTAGACATTGATGGTTGTGAGTGTGACGTCTAACATAGCTTGGAGTACACCCCTCGTGGAGAAAGGATGGGGTCTCCCACCTAGGGCGTCCCCGTGAGGCTTGCAAGCCTCACCATCAGTGGTTTTAAGAGCTTCGGCGACCGCACGGTCGTCGAATTCTCCCCCGGCGTCACTGCTATTATTGGGCCGAACGGTTCCGGGAAGTCGAATATTGTCGATGCCCTCCGCTGGGTGACAGGTGGTGGGCGTGCCCGTTCGTTCAGGGCGGATATTAGAACCGAACTCATCTTTCACGGCGCGGTGGGCAAGCGCAGTGTTGGCTTGGCAGAGGTCGAGTTGGAGCTTCTTAACACTGCAGCTAGGCCGTTACGGATTTATAGGAGCCTGCTTCGCGATGGTAGCAGCACTCTTAAGTTGAATGGTGTCAATGCGCGGCTAATGGATGTGGAGGAGGCTCTCACGGGGACCGGCCTCGGGCGCGGAGCTCTGGCGGTGATCGGTCAGGGTGAGGTGGGCGAGGTCCTCACGGCCGACCCTGAACGGCTGCTGGCCTACGCGGCGGAAGCTGCGGGTGTGGCGCAGTTGGCTAGGCGTCGCGAACTCACCCTGAGGAGGCTAGACACCGCACGTTCCCATCTAGTGCGGCTTGAGGATGTCATTGCAGAACTGCAGATACAAGTTGAGGCTCTAGCGCACGAGGCAGTGGAGGCGGAGAGACATGAACAGTTGAGCCGCGAGGCGCTCCAGCTTGGCTACTCCCGGGTTCGTCGGCGGGTCGAATCACTCGAGCATGACGCTGGGAGGTTGCGGGCTAAGGAGATTGAACTGCAGGGCGACATTGTGGAGCGTCGTGACCGGTTGCGCTTGCGGAGTGCTGAGTTAGTCGAGCGTCGTGGTGAATTGGCTGATGTCGAGATGGCTTTGCGCAAGGCGCTCGCGGAGGCCGAGGCGAGGAGGGGAGATCTGCGGGTGAGCGAGGAGCGACTCCACTCAGAGGAGTTGCGCCGGCAGGACCTTGAAGCGAGAGCGGTAGCCCTCCGTGAGCAGTTGGGGGACCTTGTCCTCGATGAGCCCGATCCCCCACCCGGCGACGCTGCAGAGTTGGCTGCAGCTTGTGAGCGGGCTGAGGCGGCCCTCACGTCCCTTGTGCGGTCTTTAGAGGAGGTTGAGGCCGAGCGTAGTGCGGCCGCACGTGCCTGCGAAGCTGCGAGGGAGGCCAGCAATGCCTTCGAGGTTAGGCGCGAGGCGTTAGTCTGGCAACTCACCGACCTGCGCAGTAGGCGTGGTGTCCTTGAGCAGTCAATAGTTGACGAGGGCGAGATGGCAGGGGAGAGGGCGGATTTGGAGGAGCGCACAGTGCGCCTCGCGGAGGTCCGCTCTGAGCGGGTGAGGTTGTCCGAGGAGATTGTTGGGTTGCGTTCATCACTACTTGAGGCTGAGGCGGAGGCCGGGGCACTTGAGCGCGACCTTGCCCGGCACGAGCGGGCAGTTCGAGAGCGGCGCGGCTACGCCAAGGGACCCCAACTAGCCCTTACCTCTGGATTACCTGGGGTGATTGGGTCAGTGACTGATCTCCTCGAGGTTCCGCCCCGCTTCCGCCAGGCCATTGATGCAGCGCTTGGCAGACGGGTGGAGCACGTTGTAGTCGAAACGGCCGATGATGGTGTGCGAGTGATCGAGCATGTGCGTCGTAGGAAGGGCTGGGTCACGGTGCTACCCCTGGACTTGGTGCCGGCTCGGCGTCCGCGCCACCCCAGCTTAGCTAGCGAGTCGGCTGTTCTCGGCCTCGCTCGTGAGGTGGTGAAGACTGACGAGCGGTTCCGGAGCCTCGTCGACCAACTCCTTGGCGCTACGGCGATAGTAACCACTCTTGAAGGGGCTGTCGAGCTCGCCCGGGCATATGGCACCAGACCGCTCTTGGTCACCCTGTCCGGGGACCGGGTGGAGTCCCACGGTGCTCTCTCCGGTGGCAGGGTTGGCGTGTCGAGTGGGTTGATTGGTCAACAGAGGGGATTCAGGTCGGCCTTGGCCAAAAAGCGGGCGGTGGCAGCTGAGTTAACTGGGCGACTTGAGGCTGTTGAGTCGGAGGCGGCCCGACTCGACCAGGAGGAGCGCTCGCTCATGGAGGCTCTTGGGGAGGGACGAGTCAGGCTAGCTGCGCTAGAGGAGGCGAGTCACTCTAGGCGCCGAGAACTTTCTCAGATTGAGAGTCTAGGGGAAAGGGTCTCGGTCACCCTAGAGCGCTTGGAAGCCCCCGCTGCTTCTGAGCTTGTGGAGGCGATGGCAAGGCTCGACCGGGCAGAGGCTGCAGCCTCTGCTGTCCAGGAAGAATTGCTTGGTGCTCGGGCTGGGTTGGACCGTGCGCGATGGGGTCGGGATCTGCATCATGAGCGCACTGCTGCTTACCATGTGCTCATGGCTCGGGTGCGCCGGGACCGAGAGCGGCGTGGCATGCTCGCTGACGACCTTAAGCGGGTTAAGGAGGATCTTGTCGCGGTTGAGGGGGAGGTTGAAATGCGCCGTGCCGCAGCTGCTGAGGCAGCTGCGGCACTCCCAGATGACTTGGATATATGGGAAGAGGCCCATCGTTTGGCCATGAAGGCTGTCGAGGCGGTGGAGACCGAACAGGCTAGGCTCACGGAGGAGCAGGCGCGGGCCGGCCGTGACTTGGAGGGTGTCCGACTTTCGCTGGCTCGCCGTGAGACAGCCCTCGAGTTGGCCTGCGATGAGATGGCTGCGTATCCAGGGGGTCTGAGATTGGCAGATCTTTCCGAGCGGGAGGTGCGGCGTAGACTCGCTGAGGTTGAGGAGTGCCTGGAAGAGTTCGGACCCGTAAACCACCGGGCACAGGTGGACTTTGAGGAGCGATCTGTCCGGCTCTGCACTCTTAGGACAGACTGTGACGCTGCGCTGGTGGCGGTGGAGGAGTTGGAGACAGCCCTCGAGTGGGTTGATACGGAGACCACTGCTAGATTAGATAGGACGGTGGGGGTCCTCCGGAAGAGTTTTGGGCGGCATGTGACTGCCCTCTTTGGGTCTGGTGCTGTGTCTGATTTGCGGATTCTGCGGGATGAGGGGCGTCCAACGGGTCTGGAGGTTATGCTCCAACCTCCGGGGAAGAAGACGAAGTTACTGAACCTGCTATCGGTGGGGGAACGGACGATGGGAGCGCTGGCTTTTTTATTCTCGCTCATAGCACAGGGGGGCCGGGGTGAGCAGAGCGGCCTCCCTATTGTGGTGCTTGACGAGGTCGATGCTCCCCTGGATGAGGCCAATATAGGGAGGTTCTGTGCCTTCGTGGAGCGGTTGGCTGTAGCTGGAACTCAGTTCGTACTCATTACGCACCAGAGGGCCACGTTCGAAATTGCCGAGGTGATCTCGGGGGTCACGACCGAGGGTGGTGTAAGTCGCTTGTTCAGCATTCAGAAGAATGAAGAGTTGGTTTTACGGCGGTGACGGGTGCTGGCTGACTCTGTGCTGTGGCGGGTGGAGCGCCACGGGTTGCTCGATTCGACGCAGGACCGACTGCGACGCTACCTAGATCGGGGCCGCAATGTTCACGGTTTGGCGGTCCTTGCCGAGCAGCAAACAGTGGGGCGTGGTAGGTTGGGACGCTTCTGGCAGAGTCCCAGGGGTGGGAGCTATCAGTCATTCGCTGTTCGGGTGTCAGGGGACGTGGAGTTAGCACTCATTCCGATTGTTGTGGGGGTTGTTCTTGCTGAGGCGCTTGCGGTGGAAGGGATGCCTGTTAAGGTGAAGTGGCCGAACGATCTCTTCCTTAGGGGACGCAAGCTTGCTGGTATCCTCTGTGAACTTCATCGTGGACACCTCATCATTGGAGTAGGGGTTAACGTTGGGGATTCAGGTCCCACGGGTAGTTCATCACTAGCAGTTTTGGATCTGGACTCGGTGCATGGACTGGTTCAGATATCAGTTGGTCGTGCCCTGGTGAGGTTGCGCGAGTTAGAGGGGAGAGGACTCCCTGAGTTCTTTGCGCCCTATGATCTTCTCACGGGAAGGGTGGTGAGAGTTAGGGCTGGAGAGTGCGAGGTCACGGGACGGGCAATGGGCATTGATGGTTCGGGATGTTTACGACTTTGTGATTTGGGGGGAGGCTGTCAGAGAATCTGTGGCGGGTCTGTGATTGCGTGGTGACTGAGGTCGAAAGTTCACGAGTATAAATAACGTGAATTATTTCTTTAATCATCTATCCAGATGCGCGAGGCATGGACACTCTATGGATCTGCGTCGGCGCATTATCGAAGCCGTGCAAGCGGGAGCCTCGGCCCGTGAGGCCGCCAGTGCCATCAAGCTCATCCACCGCTGGCACCAGGAGCAGTCACAGATGACGCCCCAGCGGTTGATCTTCCTTGACGAAACCGGAGCCAAGACCAACCAACATGGCCAGGCTGCGGGGGCGCAGCTTAGCGGGGCAACGCTTGCACGCCTCGGTGCCGTTCGGTCGCTGGGAGACGACCACATTTGTGGCAGGCCTGCGCCTAGCTGGTTGGATGGCACCGATGGTGCTGGCTGGGGCGATCAACGGTGCTAGCTTCAAAGCCTATGTGGAGCGGATACTGGCTCCAAAGCTACGTCCTGGCGACCTAGCGGTGATGGATAATCTGTCAAGCCACAAGGTGGCTGGGGTTCGTCAGTCTGACACTGAGGGAAATGTCACATACCGTGGGCTTTTTGTGCACTAACTTCCAATAAGGGTTATTATTGGAAATTGATAAGAGGAGCTATGACCAGCCTGCAACTCTATGATGCGAGCGCTCTTGAGAGGCACCGAAGTTGGCTCGACCTCAGTGACGAAGCCCTGCGTCGTCGGGCCGTGGCTGCCGCCAACAGCCGCGATCCTGAAGAGCTATGGGGACTCGTTGAGGCCTACCTAGTTCACTCTAGTCCGAAGGGCAGCAAGCTTAGCCGCCACACCCTTAATACCTATAAGCGAGGTATTAGAGACCTTCTCGAGCACTGGCAGGGTGTGAACCTGCTCCGGCCAGGTCGCCGCGCAGGTAGTCTCTATCTCGAAGAACTTGAGCAGATCCCGCATCGCATCGATAAGACCGATGGCCAAGCCGCCCCTAGATACCGGAGCCCCGCCACTGTGAACGTGAAACTCGCAGCGGCTCGTACCCTCTACTACGCCTTGGCTTGGTCTGAGGCTACTAACGTCGACCCGTTCAAGGGCCTAAGGAGTCGCAGCGACCCCGTTCCCGCTTGGGAGAAGCGGCAACCGTACACCCTAAAGGAAATTGAAAGGCTTCTCGAGGGAGCCGAGCATCCCGCTGATCGGGTCGTGATCCTCTTAGGAAGCCACGCTGGCCTCCGGCGGCACGAGATCGCAGGGCTCCGTTGGGAGGACCTTAGATCAGAGGTCCGGCTGGTACGTGTGAGGGGTAAGGGAGGATATATAGAGAGCGTAGGTGTTAGTAAGCGGCTGCTAGAGGCGTTACAAGCCCTTCGGTCGAGCCGGGACGTCCGGCGCCGTCGCAAGAACCGCGACGGCTTCATTCTCCCTTGGGGAGATAAACGGATCGAGCAGCGCTTCCGCACCCTCTGTCAGGCGGCAGGCGTGGAGTATGAAGGCAAAGGTATTCACGGGCTACGGCACAGTGCCGGAACCCGTATGTATCGCCAGACGCGGGACTTGAATCAGGTACAAAAGCACCTTCGACATAAAAACATTACCACCACCACCATCTACGCCAAACTCGAGGATGAGGCAACTAGGCGCACCATAGAGGATTGGTAGGGCGAAGTAGTTCCCAATTTAAGTGACTTGTCTAGTGGATATAATAACTAGAGAAATATTTCACGTTATCTATAATCGTGAATTTCATACCTGACTCACCCACCATACATATCTTCGGGATCGCGTCCGCAAGAGCCCAGGCTCTTATAGTAGGTGAGCGGAATCCAGCGAATCCGTCCTTGTTCGATGGTGCAGGTGTTAGCCAGCGAGAAGCCTAAGCGAGAGAGTTCCCTGGCCACCCGCTTACTACTTCCTTGGGCAATCTGAGTTTCAACCCTGACGAGGCGCCGACCCTGCCTGGTCTTGCACACCACTACCTGGGCCTGACGCCTTGAGGTCCGAAGAGTCCGGTCTCGAATCTCTCCCATCGGCCTAGGCACTTAATCCAAGGGACAACAGGATAAGAATAACAATGGGGGTGATCGGTCTCGTTTTCATGGTCACCTCTTGAAACAACACCAAACGAAGAGCGCTCGCTCTAACAAGACGGCGCAGAACGCGCCAGTAGCCTCACTCTCTTTGGGGCAATAAAGTACTATTGATTATCTCACGTTACGACCGTATAACACCCTGGGCTTACCGCGAACGTGAATCTCCTGTTCTCTCTATTTCTAAGGAAATATTTCACTTTATCTCTGGTCGTGAATTTTCTAGTCTACAGCGAACATGATTCAGGAACTAACCGAAGACTTTACTCTCCCAAGCTCACAATATACACTAAGCCTTGAGGACCGACATGCGCAGCATGATCTGTTCATCCAACATCTAGGAGGAATTCCATGCCCGGCAAAATCATTGCGTGGCTCACTTTGCTAGTTGCAACAGTGGCCTTCGCTCAGTCAGCACAGATTTACAACCTTCCAGGAGAGGCGGTCTTCCCCGAGGGCATAGCTGCCGATGCAGAAGCAGGTGTTTTCTTCGTGAGCAGCACCACCGATGGAACCATCCTGCAAGGTGACGTCGCTACCGGTGAGGTGTCGGTATTCGTGGCTGGTCCCCAGCCTCCCTTCACAACCGTCGGCTTAGATGTCGACTCACAGGGGCGCCTCTGGGTTGCAGGTGGCGGTAGCGGCCAGATAAGGGTCTATGACATTGCCACCGGCGACCTCGTCGCTACGGTCTCGACGCCAGAGGCCGAGGCAACCTTCATCAACGACGTGGTCGCTGTCGACGGAGAGGCCTATGCAACCGACTCGTCCCGCCCGATCCTCTTCCGCATTCCCCCTACCCTCGACTCCGCAGAACCCTGGGTGGATTTTACCGGAACGGCTTTCGAGTACATCGAAGGCTTTAATGCCAACGGCATCGAGGTCAGTGCTGATGGTCGCTACCTCGTTGTAGTCCAGATGAACACAGGCAACCTCTACCGCATCGACCGCGAGACGAAAGCTGTTTCCTTGATCGACCTTAGTGAGGGGATGATGGCTGCAACGGTCGAGGGTGGCGATGGCCTCGAACTCGACGGACTAACTCTCTACGTCGTTCAGAATGCGCCGCATAAAATCGCGGTGCTCGAGCTCGAGCCCGACTTCTCGAGTGCCACCGTCGTAGCTAACATCACCGACCCCTCCTTAGGATTCCCCACAACCGCTGTCAAGGTGGGCGATCAATTACTGGTCGTGAACTCGCAGTTCGACAAAATGGATACCGACGATCTCGTTCTCCCCTTCACAGTCTCCGGGGTCCCGGTCCCGTAGCAACAAACACCCCCGGCAGAAGTCTTGTAGCCCCCCACGCCATAAAGTGCATGGGGGGCCCAAATTGTCTTAACTAGGAGAGGCGCCCAGCCAAACCGCCACTACCAACATGCCCCGGGAACGCCCATCTACTACTACACCCGATCCTCCCCTACATCACCCTTCATACTTCCCTCGGAAACGAGGCAACCCCTGAGGCAATACCCCTCCGGCGAGTTAGTTCGCTGAAGGTGAAGAACCCTGGAGCGTAACGAAGCATCAGATCGAGCATCAACAACACCAGCCCAAGCACCACCCACAGCGGCCAGACCGAGCGCCACAGCCAGAGCAGCGGAACAGCGCCGACATACAGCGGTTCATCTCCCAAAAGCACCCTGCCTTCAGTGGCGTGCACCACCGCCCGCAACCGCTCCCCACCTTGCGATTCGAAAGCAAAACGGGCAGGATAGGAGACAATCGTCTCCGCTTCGACGGCTTCGAAGGTCCCGACCTCATCGTCATCGTCGCTGGTTACACGCACCCGGTAGCTGCCGGGGCCGTCAACAGCGAAGCGGGCTTGGTAGCGTCCGGGGGCAAGCGCTGTCAACCGTAGTAGCTGGTCTTCAGCGGAAGCGCTGAAAACCTCACCACTGATCTGGAGACCCTGAGCAGGTTCGCCACGCGCGTCAACCGCCTCCACCACTACCCGGAGTTCGTCACCAGCCCGCTCCAGGGCGAGGTGTAGTCCCGGCTTGGCTACCGGCGGCAACGCCCAGCGGACAGCCTGGGACCAGAGCAACGGGTAGAACGGAAGCTCGAGCCAACCACGAGTCCATTCGCCCGCCCCCTGGGAGGCAAAGGCCACCACCCTGCCAAGACCATAGCGCCACGAAGCCAGGACCGGGTCCTCGTCGGGTCCCACCAGATGGAGCTGGGCCCGGTCCTTGCTACTGGTCCGGACGTAGCCCTGCAGCGGCGGCATCACCTCTGGCAACCCCTCGAGGAAGGTGGGGCTGCGATCCTGCCACTGCGGTACGAACATATCCACCTCCAACGGCGTATCCGTGAGCAGCATGGCCTCTTGGGAGAGGATGCTCGGGAGGGCCTCAACATCGGCGGTGGCGTGGAATGCGCCACCACCACGCTTGGCTATCCCCTGGAGGAGCTTGATGTCGGAACCTTGGCCGATAGCGACGGTACTCACAGTGATGTCTGCACCAGTAATGCTGTCAAGGATAGTGTCAAAATCACCAGGCTGCGACATCCCATCAGACATAACCACGATGTGACGCGCCACGCTGTCCACTGGAGCGAGCTGCCAGTAGGCGGACTCCAAAGCTGGATAGAGCGAGGTGCCACCACCAGGCTGCAGCGACCGCAGCGTCTGTTGCAACTCCTCACGCTCAGGCACCTGCTGGAGAGGAACTATCGAGGTCGCTAGCTCGTCGAAAACCACCACGCCGGTCAGGCTCTCCTTGTGAAGCAGGCCGACAGCGTCGACAGCAGCACGCTTGGCGATCTCGAGTCTAGACACTCCACCGACCCGCTGCTGCATGCTGCCCGAGCGGTCGAGGATAAACAGCAGCGCTACCTTCGGTGCCTCGCGGGGAATGCGGCTCGACAGCGGCGACACCTCCTCGAGGGGTGTCTGATAGTATCCGCCTGGACCGAACGTATTCTCGCCCCCGAGGATTAGCAGACCTCCCCCGTACTCGCGGGTCCAGCGCACCAGCGCCTCCTGTTGCCGGGTGTGAAGGTCGATGGCGGGCACGTTCATGAGGACGACGGTGTCATACACCAGCAATTTGTCGACGCTCCAGGGGACCCGCAGCGGCTCCAGCACCTCGGCGTCTATCCCCTGCAGGGAGAGGGCCTCAGCTAGAATACCCCCCCAAGCGAGCTGCGGGGTGAAGATCCCCACCATGGCCTTTGCCTCGACCTCGGCCAGCACGCCGTCACGGTTATTCTCGGCGAAGACGTCTCCTTCAGCAATCACCTCGACCTCATAGAGGAAGCGCCCCGCTCCCTCTTCTGAGAGGGCGACATCGACTCGGTTGCGACCGGGGAACAGCTGCAAAGACAACTCCTCACGCAATTCGCCCTCGCGCCAGGTCTGCACTACCGCAGGCACCGCCGCTGAACTCTGGATAAAGGCCTGGAGGGTGAAGCTATCCCCTTGGAAGAGGCGAGGTGGGAGCGTCAGACGCTCGACCAGCACTTCACCAGCAGGCATTACCCCCACCGGCAACACATCCACCGCTATCCCGGCCGACGCCAGTTCGGGCAGTAGCGGAGCCAAGTCGCCACGCGTCTGCGTCCCGCCACCGACCACCACCATGCGCCCGGCTTCGGCCCCACTCAGCAGAGCTGCCGAAAGATCGAGTGCCGAGGCGATATCGGCCCCTTCAGTACCTGCACTTCCAGGCAGCTCCCCCAGCGGTTGACCGAAGTCGGTAACCACCTGAGCTCGGGAGCCAAGCTGCACCACCGCCTGTTGGCGCGCCCCCGCCGATGCGTCAGAGGCAGAGGCCAAGAATCCGCCGATGAACTCCTGTGCCCTGCTCCCGTAGACATCGGGATCGTCGACCACTAGCACCAGTCGCTGTTGGCGGTGAGGCAAGAGCAACGGCCATGAGAAAATAGCCAGTAGCGTCAGCAGCAGGGTAGTCACCCTCAAAGCCAGGATCCGGCGCCGCCGGCCGGAGAGGGGATTGTCCCGATGCAGGCCTGAGCGCTGCAGGAAGCGTTCAATCCCCCTCCCAGCCAGCAACGCCTCGACCAGTAGCAGCAGCAGGGCTGTCAACAGCAGCCAGCGGTAGGGTAGCCACCAACCCCCTCCCGCCGCCTGCTCGGTGGCTGCCGATTCAGGGGCGCTCCTAGATACGTCAGACTCCTCGGTAACCGAAGCATTCACAACGAGAAGGTCACCCTCCTGGTCAAGGCGGTAGACGCCCGCCCGATCGGGAACAAACAGGTCGGTAAAGCCGGGCGGAGCCCAAGCCTGCGCAGGCGAGAGGTCAGAGCCAGCGAGAACGAACGGCGCGGGCAGGTGGATGGCCTCCCCCTCAACGGTGGCGGGAACCAAGTCTACGCCGCCCAGCAGGCTGCGCGGGTCGAGTGGGCACCCCTCACCCACCGTACAGGTCTGCCCTACCACCTGCCCGCGCCAAGGGGCAACCCAATGGAGCAGGTTGGCGACAAACACGGGGAAGCCCAACTCCCCGGTCCAGGGGCTGCTCGTCAGGTCGAAGGCGGCCACCACCTCACGCCCCGCCCCGGTAGTTCGGGCCTGCACTAGCGGGGCGTCGCCAGCTTCGAGTAGAACTGTCGCCCCAGGCAGTCGCGAAGCCCGGAAGGCCGGGCCGGGGTCCACAGCGCTCCAATCGACCGACGACGCCAGTGGGTGCGACCCCCTCCAACCGGTCGGCTGCACGGCCCCGAGCGGCGACGCGCTCTCTCCGTCGGGGAGCGCACCACCCAGCCACAGGGTATGGGTCCCAGGATGGCGCTGTGGCTGAACCCGGTCGACCACCACCAGGTCGAATTCCGCGCTGTTCGAAGGCAAAGCGTCAGCGAGGAAGAGTTCGAGATCGTCGATAGCTTCAAGCGCCCGCTCCAGTGGGGGGTTCGGGGGTCCGAGGTGCAATACTCTGACGGTGCGAGGCTCGGAACCGAGCCAGAGCCAGCGGCTGTTGTCGGCAGTGAGTGCGTCATCCGGTAGTCGCAATTCCAGCAGGCCCGCACCAGGAAGTTCCAGATCGAGCTCAAAAGGCGCGCTGCCGTCGCGGAAGCGAAGATCCTCACTCGCCCAACTCAGGGCGCCGCCGACGCCACCCGGAGAGAACAGGATCTCGAGCGTTATCGGCCCCGGCGCCTCCGCAAACGATCGAACCTCGCCCTTTAGTAGCCACAAGCCGTTGTTGAGGTCGAGTGGCGTGGCTCCTGCCTCAGCCAGGCCGACATTATCTTCGCCAGCGCCGAACGCTACAACCTTGAGTTCAGCCTCCGGCAAGAGAGCTGCCACCGCAACGCGACCCGCTTCGGCCCCGGAGCCATCGCTAAGGATCGTCACCCGTATCGACTCGCCCTCCCTGACCAGACCGGGAAGCAGAGCCGCCGCCTGATTCCAAGCGGCCCCACCTTGAGCGGGCACCAGGTGGCCTATAGCGTCCCTGGCAGCCTCGATCGTAGTCACTCGGGCGCCGACCAGGTCAGCCCGGGGGCCAACAGCCACCAGCGACAGCGGTCGTCCTCTCCCAACCACCCCGTTACCGGACGATTCGAGCTCACGGTTTAAGTAGGCGAGCGCCAGATCGAAACGATGCCCCTCCTCACCTCTGGTCAGCATGCTCCCGGAGCGGTCGACCATGACGATCCAGTGCTCCCCGACGGACTGCTGCGACTGCAGCTGCGGGCGTGCTAGGGCCAACACCAGCAGGGCCACGGCCAGCAGCTGCAACAGCAGCAATAGACTCGGGCGTGGGGGGCGCCAAGTGCGCTGGGGTCGATGGCTCGAGGCCAGTTGTCGCCACAGCTCGACGTTCGACACCTCGACGACCTGGCGGCGCCGGATATGGAGCAGCAGTATCACTAAGCCGAGAAGCCCTAGTAGCAACCACCAGGGCTGCGCAAAACTCATGCAATCAACCCCGCCATGCGCCAGTCGCGCAACAGCAACTGCTCGAGATCATCGTCGCTCCGTACCCTGAGATAGAGTCCCTGATTATCGCTGAGGGCGCTGCGCACCGAGAGCCTCCACCTCTCGAAGTGCTCGCGGTAGCGATCTCGCATAACGGGGTCGAGCGAGATCTCGATCTCGTGGCCGGTCTCGGAATCCACCATTCGAATCTCGCCGCCGCCGAGCAGCGCCGAATCCTCCTCCTCGGGGGCCAGAACCTGGATGCCGACCAACTCCTGGCGACCGAGGCGCAGCACCTTCAGCGCCTCCTGGGCGCCGGGGAACATCCAATCACTCACAATGACCAGGAGACCTCCAGAGAGCAGTCGCGGCATGGCCTGGCGGGTGGTGCGGATCAGGTCGGTGGTGCCCCGCGGGCGGAGCTGTTCGAGCCAGGCAAACAGGGCCTGGGCGCGGCGCACGCCGTGCAGCGGAGTGAACCAGTTGAGAGAGTTGCCGGAAAAGGCCCCGACGAGCACTCGATCACCGCCGACCAGCGCCGCGTATCCGAGGGCGGCGGTAAGCTCTCGCGAAAAGGGGAATTTGCCGGGCTGACCATATTTCATCGAGGCGCTGGCGTCGAGAAGGATCGTCACCGGAAGCTGCTGATAGAGCGTATACTGACGAATATAGTGCTCTCCGAGCCGCGCCAGCACGTGCTGATCCAAGTAGCGGATATCATCACCGAGCTGATACTGTCGGTGATCGGCAAACTCAATCCCCGCACCCCTAGCGCGCGACGGTCTTTCACCGATACCGGTGGAGGCGACCGCCTCCCGAACCAGGAGTTTGCTGCGCGAAAGCCGTTGCAGAATCCGAGGCGACAGCAGGCTCATCAAGCCCTGGCGGCAAGAGACCGCTTGAAGACAGCTGAGAGAAGATCCTCGGCGGAGACCCCCTCTGCCTCCCCCTCGAAATTGAGCTGAAACCGGTGCCGCAGTGCCGGCAGCAGCGTCTCTTCAAGATCTTCGAAGCTGACGTTATAGCGGCCTAGCAGCAGGGCGTGGGCCTTGGAGGCCAGGATCAGGGCCTGGGCACCCCGGGGGCTAATCCCATGGCGTACGAAGCGACGCACCTCATCGGAGTGGCTCTGATCCGGTTGGGTGGAGAGCACGAACTTGACTACCGCCTCCTGCACATGAGAAGCCATCGGCACAGCGCGCGTGAGTCTCTGGAAGCGCAGGATCTCCTCCGGCTTGAGGATCTGATTAGGCTCCGGCTGATCGACCCCGGTGGTGAGATCGAGGATGCCACCGAGCACCTCCTCCGAAGGGTAGGGGATCTTAACCTTGAAGAAGAAGCGGTCGATCTGAGCTTCGGGGAGCTGATAGGTCCCCTCCATCTCGATCGGGTTCTGGGTTGCCAGCACGAAGAACGGAGCCGGCAAGGTGAACTCCTCGCCCGCCGCAGTAACGGTGCGCTCCTGCATCGCTTCGAGCAGTGCCGACTGGGTCTTGGGGGTGGCACGATTGATCTCATCAGTAAGCACCATCTGGGCGAAGATCGGACCGCGCTGGAAGCGCGAGTGAGTCTCGCCGCGATCATCGTGGATCAGCACGATGGTACCGGTGATGTCGGCTGGCATCAGATCGGGAGTGAACTGGATCCGCGAGAACTCAAGGCCGCACACCATCCCCAGGGTCCGCACCAGCAGGGTCTTGCCTAATCCGGGCGCACCCTCGACCAGCACATGTCCCCCGCAGAGCAGGCTAATGAGGAGTTGGTCGATGACCTCCTCCTGGCCTACGACTACCCTGGCGATCTCTTCGCGAACCAGGCTGAGCCGCTCGAGCTCACCCTCGAGGGGCGCGACGGTTTCGTGGTCCAGGCGCTCTTCCGTCTCTTTCGACATACTCGCTTATCTGCCTCTCCGACCCAGAATACAGGCCTCAATTGATGGACGAGGCCTCCGCTTCGTCCTGTTCAAAGTAGCGGCTCACAACGGCACGGTCACGGGGAGTCAGCAGGTCGCGGCGCAACTCGGCCTCCTCGCCCGCCTCCCAAGCGTTGGCGCCCTCGAGGTCGGTGTCGGCCACCTCGGTGAAGTCGGCTTCAGGAGTCAGGTCCATCTGAACCTGTTCATCGGCCTGAACCTCGCCACCAGGAAGCATCACCTCCTCGCCACCCACATCGATCCCTTCGAGATTGGGTTCGGTAGTTTCGCCCTCGAGCGGTTGAACCCCCTGGCCCGCGAACGGGCTCTCCCCCGCCTGGGACTCCTGGGCACCGCCGAGGGGCTGCCCCCCAGCGGCCTCGGCCCGCACGCGCTGGAGGGCGCGCTGCTCGCTAGCCTCCTCGATCTGAGCAGCATACGAAGCGGTAACGGACCCCTCGAGATTCCCAATGGCCTCACGTGCTGCTGCGTCCTCTTCAAGCTGCTCTAAGAGCTGGTCGAGGGGGGACTGCTCGCTGTTCGCCGCAGCAGCGCTGGCTCCCAGAATCCCCTCACGCCCCTCCGGGTCGTCGCTCCTCATCTCACCCTCTGACTCCGGGGTGAGCTCGGCGTCGGTTAGGAGCGGGTCTCCCTCCTCAATACGCAACTCCTCCAGACCGTAGGCGCGACTGGCATGCTCCAATAGTCGTTCGATTCCCTGCTGGGCCTCCGACAGGCTGATCTCACCGAGTTCGATCGACTCCCCCAATTCGACCATGGCCTCGGCCACGGCCTCAAGATAGGGGTCGTCACGCCTTTCGGCCTCCTGTTCCAACAGCTCGGCTGCCCGCCTTAAGTTGGTTACGACCTCGCCAAGTTCCTCATTTCCTAGTTCTGTTGCCACCGCTGCCGGGGTGCCCAACCCAACGGCGCGCAGCTGCGGCGCCCCGAACAGCACTGCTGCAGCAACCACCGCCAGCACCAGCACCAGCCAGAGCTCGCGGGCCAAGCGCAGGCGCACAAGTTCACGGGGCTCTATACGCACCGCGTGGCGCTCAGCGTCCCGGAACAGGGCGGCACCCACCTCGGCGCTAGCCCTATCCGCCGTCCGCGAGGTCTGGTGAGCCACCTCGAGAGCAGTGCTAGCCCGTTCGCTAAGGCCGAAGTGCAGGTCGGCTCGACGCGCCATCTCGATTAAGCTCGGGGTACTGAGTAGGGCCCACGGCACAGCCACGGCGAGGCCCGCTGCCAGAGCGAAGGCACTCCACTGCCAAACGGCCTGTGTCAGTGGCCCCAGCAACTGATCTACCGCGGTCAGAACCACAAAGATGGTGCCGGCAAGAAGCCCACCCCGGAGGACTCCCCGCAATAGCAGGCCACCGCGGGCGCGACGGCGCCCGCGCCTGAGGTTGGTTTCGAGTACACCGAGGTGTAGGAGGTGCTTCCTTATGACCCTGCTCCTATCCGCGCCAAATCGTCGCTTCGGCAATATTATCAGCAATCCGAGTCCCGCATGCCGTACGCAAGTTCCCGGCTACAGTAATGAATGTTCGTCATCCTAATGGGCGTATCATACCCGACTATCACCAGGATACGATGGGCCCGGTAGTAACGAGTGGCCGAGCTAGACTGACTTTAGCTGCGCTTGGCCATGGCCACCGCAGCGACGAGCGCGGCGATAACCGGCAGTATCGTGATCACCAGAAGATCGACAACCATCGGCAGTTGCCGGAAGTCCAAGAGTACGAAGCGCAAAAGATCCAACTGGTAGCTAACTGGGTTGGCGAACACCAGCACCCGGATCCACACCGGCAACTGCACCACCCAGCCGCCGCCGATGGCATAGACCCCGAGGCGGGCCAGCTCGTTACGCAACTCCTCAGGAATGTCGAGGAAGCCGACTCCGCCGATAATACCTCGGATCGGGAAGATCGAGCCCGACAGGAAGTACAGGGGCTGGATCACGCCGTTGGAGATACTGCCAAAGCCCTCGAAAGTCCGCATCCGCGACGCGAGCACTACGCCGAAGGCGGTCAGAAAGACCCCCATCGAAAACATCACCGCCCAAGCCAACAGCAGCTTGGTTACGCTAAAGGGGACCCCGATAATAGGTATGAACAGGAACGGAATCGAACCCTGAGCCACCGCTATGGTAGCTCCGCCGAGCAACTTCCCCAGCGCAACAGAGAGCATCGGTGCCGGCGACACCTGGACCTCTCGGAGCAACCCGACCTGGCGATCCCAGACCAACGCGATGGCCGATTGTAGCGATGCGAACAAGACGTTCAGGGTGACGACCCCAGGCAGGATGTACTGGGCGTAGGAGTACCCCTCAATCTGACGCAGCGAAGCACCCAGGCCGAATCCCAGGATGAGCAGCCACAGCACCGTGCGAGAGAGACCACCAAAGATCTGGGAACGGTTGCGTCCGTAGCGCACCAACTCGCGCCGCCACATGACCCAGATGACCCTGGGCGCAAACATGGATCGGTTGACGCGAGGGAGGGGTTCTCCGGTCGCGATCACCGGGTGTGCTCCCCACCTTGGCGGGCGAAGTTCAGCAGTCGATCCCGGGGTGTGGCCTCCTCGTCACGAAGCTGATGCCCGGTAAGCTCGATGAAGACATCCTCTAAGGTGCTCTCTGTAGAACCCGTGGTGGACGTCTTGAGCTCCGCCGGCGTCCCCAGCGCAACCAGCTTGCCAGCGTCGATGATCCCCACCCGGTCGCACGCCTCGGCCTCGGGCAGGTAGTGGGTGGTCATGAACACGGTCAGGCCCCGGCCCCGGAGCGCCGCGATACTCTCCCACAGGTGCCGTCGGCCCTGCGGGTCGAGGCCTATGGTGGGCTCATCGAGGAACAGGAACTGGGGATCGTGCATCAGCGCCCGGGCCAGTTCGAGTCGCCGCTTCATGCCGCCCGAAAAGGTCCGCACCATCCGGCGTGCCTCGTTCGCAAGCTGGCCCCACTCCAGCGCCTGCTCTATCCGCTCCTTCACCCGCCTGCCGGGGATGCCGTAGAGCGCGGCGTGAATCTGAAGATTCTCACGAGCGGTCAGGCGGTCGTCGAGCGCCGGTTCCTGAAACACCATGCCGATCACCGAGCGCACCTCATGGGCCTGTCGCCGAACATCGAACCCCGCGATGCTGGCCTCACCGTGGCTGGGCTTGAGCATGGTGGTCAGCATGTGCACGGTGGTGGTCTTACCAGCACCGTTGGGGCCGAGCAGGGCGAAGAACTCGCCCTGCTCCACCCTGAAGCTCACGCTTTCCACCGCGGCCACATCTTCGAAGCGACGCCCTAGGTTTTCACATACGATGGGCACAGCAAACCAAGGCTATCATCTTAGACTCTTCGTGACCCAGCGATCAGACTACCTAAGACCTAGACACCAAACAAGGTCCCGGCTTCCTCAAGCTGCTCGAGCATCTCCTGACAATCGATTTCGTCGTCATCGTCGTCTTCTTCGTCGTCATCACCTTCCGACTCTTCTGAGAAGGCAAACCACAGGGGCTCTAAAGCCTCGTTGATCTCGGGGGCTAGCAGGCCGACGGTGCCGCCAACATACTGGGCGTAATAGAAGCCAGCGATGGCGAGCTGCTGTTCACCCTGACCCTCGTCTCCCCCTTCAAGCGCCTCACAAGCGGACTCGACCAGCCTCTGGGTCAGGACGATCATCTGGCCGAGGTCGCGGTCAGGATAGAGCGAGGCGTCGGTGACCTCCTCCAGGAAACCGACGATCCGCTGTGCCGGGTCCTCGCCTGCCTCGGCATCTGTAAGTGCTTCGGGAGCAGGAAGCTCGGCCGAGGGGAACAGCCCGTCGAGCTCCGCTAGCATCTCATTCACCTCGAAACGCTGATTGTCCGAGGCCATAGGTTCGAGCAAGGCCCACAGCTCCTTCACCCGCTGCTGCCCAACCCAGCCGCCTGGGAAGGCCGCCTCTTCACCCGCGACCGTCTCCTCGAAGCGCTCAGCGACCCCCTCCTCAGCCAGTAGCAAGGTAGCCATCAGCGCGGCCGTGAAATCGGGCATCTGCCAGAGCTCGCTGGACACCACCAAGCTCCGCGCCTGATCAACGATCTCACGCGCCTCCGTGGCAAGCACTCCGATACCGGCTAACTCGCCTTCCTCAACGAACTCCTCCAACTCCTCTACCAATTCGCCGAGTACCTCGGCGAGTTCAGGATCGTGCATCGCGAGACTCGGGAGGAAGCGGGGAAGGTCCCTGGCGAACGCGCCCTCAAGCTGCTCATCAAAGTCGTCGAGGTCATCGGTCAGGGCCAGTCCCCCTAGCCGCATGTCGAGCATCTCCATGCCGTGGGCAGCCCCTAGGGCTTCGGTGTAGTCGAAGAATGGGTTTTTGGAAAACTGTGCCAGGGCAACTGGCGAGAGGATCGCTAGGACAAGGAAAATGCCCAGCTGCCGGCGGATTCCCGGTAGCCTACTCAGCATTGGGTAACACTCCAATCACAATAGAGTGGGGACCGCGCCCCACGCTAATGTTGTCGATCACGCACAGGCACTCGGTGTCGATGATCGAGACGCTGTCCGAAAGGCCATTAGAGGTGTAGAGCGTGGAACCATCTGGAGAGACTGCGACATCCCAGGGGCGCCGGCCCATCTGCTCACGGATCACCTTGATGACCTCAAGACTCTCGGTGTCGATCACGTAGATGGCGCTGGTGCCACCACCAGCCACGTAGAGATGGTCACCCTCGGGCGACAAGGCCATCCCCACGGGCCGGGAGTCGAGCCCCATCACAGCGGTGCCGATGACAGCGTGCTGGGAGACGTCCACCACCGAGACCGAGCCGCCGATCTCGCCGGAGACGTAAGCCCTGCTGCCATCCCGAGAGAAGACCACCACCCGCGGCCGGTTGCTTACCAGGAAGTGCTTCACCGTGGTCAACTCCTGGGCATCGATCACTGCCACCGTATGGGTGGTCTCCGCCGTGAGGTAGACCCACCTCCCATCAGGGCTCACCGCTACCCCCTCGGGCTCGATACCGATCCGGAAGGTTGCCAACTCCTCGCCGGTCACCGCGTCGTAGGCACCCCCTTCGGCGATGGCTTCGAGCGACGCCCACAGCCGCGACCCGTCCGGGCTGACCGCCACCCGTTCCGGGTTACCCCCGGCCCGGATCTCGGTCAGGATCTCGTTGGTTGCGATATCGATAGCCGTGACCTTATCCTCGAGGGTCTCTCGCAGGGGTAAGAAGTCGCTTATCGATACGTAGACGGTCTTGCCGTCGGGACTGAGGGCCATCCCGCGTGGGCGCACGTCACCGGGGCGCCCCGAGATGGTGATAGTGCCGACGATCTCGTTGGTGGCGCCGCTCAGAACAGAGATGTCGGCTCCGTACTCGTTCGAGATGAATACATGGTAATTGTCTTGGGCCAGCGCCAGTGATCCCACCAGCAGAAGTGCCAAGATTGTCATGGCGGAACAGGTCGACCTCGGCAGTCGATTCATGAAAGACCTCCGTTGTGCATCTCTAGATTCCCACTTACCTGTACCCTACTTCCCACGATCCCACCTCCCACAACGACCCGGTCAGCATTCGGGTCGCGGTTATTGCGATTTAGAAGCGGCACTTTGACTCTCGCTCGGTATCTCCAATCTGATCCAGGCGCTCGACCGGATCGGTTCGGGGCATATAGATTGCTGGGAGCTCACCGACCAGCAGCACGGCATCTCGAGGCCCTTCAGCCTCGGGACGGATGTCGACTAAGTAGATCGACTGCCTTAGCTGATGATCCCAGGGCCTAAAGCTAATGCCGATGCCCTTGTAGACGTCAAAGACCGAGGTGGAACTCTCCAGGTAGGCAACCACCTCCTCTCCCTCGAGCAACCCGCCGAAGGTGGCCGCCTCGAACAGGACCTTGACAGCTTGAAGGACAGCCCAGGCCGAGTACTCCATCGGTGAGCCAAAGCTGCCGAGGAAGCGCGCATTCAACTCACGGGCCCCATAGGCGTCTAGGGTGGCCTCCCAGGCGGTCGAGCGAAAGCCGGAGCCCGCTTTGAGCGCCGCATCGCGCGAAGCCAAGAAAAATGCTCGGGTCTGAGCCCCAAGATCGGGGAATCCGGTCACTTGCGCTTCAAGACCCGCAGTCTCATACTGTTCTAAGAAGGCGAGTTGGGCCTCCGGCTCAAGCAGAAGCAGGATTACCTCGGCATCATTCCGCCTGGCGGCGTTGATGGCTCGTCCAAAATCGCTGGTCCCGGGCGCAAGCGCGATCCTACCCACCTCGCGCGCTCCGAAGTGGCGGTTTCGGATCGACCAGGTGGTCCGCCGATACTGGGATTCGCGCTCAGGGTCATCCTCGTGCACGAAGAACCAGCGGCGGAACCCCGCCCGCACGAACCAACCCACCAGTGCGTCCAAGTACATTGCGTCGCTGGGCGCAAAGTGGAAGGTGAAGCGGCTACAGGCCTCATTACGCAGGCTATCGCTTGAGGCTCCGATATTAAGGAACGGGATCTGGCGTTCCTCTGCCAAGGCGCTCAGCGCCAAGGCCTGCTCGGTCCCGAAGCCACCAAGGAGTGCAAACACCCCCTCCTCGTCAATCAGCCTCCCAGCCGCCTCGAGGAGGGCCTCAGTGTCAGCTGCATGCTCAGTTAGCAGCGCGAAGTCCAAACCCAGGATCTCAGAGTTGAAGCCAAACTCATCCGCCGCCATCCCGGCGGCCAAGCGGGCAGCCTCCGCCACTGCGAAGTCGAAAGGCGCGCCCCCGGACTCCGGCACAGCAGGCAACAGGGCACCGATCCGAATGGGCAGGTCCACGCCTGGGGTTTGACCCAGGGCTGTGCCAGCGAAGCCAGCCAGCAGCAAGACGACACTCACCATCCTCAACCAACTCCGAGCGGTAGCAGCCAAGAGCTCGCTACCCCGTAGCCACCGGCGTCTGCAGGGTGGCTTCAAAACCGTTCTCGGTATTTCGTAGATCCAGATCACCTCCAAAGGCTTGCGCGATGTGTTTGACGAGCGCCAGTCCAAGACCGTTGCCACCAACATGCAAATCGAACCTGAAAAAGCTATCGGTTAACTTATCGAGCACCTTCTCAGGAACTCCCATACCCCGATCTCGGATGCGTGCCGTGATACTGTCACCATCCCGGGCGAGGCTAAGTGTCACGGTATCATCGGTGTACTTAAGTGCGTTATCGAGCAGATTAAGGATGGCTTGACCGACCAGATAGGGGCTGGCAACCTTGACCGGAGTGTCGAGTCGGTCGTCCAAATGGATCCTGAGCCGCTGGAATTCCGGGAAGGCACGAATCGTTTCCACGGCGATGGAGGTGACGCTGATGGGCTCAGCAGTCTGCTCGGAGGCGTGAGCCAGGCTGAGGAGCGCTTCGAGCACCCGCTGCATGCGATCAATATGCTGGGTCAACACCGGCACCACCTCTTCGGTGCTGGCCATACCCATCTCCAGAGACTCGGTCTGGAGCTTGATGGCACTTAAGGGGGTGCGAAGTTCGTGTGAGGCGTAAAGGGTGAAGGAGCGCTCACGATCCATCGCGGCCTTAATGCTCGCTGACATCCGGTTGAAGCTTCGGGCCAGACGTGCGAAACCGTCGTTGCCCGGGGGCACGGTAACGGGATCTGGAAAGCGCTGTTGCGAGAGGTCGTCGACCGCACTAGTGAGTTCGCGGATGGGTTTTAGCAGCACACTCGCCAGCAACAAGGCGACCGCAACCGCAACCGCAACCTGATACGAGGCGTCGAGCAGGTCGCTGTGGAGACGCTCATTCAGAGGCCGTTCGAAGAACCTTGGGTCGACCGACGCCTCGAGAACCTTATCGTCAGCTAGAAGCCGGGAGGCGGAGGTGAGCGGCTCGCCTTCCAGGAAGTCGCTACCTGACTCCAACTGCACCACGCCTCCCTGAAACAGGCGAAGGCGTGAACGCCATGGCGGAGGAGCGGGCGAATCCAGTAACCTGGGGGGTGAAGATTCCAGGTCGACAACGCTCTGTCCATAATTCAGGGTCGCCTCAAGGGCATTGGTGATGTCACTCACCACCTGCTGACGTGTCTCTGAGTAGTCGAGCACCCCTTCGACCACAGCACCGATCAGCACAGCCAGTGCAATACTCAGGAAGAAGCGCCAGCGAAATCCCACCTAGACCCCCAGAGTGTAGCCGCCCGGCACGGTCTCGATCAGCCTTGGAGCGAGCTTCTTGCGAAGTTGTCTAACGTAGACCCTCACGATCCGGTGACCGGACTTGGCGTTGGGGAAGAATCGGCCAAACAGCTCCTCGACCGTGAAGACGCGATCAGGGTACAAGACCAGAGACTCCAGGATGGCGAATTCGCGGCCACTTAACCGGACTCCCCTCCCCTCCCACAGCACCCTGCGCTTGTTGAGATCCACCTGCAAGGCTCCACGTTCAAATACCGGGCACCGGGTCTGAGCACCACGCCTGAGTAGCGCCTGGACCCTCACCAGGAACTCTCTGAGGCTGAACGGTTTGATGAGATAATCGTCACCGCCGAGCTCGAAACCGCGGACGCGGTCTTCGATAGAGCTGCGGGCGGTGAGAAAGAGGATGCCGCCTTCGAAACCCGCACTTCGCATCGTCTCTGCGAGCTCGAAGCCTGCCTCCTTCCCTTCGGGAAGCATAATGTCTAAGACAGCCAAGTCAAAGTGCTCTTCAGGAAGCAGCTCGAGGGCCTCGTCTAACCGTCGGGACCACCGGACCTGGTAGCGTTGGACCCTAAGCAGATCAAGTAGCGGCTTGGCAATGTCGCGCTCATCTTCTACCAGCAAGATCGTCATCAAGAAACCTGTCTTACGGACCGCAGTCCAGACCCCACTACCACCTGTCTAAAGACTGCTCTAGAAGCTTGTCTACACTATCGAATCACATTGTAAGCAAGCGAGATAAGCACCAGGTAAATGCAGCTATAGAGGCTGACAAATCCAACTGGGACTTCAGAAGCGACACCTCGACTCCTCAGGGCCGTCCCCGAGTTGGTCTAAGATCCCGACAGGAGTGCTGCCCGGCGGGTAAGAGGCCGGCAGCTCCCCGATAAGCTGCGCAAGTGCGAATCTGCTATCGAGCGATACGCCCCACTGGGCATCGGTATCGAGTTCGACCAGAAAGAGTGGCTGCCGCAGCTGGTGGTCCCAAGGCCGGAAGGAGGCCTGCACACCTTTATGGACGTCGAACTGGGCGTCGGGGCTCTCTAGATACTGCACCAAAGCCGGCGTCTCCACGCTGCCGCTCCTAGCTACAGCCTCAAACAGGATCTTCGCAGCCGCATACATCGACCAGCCCGTCGGATCCATGGGCTCACCCGAGCGCGCTGCAAAGCGTTGGATAAGCTCGCCGGCCCCATTCTCCTCCAGCGTTGTCTCCCAGAGCGCGGCCCGATAACTAGGCGTACCCGAGGCTACCTGCTGCAACCTGGTTAGAAAGACACGGGACTGCATCACCGGGAAGGACAGACCGGTGATGGCGAACTCGAGCCCGGCAGATGCAAACTGCGCCAGGAACAGCTCGTGGTCCACAGGGCTCATTAGTAGCAGGACGATGTCGGGCCCGACCTCCCGCAGCCTATCTATCTCATCGTTAAAGATATAGCGACCCGGGATGACCTCAGCGCTCCCGACCAGCACATTCTCCCCGCCCGCTTTCGCGATAGCCACCTCGGCCCGGCGCAGCAGCGCCCTGCCCTGCTCGGTAGCCTCGGACACCAGGAACCAGCGCCGCGCTCCCAAAGAGCTATACCAGCCGACCAGCCCGTCTAGATACATAGCCGCGCTCCCCTCAACGTGGAAGGTGTTGCGCCGGCAACCCTCACCCCGGAGCACATCTGCAGTCGAGCCTATATTGAAAAAGAGCACGCCTAGCTCGTCTGCAACCTCGCTTAAGGCGCGGGTCTGGGCCTCGTCGAAACCACCCACAAGGGCGGTGACTCCTTCGGTGAGTATCAGGCGCCGAGCCGCCCGAATGGTGGCCTCGAGGCTGGAACTATCCGCCACTACGATATCGAGGGTCAGTCCCAAAGTCGCAGCCTCGCGATTCAAGAGATCTTCGGCCGTGATCACACCGATCTCGGCCGCCTTGGCGATGGTATCGGTGATGGCGGGGTTACCCGTACCCAAAGGCAGAACAGCCCCGATCCGAACGAGGCCCTCATGCGCCAGTTGCGGCACCAGCGGCCGGGGCAGCGGCACCAGCGGCACACCGTAGGCCCGAAAAATCTCCTGGATGTCGTCCCACCTCTTGGCCAGCACGATGTTGAGCCGGTCTCTGAGCGCCTCATCACCGGGCCGAACAGCCATGGTCCAAGTCCTGACCAGCTGGAGGCCGCGGAGGGTGATCTCGGGTGAGACCGGGACTATCTTCAACTCTTCACTGATTCGCTGGGCGTACGCGCCCGCATCTGGGCCGTACAGCACCGCGACATCGACCTCGCCAGCGAGGAGCGCTTCGATGATCGGAGTGAAGCGGTCGGCACCGAAACTTCCAACGCCAGGGCGGAGGATGACCGTGTTTTCCCTAAACCCATGGTCGATCAGCGCCGAATGGGGAATGCTGGTAGGATAGGTGGCGATCCTGAGTTCCTTAAGGATCTCGTCGTCTAAGGAGCGGACTTCGAAAGGGCTATCCTGTCTGTAGACGAAGACGAAGGGCGTGCGGTAATACGGGAGCGTACTGCTCACGTTCAGGACACCGTCACGGGCCCCCAGAATCAGGTCGCACTCCCCTCCACGCAAGAGTCGCACTACTGCGGTCTGGCCGTCGGGTTCCCAGAGAAAGGTCAAGTCGGCCCCGAGTTCGTCGGCGATCACCTCAGCAATGCGATTATCGTAGCCGGGCTCGGTCTGACTGGAGGCTGGTAAATCGGCGGGGTGGGCGCATACTCGCAGCTCCCAAGCCCCCTGCCCCCGGGCCAACTGCGACGCCAGGAGCAGTGGTACCAATACCAAGAAGAAGATACGAACTGTCTGCAGTGTAGCCGTACGCCCCGGATAGCTCACGAAAGGCACCTCCATCGCCAGAAACATGCCGGAAGAACCGCTGACGGCCCACAAGAAGCCCCGCCAACACCCCTTAGGATACCAGTGCCGGCGAGGGAGGGGGTAGGGACAGCTAACGTAGCTGTCCCTACCTCACGGTTCTCCTTACTTCAGCCACAGCTGCGACGCTGCGGAGCGAATAACTCTAGCCAGTCGCCTCGTCTCTCCCTATTCCATGGCCATCATGGGAGGCAGGGCGAACGCGTAGATCACGGTATCGCCGGCCACGGTCGGAGGCGAACCTGTCTGGCCGGTGAACTCCGCGGTCGTGCCTACAGGCGTCGCCACGTACTGGACCCCGTCCACCATGTAGGTGATCGGACTACTCTGACTGGCGGCCGAGACGATCTGCTGCCACAGAACCTCACCGGTGGTGGCGTCCAAGGCGCGGAAGACGCGGTCCACGTGGGAGAAGAAGACCAGGTTGCCAGCGGTCACTGCGAGACCCGCAGCTGAACCCATGGGGTACTGGGAGGGGAACGACCAGGCTACCTCACCGGTGTACACGTTGATGGCCTTCAACTCGCCGAGGTTGTCGAATCGATCTACCTGCTGGGTAAGATCGATGTCGAGCGGGCTATCGCCGGGTGCCCAATCGGGGGGCGTCCCGTTGTTGGTGTAGTTCCAGCAGTCGTTGTTGTGGGGCCGGTAGTAGAGACCGGTCTGGGGGCTAAACGCACCAGCCTCCCAGTTGACCCAGCGGAAGGGGCAGAGCATGAAGTCCACAGCCCCGCCTGGGGTTTCACCATCTGGGTTGTAGAAGCGGGCGTTGGGGTCGATGATGGGCGTCCCGTCGTCCTCGTAACCCATGTGGACCGTGTACTCCGGGTTGAAGCCGTGGGCAGTGATGAATTCACCGGTATCCGGGTCCAGGACCTCGATGTAGCCCGTCGTCGTCGGGTTGATGACCACGCGCTGCATCATCCCCATGATCTCGATATCAGCAACGGTCGGGGTGGTGTGCTGGTCGTAGTCCCACTCATCGCTGGGGACGACCTGCCGGTACCACTTCAGCTGGCCGGTATCGACATCGATGCCGAGCTTGCTGGCGGTGTAGAGGTCATCGGAGACCCCACCACGAATCCCCCAGTTCTCCCAAGGGACCGGCTGACCGGCACCGTAGACCACGGTTCCGGAGACGGGATCGTAGGCGCCCGGGTTCCAGGCCGAGCCGCCGCCCCAGGCCGCAGACTCCGGCGGATCCCAGGTTTCGAAGCCCGGTTCTCCGGGTTGGGGAATGGTGTGGAAGGTCCAGAGGACCTCGCCATTCTCGGCGTCCAGGGCCAAGACCCGGCCGTTTGCACCGCCGATATCGGCACCACTCGGCCCGACGACGATCTTGCCGTCGGCGAAGATCGGGCCGGCAGAGAACCCTTCACCGAACTCGATAGCACCGACCTGGGTGCTCCACAGCTCTTCACCGGTGTCGATGTCAAGCGCGACGACCCGGCCGTCAGCTATGGTGTCGTAGATCTTGCCATCGTAGACAATCACGCTGCCGCGAGTCCGGTCTTCGACGAAGCCGGTGTTCTCGTGGAGTTCGGTAATGTAGGTCCAGATCGGGTTACCGTTGGTCGCGTCTATCGCCACCACCCGATCGGGGCCGTTAATGTACATGACGCCGTTGTAGACGGCGGGGGAGAACCCGGCCGCACCTTCGTAATCGGCGTCGACGGTCCAGGCGAGTCGGAGGTTGGCCACGTTGTCGCTGTTGATCTGATCCAGCGGGCTATAGCGGGTCATCTCCACGTCGCGGCCATAGGTCGGCCAGTCGCCGGGCGCCGGGTTGGTAAGTTCCTCAATGCTCTGTGCAATGCCAGCAGACAGAATCAGGGCCGCCACCAGCGCGAACACTGAGACTAAGGTAAATCTCCTCATAGTCAACCTCTACCTCTCTACAAAACCTTAATTTGGAGCACACCGAAACGGAACTCCTGCTTCGAAGGGCAGCTGGTCTAACGTTTCCTACTCACCTCCTCTTCCTCTACCAGACCAAACCTGTTACCCCAGCTGTTACGGACGTAGGTCGCAACGAGGGCAATCTCCTCGTCGTTCAGAATTGCGTCGAATCTGGGCATGAAGCGGGTGCCACGCATGAGCTGGTTGAGCACCAGGTCGGTATCAAGGAGGCGCACGTTGCCAACCAGAGTCTGTCCGACCCCGCCCGAGCCGTCCAGGCTATGGCACACGACGCAGTGCAGGACATACAGGTCTCTACCCGGACCGATGACTCTCGCCAACTCCATGGGGTCGACCATTACACCCTCGACCTCGGGCTCTTCCGGCGCACCAAGCGCCAACCCTTCGGGCGACACCAGAAACCAAGTATCGCCAGCACCCTGACCGCTGGTAAACGGGCCGATGTCTCTGGAGAACCGGTAGAGCGGCCAGCCAGCATAGGTGACCTGGATCCGACCATCTGGACGCTCGGTCGTCCCAATCAGTTCCTGGGTGACCCCTTCACCAGCTACGATTCCCGCACCCGCTGCTTCAACAAGCATGGGGGGAAAGAGCTGTGCGCAGCTCTCATCGCAGTTGCTAACATTCATCTCATCGTTCAAGTTGCGGTACAGGGCCTGGCCGTTGGCGTCGGTCAGATAAGCCCCCAAGGTCCGGTGCTCTGCTAGGTTAAGCCCGGGCCCAGCCCCTTCCTGAGCCAGAACCACTCCCAGAAGAGTCGCGAACACTACGACTGAGACCGACACGACTGCTTTCATCTTCATTCAAAACCCCTTTGAGTAGGTCTTAGTAGGGAGCCAATCTAAAGATCCAGAAGCCCTCCAACCTCAAGAAATATCATTCCGCGTTAAATGCAATATAGCATATCTATAGCATATGTCTATCGCTGACGTGAAGCGGCGCCGAAGCCCAATCGCCTAGTGAGGGATGGGTTTGACCGGTTTCCATTAAGTGCCCAGAAAGCGATTCATTAAGAGTCATCGGCGGAGAGGGTGGTATCGGGTCGAGGAGTCGGGGCCGGAACACAGGGCGATGGGTTTCCTGAAGGCTGCAAGCCAAGAACGTTTCGACTTCAGGGTCGACTTTGCCCCCTAGGCTTCACGGCTTACAGTGGAGTTAAGAGGTGACTGTCAAGGTGAGGGATCGGACACTGATCGTGGACTTAAGCAATTCAAGAAGTGATAGATGCTGACCACCTTAGTTCTCCACCTTCACGATGTCCGAGGTCCCGATTCCGCAGCGTCGGACACCAGATTCCTTTGGGGGTCGAGTGAGGGTGAATAGCGCAGCAACGTCAGTTGTCCATGACCAGCCATTCCCTATACCCCCGAAAGCTGTTTGAGATGCTCAGATGAGCCCTCTTTTTGAAGTTACGCTCCAGCAGCTACTGTTGCGCTTCGTCGGGGCGGTGATCATCCTTGGATGTCACGGGTTCGTTCTAGTCTGGCTGGCGTCATTTCTTGGAGATGCGGGACCCCGTCATGACGGTCGCGCCACCCTGAGCCCTGTGCCTCACCTAGGGACGCTAGGCACCCTTGGACTTCTTCTGCTTCAAGTCGGCTGGGTCAAGCCCCTACTCCTGTCGCCAGTCGACATGCGGCGTCCTCGACTGGATCCGTGGCTTTTGGCACTGGGGGCTCTCGCCACCTTGGTGATGCTCATCCTGGCCCTGAAGTTGATAAGACAGCCCCTGCTTTCTATCCTCCCAGAACAGACAGGATTTTTCGTTCTGCGGCTGGTAAACTCGACAGTCGAACTCACCCTCTGGTTCCTGGTAGTGAACATAATACCCTTACCCCCCCTGACCGGCGGATACGCTCTGCTGGCCCTGTGGCCCAGAAGAGCCAGTCGCACAAGACAGCTATCCCTATTCACCGGAGGGGCACTGCTCGTACTGGCGGCGCTGGGCTGGCTCCAACCCCTGCTACAGCCGCTAGTGGACATCCTCAACAACTGGCTATTGGGTTAAGAGGGGTCGAGCAGAGGTCCGGGGGCGCCTCCACAGCAGCAGGTGAGGGGTGTAGCGCAGGACCAAGGCGATAAGAAACAGCACAAGTCCCAGAAGGGCCCACGGCCGCCAGGAAGGTCGGGAGAGCCAACGCAGGTTGGTCGGACCCTGGAACAGTTGCTCTTCTCCCCTTAAGAGCCTGCCCCCACTGCCAGCAGCAAGACTTTCTAGTAGCTCCCCGTCATCTAGGATGAACGGGATGGCGGGCGCCTGAACGTTCAGGCTGAATTCCACGGGATCAAATTCATGATTACTGCCCTCGGTCGAATCGAAGACCCGCAACCGATACACCCCCGGGGCATCGAGCGGAACCATGCCGCGATAGGTTGCATTGCCAGCGAGCAACATCGCTACAGCTTCGGTAACAGAGTCGGGACGCTCAACCTCTACAGTTAGATCGAGGTCGGTGAGATCCTGGCCTTCACTATCCAGGGCGATAACGTCTAGGAACAGCTCATCCCCACGCCTCGTGGTGTCGACGTTGAGTCCTGGCGTGATGGGCTCCTGAAATGCCCAGCGGGCGATCTGGGCCCAGATCCTCGGGTAGCCCTCGAGGGCGGTCCAGCCTTCGCTCCAGGGACCCGCCGCCTGAGAGCTGAAGGCTACCACCCAACCCAAGCCGTAGCGCCATGAGGCGAGCAGGGGATCGCCATCGGCGGTGGTCAGACTCACCTGGGCCTCCTCTTTGGCGGTGGTCTCTACGAATCCACCCAGTGCAGGCAGCTTGGTGGGCAGGTTGCCGCTGAAGGAGGTGTCCGTTTCCTGCCAGACAGGTGTGACGTTCTCCTGGTGCACCGGCGACGCCGACAGCAGGAGTGCCTCCTGGGAAAGAATCCCGGGCAATGCCTGAAAATCGTCGGTGGCGTGAAACGCACCACCTCCCAGACGGGCGATGGTCTCAAGCCGCTCCACGTCAGCTCCCTGGCCAATTCCCACCGTGCTCACGGTCACTTTGAGCGTACGAAGCTCAGCGAGTACCGCCTCAAAATCCCCCGGCTGCGACAGGCCATCGCTCATCACCACGATGTGCCGAGCTGCAGACTCGACCTCTCGCATCCGGTCGAGCGCTCTGACCAGCGCGGGGTACAGGGATGTACCTCCACCGGGGACCAAGGGCTCTAGAAGCCCAGCCAAGGCTTCCCTATCTCCGGCCGGTTGCAAAGGAATGAGTTCCTGCGCCTGTTCATCGAATACAATGACACCGACCTGACTCCGCTCATTGAGTAGCTCCGTTGCGCTTAGCGTGGCTGTCTTCGCTATGCCGAGTCGGTCGCTGGCGCCGACTCGCTGCTGCATGCTGCCGGAGCGATCGAGGATAAAGAGCATAGTCACTTCAGGTGCCTCGCGCGGAATGCGGCTCGAAAGTGGGGAGAGTCGCTCGAGCGGGGTCTGGAAATATCCGCCGGGCCCGAAGGTGTTCTCTCCCCCGAGCAGGAGCACGCCCCCACGATGGATACGAACGAAGGCCTCGATCGCCTCTTGCTGAAGGGTGTGCAGATCTATAGCCGGCACATTCATGAGAATCACCCCACCCCAAGCGTCAAAGCCATCCGCCGTATAGGGAACCAGATGAGGGGCCTGCACGACCGCCTCAATGCCCTGCAGTGCGAGCGCCTGAGCGAAGAGTTCGCCCCGCTCGGGCAGAGGCGTATACAACGCCACGCGGAGCCGATCGTAAACCTCGAGCACCAGAGCAACGCGATTGTTTTCGGGCTGGGGATCACTAGGAGAGATCAATTCGACAACGTAATGATAGGTCCCCGCTTCAGCTTCCCGAATGGGGAGAGTGATGATGTTGCCGCCAGCCGCCAATCCTACGCTCTCCTCGCGCCGGAGTTCTCCATCCCGAAGAAGGTTAAGGGTTGCGCTCTGTTCCACCTCACTGACCACCCGAATGACGAGGTTGTTGGTACTGCCAGCATAAACAGGGCCCGCAGCAGAGAGTCCCACGACTACTAGGTCGCCCGGCAATCTCCCTGGCAAGGGCAGGACATCGACAGAGAGACCCCGCTCCTGAAGGAGTGGAAGTGCACCCAGTGCGTCCCCACGGCTCTCGCCATTACGGCCAGCCACTATGATGCGTCCGTGTGCTCCTTGGGGAATCTCCGCCTCCGCTAACCGGAGTCCGGTTTCAAGGTCGAGACCTCCGAATCCCTCTCCTGGAAGGGTAAGTGTCGTGAGTCGGGCGCCGCGAAGCTCGCCCTGGAGCCGGTCTTCAAGTCGCTCCCACCTGGGATCACTCGTTTCGACGAGACCTCCATCCTTGACCAGGACCAAGTGCCGGCTACGCTCAGGCAACAGGAGCGGCACCTGGAATAAGGCAGCTATGATGAGCAAGAGGGCGAGCGTGAGCAAAACCAGCTGCATCCACCTTTGGCCAGCCAGGGGGTAGCCCGAAGCCAATGCAGAGGGGCGCAGAAATCGCGCCTCTCCCCGCCCAGCGAGGACACTTTCTAGAACTAGAACTCCGGTGGCAATCGCCAGGAGCCAAGCCCGGAACGGAACTGTACCCTGCCCGGTGGGCTGTTCCACTGAGGAGTCGGCTCCGGCCATGGAGAGGTCTCCACTTCTGTCCCCACCGTTGACGGCAATCCTAAAGGTTTCTTGCGGACCCTCGAGATGATACAGGCCCCTCTCTTCAGGTGTGAAAGTACTCGCAGCGGACGGGGGAAGTCGGAAAGGTCGGCCGGAAGGGGGCAGCAGTCGAGCTCCCAGGGCAAGCTGGGCAACTGGAAGGGGACAGGCGCTACCGACGCGACAGCCAGCACCCATGCGCGGGAGGTCGGGGCGCAACCAGCCGAGCAGGTTAAGCAGGAAGGTCGGAAAACTCACCAGATGGTCCCAGTTACTCGTATCGGGTGTGAAGGCGACCACCGCTTCTGGACCAAACTCATTTACCCGAACCTGAATGAGGGGGGTCTCGCCAGCCGCAAGCAGAACACGGGCTCCATCGAGCCGCGGGAGTTCCAAGGCCTGCTCCACCAGCAGTCCATCCCAGGTCGTGCCCTTAGTAAGGGGGTGATCGTCCCGCCACATGCTGACCTCTACGCCGCGCAAGATCCTCAAGGGCTGGGACCCTGGTGGAGAGGTGCCCAGGTAGAGGGTGGGCGCTTCAGGTGAGCGGTCAAGGTCGATTTCCTGAACCACCACAAGGTCGAAGCGGCTGGTAATGTCGTCGGGCAGACTGTCGGCCCAGAACAGCGTTGCTCCCTCGACAGCCTCGAATGCCTGCTCGACAGCTAGTTGTCTAGGCCCGAGCAGCAGGATTCGTACCGAGATCCGTTCGGGGTCGAGGAAAACGATATGGCTGTCATCGCTTGACAGAGCGTCTTCTCCCACAATAGCAGTGGTGAGCAGACCCGATTCACGGATATCGATCTCTATCTCGAAGGGGGTGTCACCGGAAGCTGGCACCTGGAAGTCCGTCTCAGCCCAAAGCAGAGGGGTGTTGCTGCCGTAAGGCTGGAAGCTAACTTCCAGTTCGACTCTACCGGCGAAATCGTGGCTGCGAACGGAGCCGGTCAGCAGCCAACCCCCCTCATTGCGGGGCCGAACCTCTACCCTCTGCAAGGAGCGGTTGGGGGCGCTCTCCCCCACCGTTACCGCCTCCGCTTCCAGCAACCGGTTCCTAAGGCGCTCTAGCGGAGTCGCTGGATCATCGGAAATGACTAGCAACTGGGGCTCTTCCCCCAGAGAACGCACCAGGTCTGCAGCCCGGTCCCAGTTCGCACGACCCGCTCCAGGTTCAAGTCGGGATAAGGAGCGCCCGAACTCCCTCGGGTTGCTACGCCGCTCGGGAATGAAGCGGGGGTGATCCCCAACCCAGATGAGACTGAGTCGGGGGGTGGAGTGGGCGAGTCTCTCGACGTGTTTAATGGCCTGTTGAAAGCGGGTTTCACCGCCCCCTGTCGTTGCAGCCATGCTCGCCGAAGCGTCGAGCAGCACCACGGTTGGTCTCGGGTCTAGCTGGACCCGGGGTTGGGGTTCGACCAGTGCGAGGGTTAGAAGGAGCAAGGCGAGTAGCTGTAAGAGCATTGCGGTATTCAGCGTGGGTCGCTGCCAGGTGCTCTGAGGCTCGGTCAGTGCAGCGACCTGCCGCCACAGGAGGAGACTGCCCACCTCGCGCATTCGTCTCCGGCGCATATGGAGTAGCACGATGACAGGCGCCAGCAGGAGCAGGAGCAACCACGCTGGAGCGGCGAAGCTCAAGCGATCACACCCTGCGCGCGCAGCGTACCGAGGAGCAGCTGTTCGCTGGCAACGCCCGAACTGACCCCCAGAAATCGACCCCCAAGAGAGCTGATCTGACTCCTGAGGTCTTCGCGATGCTGCTGCAGAAACTCCTGGTAGCGAGCAAAGGTAGAATCCCTAAGGGAGATCTCAATCTCTTCACCCGATTCGCTATCGAGCAGTTTCAACTCCCCTCGGCCGAGAGCTGTCGGGTCTTCCTCCTCCAGTGCCAGGACCTGCAGTGCCAGGAATTCCTGGCGCGTCGGGGCGTAGCGTCGCAGCGCTGCCATTACCACCTCGGCGGGATCGGATAGCCAGTCGCTTATCACGATCGTGACCCCTTCACCGTGCAGGCGCGGGAGCGCCCGTTCCAGCGCTGCGGCCAGGTTGGCCGGCCTCTTCGCCTCCAAAGCCTCGAGCCAGGAGAAAACCTCGGGAGCCCTGCTCAGGCCACTTACCCGCGGGTGCCACTCCAGAGCAGAGCCTCGCAAAACACCCAGGCTCAGGTTGTCGCCGCCAGCCAGTGTCGACAGGGCAAGACCTGCGGCCAACTCACGGGCACAACTGAACTTGCTGGGCATGCCAAATGACATCGACGCGCTAGCGTCAAGAATCAGCGTTACTTCGAGCTGTTGAGAGAGGACGTATTCTCGCACCGCAAGCAGCCCAAGGCGGGCATGAATGTGAGGATCGAGGTGCCGAATGTCGTCACCGAGCTGGTAGGCCCGGTGGTCGGCAAACTCAATGCCAGATCCCTTGGCGCGGGACGGGCGCTCTCCGACTCCGGTATTAGCTTTGGCCCGCAGCGGCAGCAGACGGGAGCGACCGAGCGCCTGCTGCAAGTGTGGCGAGAGCAAGCTCACCGACTACCCGTTATGAACGGAGACCGCGTCACGGAAGAGTCGGCCGAGCAACGCCTCAGCATCCTTCCCCTCAGCATGCCCTTCAAAGTTGAGTTGGAATCGATGACGAAGGGCAGGGTGCAACGTCGCCTCCAAGTCGGAGAAGCCGACATTGTAACGGCCATTCATCAGGGCCCTTGCCTTGGCAGCGAGGATGAGCGCCTGTGCCCCGCGTGGGCTGATCCCGAAGCGGATGAAGCGCTGGACTTCGCGGGGCGCGGAGCTGTTGTCGGGTTGGGTAGTCTGCACGAACTCCGCTACCGCCCGCCGGACGTGGCTGGCCAGTAGCACCCCACGGGTGAGTTCCTGGAGTCTGAGGATCTCGCCTGGCTCCAAGATAGCTGTCGTTTCGGGCTGTTCGGTACCGGTAGTCTGTGCGAGAATGTCGTCAAGGATATCGGTACTGGGGTAGCCGATGACGACTTTGAAGAAGAATCGGTCGATCTGTGCCTCGGGAAGACGATAGGTCCCTTCCATCTCGACAGGGTTCTGGGTGGCCAGGACGAAGAAGGGTTCGGGCAGCGCATGGCCGGAACCAGCGACCGTGACGGTTCTCTCCTGCATAGCTTCGAGCAAGGCCGACTGTGTCTTAGGGGTAGCCCGGTTGATCTCATCCGCCAGCACCATCTGTGCGAATATGGGGCCCTGCTGGAAGGAGCGGCTGTGTGAGCGGCCCTGCTCGTCCTGTAAGAGTATCACCGTCCCGGTTATGTCGGCCGGCATGAGATCGGGGGTGAACTGGATACGCGAGAGGTCCAGGCCGCAGACGGTCGCCATCGTTCGAACTAGCAGGGTCTTACCTAACCCAGGGGCACCTTCGATCAGCACGTGGCCTCCGCCGAGCAAGCTGATGAGAAGCTGATCGATGATATCGTAGTGCCCAACGACGACAGTTCCAATCGCCTCACGGACCCGCTGAAGCTGTTCGATCTCCCACTCGAGCTCGGTGAGCCGTTCGCGATTATTGGATTCCTGGTCGGTCATACCTTGGCCTCCGTCAGCCACCATCCAGCGGGGTGAAGTAGCGACTCAACTCCTCCCGGTAGCTCATCGGGAAGAACTCTGTGGTCAGTGCCGCCTCGGGCAGGGTGCGCCAAGGACCTAGTGCGGGCAGCGAGCCTGACACCTCTACCAGTTCCACGTCGGGGGGAAGTTCGAGCTCGATGCGACGCCCTTCACTTGCGATCTCGCCGGGCAGTGCCAGATCTTCGAAGGCGAAGGCATCGGGGTCGCTTTCGGCAGCGGTAGCGGGGTCGCCGACGAGCTCCTGCGAACCTTGGCCAGCGAGGCGACTCGCACCCGGATTGGAATCTGCCGCCGCACCGATGATAGCCCCGTCGGCCTCTCGGGCCGCTTGCGAAGCGCGCAGGGCCTGCTCCTGAAGGGCCTCGATGAGTTCGCGATCGGTATAGCCCCCCCGACTGCCCTCGGTGAGGGGGGCCCTCTCGTTCTCCGGCCCCCCTTCCAAGGGTCGATTGACCGCATCGAGTAGCGGGTCAAGCCCAGCGAATGGGGGAAGGTCACCTTCCAGGTGGGGCTGTGCACCATCACCGCCCCTTGTAGGGGCGTCGCCCGCCGCTTCATCGGCAGGCAGTTCGGAAGGGGAGGAGGCCAGCAACTGCTCTGCAAGTGCTGCAGGGTTGCCCTCAAGATCGGAGGCACGCATCATGTGCTCGATAATCTGCGTGAGCTGCCTGCGGCTCTCTTGACGGTCGAGCCCACCTGAAGCCAAGTCGCGACGGAACATCTCGAGCGCCTCAGCCACAGCCCCCAGGTAGGGGTCTTCCCGCCGTTCAGCCTCGCGCGCCACCGCAGTTTGGAGACGTTCTACCTGGTCTAGTGCCTGCTCGAGTTCGGCTCTATCGAAACTGCTGGTGATCTCGGGGAGAGTCGGCGGAGGAAGTAGCTGTGCCGCAAGGCTTGCAACGAGCAGGGCCAGGGCCGGCCAGCCCACACCTGGTAGGCGCAGCGGAGCGACCCGTGAGACCTGCACAGCCCCGGCGTGACGTTCGGCATCCAACTGCTGGGCTAACTCGACAATACGATCACCACTCGCCGACTCGAACTCTACGGCGGTGCTGAGCCTTTCCTCAAGGCCGAGCAGCCTATCCGCCCTCCTTGCCGCCTCTAGCCGGCTTGGTGGCCTGAGGACCTGAATCGATATCGTGATCGCCAAGCCTCCTGCAAATACCACAGTGGTGATGCCGACCAGGGGAACATCCATAAGCTCGGGAATCAAGTAGGAACCGAGCAGCAAGATCAGATAGAGGCCAGCCGCCAGGAGAAGACTACCGGACACCCCCTTGATAAGCCGGCGCACTGCCAGTCGTACCCGGACCGCCCCGAGTCGACGGCGAAGCAGGGAGGCAACCGGGGTCATTTCACGGCTCTACAATCCCGCCCTGAATACCCAGTTCGGTTATGAGTCCTGTCGCTATCCCGTCCTCGATCAGCACAGCTATCGCGTCATCGAGCGCCTGCCGCAAGAAGATATCGCGCTGCTTAAGGACAATGCCGAAGTCGATGACGGGCCCCTGAAAAGGTGTGGTAGGCACGACTTTGACCCCGGCCGCTTCCAGATCGTTACGGAAGCCCACGTGGAGAGCGGGCTCCCAGATGAGAATGCCGTCTAGACTCCCGTCGAGAAGGCGCTCGAGGAGGAGCCGGTTGTTCGGATAGGGGATGCGGCGCCACCGCCGATCGGGCGCGAGAGATCCGTTAAACGCGGTGAAATTGAGGTCTGCCGAGCTAAGCATGCGAGTCCCGACCCGTGCCCCCGCTGGGAGGTTCCCCAGGTTACCGATGTCGGCACCCTCACGAACCGCCAGGACGAACCTGGTTCTCAGGTAGGGGCGAGTAATGGTGAGCCAATCCGCGTACCCGCTCGTTGAGAGGAGAAAACCCATAAAGGCTGAACACTCATTGGTCAGAATGATAAATAGCTCTTGCTGATTGAGCGGGAGGCGGTAATCGAGCTCATTGGTGCGCCGCACCGCCTCAATATCCACCAGGGTGTCCTCGAGCAGCAGAACTTGGGCAAGTTCGTGTGCTACTGCCCGATCGAAGTCGGCGAGCAGGCCCTCTTCGTTGACGCAAAAGGTGATGCGGTCCCCTGCAAGCTGGCGACCTTCTTCAAGGAAGAAGCTGGGAATCCTGTCGACCGGATTGTTGTTCTGCTGACCTAAGGCCAAGGTGATCAGGACGAGCAGAAGCCAACTAACAGCAAAGCGCTTCACAGGTCTCTCACTCTAGCAATCGCCGACCGGTCAGGCAGTAGACAGGACGGCACAGTGGCCGTCCTGTCCGAAAAGTGGGTACCTCACTACCTGATCAGGGCAGTTTGAACACGAAGATGGCGTTGGAGCCCGTCGGAGCCTCGAGCTCCGGGGTGAAGCTGATATAGAGGCCGTCGATGAGGCCACCACCCACCGCAATCGCGATGTACTGTTCGCCGTCGACCCCGTAGCTGATCGGGTGACCGGCGGGTCCGCCACTGACGATGGTCTCCCACAAGACCTCACCCGTGACCGCATCGTGGGCGCGGAAGCGGCGGTTGACGTCGCCGTTGAAGATCAAGCCACCACCGGTAGAGAGGACCGGCTGCAAGGCCGCCCGCTGCTCATACTTCCACAGCGTCTCTCCAGTCTCCACCGATACCGCCTCGAGACGACCGACTTTGTCATTGTCAGGGTAGAGGACATAGTTGAAATCGACCGCATAGAGGTCCTCAGGGGTAGGTTCGTCTGTGGTGATCTCCGGCTCCATGCAGAGGTTCTGCATCGGCGTATAGATGGCGTTGGTCTCCGGGTTATAGGCACCCGCCATCCAGTTTCTTCCCCCTACCGGGGTAGGACAGACCAGTCCGTAGGGGTCATCGATGCTGTCCGGAATGACATCTTCGTTTACGATCACGCGACCGTTCGGTTCGATGGCACTAATGACGTTCTGCCGCACCGTCTCCTTGGCATACAGGAAATCCCCGGTCTCCCTGTTAAGCGAATAGACCACCCCGGTCTTGCCGGGAATGTTCGTCATGGTCCTGTAAACCTGCCCGGGCACAACCGTTTCACCGATGGCTAGGACAGCGTCTGGATTGGGATCGATGACGCTGTCGATGAGCATACGCTCGAAGGGGTGATCCAAATCCCAGTTGTCGCGCGGGAGGTGCTGGTAGTACCACACAATCTCACCCGTGTCCGGATTCATTGCCAGAGTGGAGTTTGAGTAGAGCACGTCGCCATCGCCAGACCCACGAAGGATCTCCGGTGAGGGGGCGGGCACAGAGGTACCCCAATAGATCAGATTGAGTTCGGGGTCGTAGGCACCGACATGACCCCAGGCACCGACATGCAACCGGCTCTCGGACGGCAGGTCACCCCAAGTCTCACCTCCAGGCTCGCCCGGACGGGGGATGGTGAAGGTGCGCCAGAGCTCCTCGCCCGTTTCGACATCGTGAGCGGTAATGTAGCAGCCGCCCGGAAGTGCCGGGTCGCAGGCACGGCCACTGACGGCCTTGCCATTGACTATCAACGGGCCGACCGTCTGACCGACGACCTCGAGATCACCGACGGAAGTCTCCCAAACCAGCTGACCCGTCCTCGCATCGAGCGCAATGACGTGGGCATCGTAGGTAGAGTGGAAGATCTTATCCTCGTAGATGGCCACGTTGCGAGTAATGTTCCCAATAGCGGCGATAATCGTGCGCTCGGCGTCTACGGGAAGTTCGCGCCGGTACTCCCAGATGAGATCACCCGTGGTCGCATCTAGCGCTTGGATTACATCGTTCGGGTGGGGAAGGTACATCACCCCGTTGTACACAAGCGGTGTGCTCTCGTTTGTACCCTCATTCATCGCCCGCGACCACGCGAGTGTCAGTCGGCCGACATTTTCCCTGTTGATCTGATCGAGAGAGCTGTGCCCCCACCCGTTGTAGGTGGCCCGTGACATGATCCAGTCAGCAGGCGATGGATTCTCCAAAATCTCCGTGGTCACGGGGACAAAGTCCTCGAGCTGCGCAAAGGCGGCACAGAGGGCCGCCGCCAGAACTGTGCCGACAGTGATTCGTAACCCGTTTTTCAGCATGGCTGCATCACACTCCTCTTATCCTCAACGAGCCAAACCTTCTGATTACGGAACGGAAAGCCAAACTCTATCCTCCCTTCACTGAGACACACCGGTGGCGAGAGACTACCACTACACTTAGGCATCGCCCGCCATCCTCCAGACCACCTCAGTCCACGCCAGATCGCTACTAACTTGACACTTGGTAGGTTATTATAAGGTAGCGAGGCAAGTGTTAGGTCAACTCCTCTGCTATATCCCTGCCTCTGTGCTCGGCCGATAAGCCAACCTTCAGAGTCGACACCCCAACTCCTTTGGCCCTCTCTGAATAAGTCAATGGGCTTGGCGGGACCGGCGTACAAGGCTATCCGCTTCCCACCCTACCCGCAAGCAGGCTAGATGAGGGATCTCTCATGGAGCAGCACCTTCACAAGGTAAGCAGTGATTCCGGATGGGCAGAGAGGAGTCAGTATACGACGCGACGATATCGTAGAGGCGCCCACTCCGCACAAGCACCTGCATCTCCCGTTCAAGTGCACGCTTCAGGGTGAGATCTCCCTTCCACAGACCAAACGCGATTGGGAGGCGCCCGAGTGGCAACCAGGCAACAGCGTGGCCTCCGACACTGGCGACCTGGCGAGCACTGAGGGCTTCACTCACCGCCAGCGTGAAGGACCCATCAGCGAGACCCTCAACTAGGTCCTGGGCACTGTTCACCACTCGGACGCGGGCCCCTGCCCTACGCAGGTATCTACTCAGCGAGATTCGGTCGAGGCCAGAGACCCCTGCGAAGAAACCCACCATGCTTCCCTCGAGTGAGTCCGCCCCTGGTGGAATGACCACTGCCCACCCGGTTTCCAAGTGTGGCGGCGTGGTCTCTAGGAACGAGCGAGTGAGTTGTGATGCGACCACCCCACCCGCAAGGAGTTCGCACTGTGCACGATTCACCCTCCAGTTCCGGGGGTTAAAGTCCTGGCCGATCGCAGCGTTGATGAAGAGCGATAACTCGACGCCCAACCCTTCGCTTATGCGTTGCAGAATTTCGACATCGATCCCGGGTCGCCCAGGATTGCCGGTCACCAGAGGGGGGAAGCTCTCAGGCACGCACACTCTAAGGAGACCCCGCCCCCTCACCTCCCGCAGTGATGTATCTGGAGGAAGCAGGTTCACAGCGACCAGAAGACCTAGGCCGACGACTAGGGGTCGACTGCTGGCCAGGAAGTGAGCGAAACCCCGCACTATGCGCGCCGGAAATCCCTCAGGGCAGCGAGGAAGAACACCAGGCACATAGCCAGCAGCAGCAACGGGCCCCACAGAGGATGGAACTGATTAAAGTCTAGGAATACGCCTCGTAAGGCATCGACCGCATAGGTAATCGGATTTGCCTGAATCAGGAACACCAACCAGTCGGGGTAGATGACCACCGTCTGTGCCCGGGTCAACGAGGGGTCCAGGGGGAAGATCGAGCTCGATGTGAAGTAGAGCGGCAGAATGACAGCGTTGGAGAAAACACCGAATCCCTCGAAGGTCCGTACCCGGTTGGCAATTACCACCCCAAGAGAGGTGAGGGCGAATCCAAGAAGGATCATCAGACCCAGTCCCTTAAGCCACGCAGTCGGGCTGAAAGTCACATCAGCGAAGCGGGCCAGGACCAGCACGAGAATGCCGTGGAACAGCGCTACGGTGGTCCCTCCCAAGATCTTGCCGAAAAGCACCGCAGCGCGTGGCATCGGTGATACCAGCACCTCGCGGAGGAAGCCGAATTCTCGGTCCCAGATCACCGACACCGCCGATTGAACCGAGGTATACATCATGTTCAGGGCAATCACAGCTGGGAAGATGAACTGGAGGTAGGTGAAGGGCACGACGAACCTCACCTCTCCATAGACCTCTCCGCGGAAGTACGGATTGAGGCCTATCCCCATGATCAGCACCCAGAGGAGGGGCCGACTCACCCCACCGACAAGTTGCCCCCGGTCCCTAACGGCACGCTTTAGTTCTCGCAACCAGATTGCATAGATGCCGCTAAGGTAGCCCATGAGCAATCAGGAGGCCTCAGCGACGTTCGATCGTGATCTGTTGCAGCGCCTCGCTGGTCATGACCAACGCTTGGTCGCCAGCTGGGTAGTTGTGCCGATGCAACCAGTGGGCCACAACGTTGAGATATTCACTCTTGCTAAGGGAGCCCGGAGCCCGAATCGGCATCTTGGTGACAATGTAGTTATATAAGGTGTCGAGGCTAAGACCGCCCCAAGTGCGGAAGAACGACAGTTTGGTCAGCGGCGGCTCGTGCAGACCGCCCGCCATCCTGGGACCGTGGCACTGGGCGCAATTCCTCTTATAGACCTCTGCACCTGCCTCGGCCTGACTCGTTGTGTAATAGCCGGATTCGTCGCTGAAGATCAACCCATCACCGGCCGACCCAGCGCTAGCCTCGGCTCCCGTGACACCGAAAATGCGGCCCCGCAAAACGTATACCTCGATGGGTGTTAACTGTTCTGATCTTGCGGCAGTAATATCGGCCGGGCTATAGAGTTCTAGCCCTTCAGGCAACAACTCGGCATTTCCCCAAGAGGTGAGTGCGTAATTGAGGGCCGCCGCTATCTCGTCATCACCCAGACTTTGCCAGGCTGGCATGGCGACAATGTATTCCTGCTCAGCTACGACGGTGGGGCCAGTAAGACCAAAGAGAAGCACCTTTGGTAGGTAGTCCCGACCACCTTCAAGGGCCATTAGTTCTGGAAGGTATCCTTTCAGCGGTGGAAATGCGGCCGGGATGCCCTCCCCCCCGGTCTGGTGGCAAGCTGCACAGATAGTGCCGTAGGTCCGCCTTCCAAGGCCCTCCCAGTCGAATCGATCCTCCCCCCCTTGGGAGTGAACAGCCGAGGGCAGGCCTAGTGTGAACAAGAGCAGCGTGAAGACCACAGGCCAAGTCCACTTTCGATACATAAGCACCTCCTAGGTCAGTCAAGTTCTCAATACCGGCGGCGGGCCTGCCCTTAAGTGACAGATTCTCACTCCAGCTTACTGGGTGTGCTCGCCCCCCCTCCTGCCGAACTCGAGTAGACGTTCTCGTGCTCCTGCTACCTCATCGCGCACTTCATACCCGGTCAGGCTCAAGAAGACCGACTCCAGACTCGGGCGTTCAACAAAGAAAGCTTTGAGCTTGTCACCGAGTTCCTCGATCAGCTTTAGTGCCTCTGCTTCAGGGGCAGCCATCACCAGATCCTTGCCCCGCTCGGCAAGAGCTTCACCGAATCGGTGTCGCAATTCGTGTCGCACCTCTTCGTCTTGCGGTGTAAGTCTGAGGAGGTGGTAGCCGTAGCGGTTTTTGAGCCCTTGTGGAGTGTCGAGTGCTAGAACCCGGCCCTGATCGATGATGCAGAGTCGGTCGCAGTCTTCGACCTCATCGATATAGTGGGTGGTTACCAACACGGTAATCTCTCGCTCCTGCTGAAGGGTGCGCAGGTACTCCCAGATGCGGCTACGGGTCTGGGCATCAAGGCCTACCGTGGGTTCGTCAAGGACCAGCAGGCGTGCGTCGTGAATAAGCGCTCTGGCAATCTCCAGACGACGCTGCATCCCCTTCGACAGCGTGCGCACGAGTCGGTCGCGCCAACCTGCCAACTCCACCAGCTCGAGGAGTTCCTCTTTGCGCCTCCGTCTCACCGATGCAGGCACGCCATAGATACGACCGTGAAAATCCAGGTTTTCTGCGACGGTCAGCCTCGTATCGAGGCTTGGCTCTTGAAAGACCACCCCCAGCCTCTTCCGGACCTCTCGCGACTGTTTTGCGACATCGAGGCCGGCGATCTGGACACTCCCCTTATCCCCTCGCTGAATGGTGCAAAGTATTTCGATCAAGGTCGTTTTCCCGGCCCCATTCGGCCCCAGGAGGGCGAACAACTCATTCTCGGCCACATCGAACGAGATATCATCAAGCGCAACTGTTCGGACGTAGCGCTTGGTGACCGAGTCGATCTCGACGATGGGACCAGGGGCAGTCTGCACGGCAGTGTTCCTCTCCAACCTCCCGCTCCGGTCAGGTCGTCTTGACGACTCCTATAGGCGACCCAGCGCTAGGTCCCGCTCCACCGTCATCCATTAGGTGTCGCACCGCTTCACGTGAGAGTTGCCACAGCCGCTGGTCCTCGAAGTCGCGTGGGCGTGGCAGTTCGGTATTAACCAGGAGTTCGTGGGAGATCCGGCCGGGACCCGTGGTCATGATCACCACCCGGTCGGCAAGGTAGACCGCCTCCATCGGATTATGAGTAACAAACACCACGGTGGGCCGGGCCTGATCCCAAAGGTCGAGCAGTTCCATGCGCATGCGGAGGGATGTCAGTTCGTCTAAGGAGCTGAATGGCTCATCCATCAGCAGGAGCTCCGGCTCTAGGATGAGCGCCCGGGCGACCGACACCCGTTGCTGCATCCCTACCGACAGCTGGCTAGGGTAGTAGTCTCCGTAGCCAGCAAGGCCTACGCGCTCCAGCCACCCCTCTATACGCTGGTGGGCATCCGAACCTCGGCCATCATCCAGGACGAAGCGGAGGTTATTGCGAACCGTCATCCAGGGGAGGAGCCGTGCCTCCTGGAAGATGTAGCTGATCCTCAACCTCTCAGTCTCGGGAAACGCCACTACCCCCTCATACTCCGAGTCCAGGCCGCTAAGAATGTTGAGCAGGGTCGACTTGCCGCATCCCGAGGGACCGAGCAGGCAGACGAACTCGCCGGGGGCAATATCGAGGTCTACACCCTTGAGGGCGTGCTTCCGAGTACCTCCGGGCAGCAGGTAGGACTTGGTGACGTGGGCGATATGGACGCCTGTCACGTCCTACCCTGCTAATCTGACCGGCTTGCGCCAGCGAAACGCTGCCCGACCTAGAATACCGGAGAAACCGAAGTCGATGATGGCCAGCACGACCATCATCGTCAGGCCATAGGCCATAATCCCATTCATATTGAAGAACTGGAAGTAGAACGAGATCTGGTAGCCGACGCCGCTGGTGCGACCGAGCAACTCCGCGAGCACAATCATCTTCCAGGAGAGCGAGAGCGCTCCCCGGGCCGTACCGATGAAGTAGGGCATCAACTGGGGAACTACCACCCGACGGAAGATGAGCGGGGGCGACCTACGGTAGCTGCGGGCCATCTCGATCAGCTTCGGATCGAGCGCCCTCGTCCCCTCACGAACCTGGACGATGATCGTGGGGAGCACCGTCAAGATCAGGGCAGCGATAGCGGAGCGATCGTTTAAGCCGATGATGAGATAGGCCATCACGAACAGGACGATGCGCGGGACGGTCAGGCCCACCACCACCCAGACCTCGAACAGCTGGTCGATGACCCGAGACACCCCCATCGCCACACCCAGAACAGCACCCGCCACCATGGCCAGCGAGAATGCGATCAGCACTCGCCTCATCGTGGCCCAGACATGAAAGAAGAGCGTCCCCCGGTCGTACTCCCGGACGATGAACTCCCAGGTGGCGACCGGACCGGGCATCAACTCCCCCCCGAGCGAACGTGACGCAAGCAACCAGGCGGCCAGAAGCGCCAAAAGTCCGACCAGCCTCAGGAAGAGGCCGGTCGGCAAGACGATTGGACGGATGGTGAGGCTCCTACGCCCCAGAGTCTCCTGGCTCACGATCGCTCAGGAACAGCTGCCGATTGAAGTCGTAAGCCTACGGCAGGTAAGCTGTGGTGAAGGCCTCAGGATCGATACGTTCGATCCCCACGATCTCAGCCCCGGCCACCTCGACCAAACCCTCGACCAGATCGACGAGCCCGTCGATCAGCTCCTGATCCCAGACCTCCGGCAGACCGGCCTCCCAGCGGGCCCGGACCTCGGGGAACACCGAGGGATCGGGCAGGGTATAGAGTTCGTTCTCGAGGATCGAAGCCCAGATACCGTCGTCGCTATCTGCAACCATAGCGGCGGTGGTCATCTGCAAGGCCTCGATGAAGGTTGTGAGCACCTCGGAGTCGGTGGCTTCGTGGCCTACCACCACCAGGATCGGCAGGTCGGTAGAGAGGCCGAGCTGGTCAAGCATGTCGGTCACCATCATGACGTCACGGAATCTCCCAGTGCCAGTCATGCGGGCAACGTAGTGCCAGTATGGGATGGCAACATCGATCTCGCCGTTATCCATGAGACCGGCCATTAGCCAGGGGCCGGCCGCAAGGGTCTCGCCATCGACCTGGGGGTCGAAGTCATACTGGGTCGAGGTAAGAGCGCGAAGGATGAGCAGGCTCTTGTCATCAAGCGAGGCCGCCGCGATGGTCTTACCCCTTAAGTCCTCAAGCGTCTGAACATCGCTATCGACCGGAACCACCACGCCGCCCACGGCCTTGCCGTAGGGGTAGATCGCCTGAACCGGTAGGCCGCGGCCTCGCATCAGCACTACTCCCACGAAGTCGTCGACGGTCACATCGACCTCACCAGCCCGCAGGGCAATTTCAGTCGCCTGTTTGGTGGCGTAGGTGATTCCCTCAATGTTGAGGCCCAACTCGTCGTCGATGCCGAAGTATTCCATGGCGTGGACTACCCAGGAGAAGGTGCCCACGGCCTGCATCCCGACACGGACCGTTAAGGTCTCCTGGGAAAATGCCTGACTCGTTAGCAAGAGAGAGGCAGCTATAGCCCCCCATACCACTACAGTCTGAACGGTTTTCCGCATCATCACTCTTGCTCCTTTCACCGAGCACAATCTTAAGTCGCGGATTTCCTAATGCCCATGTAGTTAAGTCGGTGACGTGTATGTTTTAAGTCAGTGACTACTGAGGATTGATTCTAGCACGGGATCCAAACAACCTTCAAGCAACCCCTCCTAAATGCTACCCAGGCAGACTATCATAACTCCGAATTGTACAAGGATCTAAGGACACCATCCCTACGGAGTCTACGGAGGATCCAGTCTGCGGCTATCTGGTGAGGCGAACAGTGGCCTGGACCCGATATCATAATATAACCGATGCGGGGATCGATACAGGATGTTCACAATAGTCTGTCGGTAGGGATGAACATGGGGATGGCAAGGGCCGCAAATCGACCGGGCCGGCGAGCTCCACTATACCCAGTAGAGCCAGATCGGTGAGGGGCACTCTAGAGGACTTGCCACACCCTGCTCTGCTACCGAGTTATCAATAATTCACCTGCTCGCGCATAACGACAGGCAAGTGCCGTATCGCTCGCTCGCGCTCTTCAGTCTAGCTCCCAGAGGTCGCAGAACACCTCTACCTGGTCTGGGAGCGGTCGCCCGGTCTCACCCTTGTAGATTGCGTTGTACCCCGCTATTCAATGGCGGGGCCAGGTAAATCAGGTCCACACTGTCTACCCTCATGTGGTCCCACATGGTGGTTAGACAGTCGCCGTAGTAAATTAATCTTTGCGTCGGTTGCACAGCGGGGGATACACTCAGATCGCTATGAACAGATCGCTATGAAATTGCAGGCCGTTAAAGGGACAAGGGACATCCTTCCCAACCGACAGGCCTTTTGGCACCACGTGATCGGGCGTGTGGGGTCGGTAATGGCACGGTCTGGAGTCCGCGAGATCGATGTCCCGATCTTCGAGCACACTGAGGTCTTCACCCGTTCCGCCGGAGCCAGCTCCGATCTAGTAGTGCAAAAAGAGATGTACACCTTCACAGATCGGGGGGGCCGCTCCATCACCCTGAGACCAGAGTTCACAGGTGGTGTGTTACGGGCCTTCATTGAACACGGCATGGTTAACTGGCCGACACCCGTGAAGCTGTGGAGTCACGGGCCCATCTTTCGTGGCGAGCAGGTGCAACGCGGCCGCTATCGACAGTTCCACCAAGTGAATTGCGAACTCGTCGGATTACCAGGCCCACTCATCGACGCGGAAGCCATTTCCCTCCTGTACGACGCCCTCCGAGCCTGCGGCCTTAAGGACCTTGTGGTGCGCCTCGGCTCGGTGGGCGACCCGGAGGATCGTGCCCGTCACAACCACTATTTGAGAGCGGCCCTCAACCCGCACCGGGAGGCTCTGTCCGAGGCGAGCAAGACCCGCCTCGTGTTGAATCCACTCCGACTGTGGGACAGCAAGGACCCAGGTGACCAAGAACTCCTGAAGGACCTAACTCCTCCACTCGAGCACCTCTCAAACGAGGCAAGAGACCACTTCGAGGGGGTCAAGAGCTACCTCGACGACTGGGAGATCCCAGTAGAGGTCGACCCCGCCATAGTGCGGGCACTCGATTACTACCGGAGGACCGCATTCGAGATCCATCACAGCGCTATCGGTGCCCAGTCAGCTCTGGCGGGAGGAGGGCGCTATGATGGCCTTATCGGCCACCTCGGCGGCCCCGACCTCCCAGGTGTCGGCTGGGCCTTCGGTGTCGACCGAGTCCTTGACGCCCTTACCGTTGATGAGGTCGGCATCCCTAAAGAGTCTGGACCCGACCTGTTCCTCATCCCCCTCGATGAAGAGGCGGTAGGGGAGGTCGCCCGACTGGCAAGGCACCTGCGAGCCGCCTTCCGGGTGGAGCACTCCTACCGCCGTCGCAACCCCGGTCGGGGGCTGCGTGACGCCGAACGCTCTGGCGCGCCGCTCGCAGGCCTGCGCGGAGCGGCCGAGCGCGAGACCCACAGTCTCACAGTGAAGGACCTAGTCTCTGGCGAGCAGCGCGACATCCTCGAGGACAACCTCCCGGCATTCCTCCGCAAGGCTGGTAGGGCGTAGCGTGCGAAGAACCCACCAGTGCGGGCAACTCAGCACCGATTCTGCAGGAGCGAGGGTCATCCTCCAAGGGTGGGTGAACCGGCGCCGCGATCTGGGCGGTTTGGTGTTCGTCGACCTGCGCGACCGGAGCGGCCTAGTACAGGTTGTTATCGAACCGGACTCAGCCACCTTTGGAGATATGGAGGTGGTGCGGAGCGAGTTTATTATCGAAGTTCAAGGCATCGTCCGCCTGCGTCCCAAAGAGCAGCGCAGGGTCAGGCTCTCCGAGTCTGAGGGGCTAGACACCGGCGTGATCGAGGTGGTCGCCGAGAAGCTTACGGTGCTCGCCGAAGCGCAGACCCCACCCTTTCTCATAGATGGCACTGTGGACGCTAGCGAGGTCGATGAGGAGTTGCGCCTAAGACACCGCTATCTGGATCTGCGACGACCCGAAGCTGCCCACCCTCTACTGCTGAGGCACCGGATCACCAAGGCGATCTGGGACTACCTTGACAGCGAGGGGTTCGTACAGGTAGAGACCCCCCTACTGACACTCTCGACGCCCGAGGGTGCTCGTGACTACCTCGTTCCCTCACGAACGGAGCCGGGAAGCTTCTACGCGTTGCCTCAGTCGCCCCAGCTGTTTAAGCAGCTGCTGATGATGGCAGGCTTCGACCGCTATTTCCAGTTAGCGCGCTGCTTCCGTGACGAGGACCTCCGCGCTGATCGGCAACCCGATTTCACTCAGCTTGACATCGAGATGTCCTTTGTCGAGCAGGAGGATATCCTAGCCCTGAGCGAAGGCCTGATGCACCACCTGATTAGAGAGGTCCTCGGCCGGGAGCTCGCCCTCCCCTTTCAGCAGATCAGCTACCGCGAGGCGATGGATCGCTTCGGCAGCGACAAGCCCGACCTCCGCAACCCCTTCGAGCTTAGCGACCTGAGCGCCGCTTTCTCCAACACTGAGTTCCGAGCCTTCAGAGGCGCCCTTGAGGCTGGGGGCGTGGTGAGAGCGCTCGCCCTCACCGGCACAAGACTGAGTCGGAGAGAGCTCACCCAACTCGAGGAGGTCGCTAAGAGGCGGGGGGCGAAGGGGCTCGCCTGGGTACAGTTCGACGGTTCGGCCCCGAAGGGCCCCATCGCGAAGTTCCTCGGTGAGGCCGAGGTGGGGGCCCTGCAGGCGCTTGTGCCGGAGGGGGGGACGGTCCTGCTTGTGGCCGACTCTTGGACCACCGCCTGTACTGCGCTCGGAGCCATTCGTACCGAGATCCCGGCAGTCATCGGGGTAGAACTCGATGATTGCGCCCTCTCGTTCTGTTGGGTGGTGGACTTCCCCCTGCTTGAGGTAGAGGCCGATGGCACCTTCAGCTACATGCACCACCCGTTCACCCGCGCCCGCGATGAGGATCTGCCGCTGCTCGAAACAGACCCGGCTCGGGTCCGGGCGTGGGCCTACGACTTAGTCCTCAACGGCAATGAGATCGGCGGGGGTTCGCTCCGCATCCATAGACACGATGTCCAATCCCGGATGTTCGAACTGCTCGGCTTCACCCAAGAGGAGGCGGAGCGCAGGTTCGGCTTCTTCCTCCGAGCACTCGATTACGGGGCACCCCCACACGGTGGGATCGCTTGGGGTCTCGACCGCCTCATCATGATCCTCGCGGGGGCCTCAAGCCTGCGTGATGTGATCGCCTTCCCGAAGAATCAGCGTGGAATCGATCCTCTCACCGGGGCGCCCGCGCCGGTCGAGCAGGAGCAGCTAAAGGAGTTGGGCCTAGAGCTGCGCCCGACCGTAGGGGAGGGTACGTGATCGCCCTGATCTTCCTCGACCTCGACGGGACCATCATCGGTGCCGACGGAACCACCGCCGACTGTGTATGGGAGGCCGCCAGCCGCGCCAGAAAGGCGGGCATCCGTCTCAGCGCCTGCACCGGTAGACCCGGTCTCGGAGTAGCCCAGCGCATCTCAAAGCGCCTCGGTCCCACCACGCCCCACATCTTCCAGAATGGCGCAGTCATCGCCTACCCGGATGGAGAATTACTCCAAGTCATCGGCTTAAAGGAGACAGCCACCCGGGCGCTCATCAAGCGGGCACGGGACCTCGGATTGGTCCTGGAACTCTACACGCCCACTAGTCTCTATGTGGAGCGCAAGACCGCTATCAGCGAGGCCCACTCGAAGCTGATCGGCATTACCGCCCTCGTTTCCGATCTCAACGACATCGCGGCCAACGAACCGGTGATCCGGGCACAGTGGGTTATCGAGTCCAAACACCTAGGGGAGGTGCGCAATGTCGAGGCAGAAGAGACCCAGATCGGGGTGGCCACTTCACCTGCCATGGCGGACACCTACTTCGTGAGCGTCACCAAGGCCGGGGTGTCCAAGGGCAGCGCTGTCCGACAGGTCACCCGAACTCTCAAGGTGGATCCGGGGCAGGCCATGGCCATCGGCGACAGCGTTGGAGACCTTTCCATGCTCGAGGCTGTCGGGTTCCCGGTTGTCATGGGTGGAGCTCCTGAGGAACTCAAGGAGCGCTTTCCCTCTATCGTTCCAGATGTTGAGAACTGTGGGGCTGCGGTCGCCCTCGAGCAGGCATTGGCTAGTGGCGGTGCAGGTGAATAAGCACTCAGGTCGACATTCGAAACAACAGGTTACACTCCGACTTATGAGCCGGGACAGCATCGGTGGGCTTCCGGCCCGAGTCGGGCAGACCGTAACGCTATACGGATGGATTACTGCGGTCAGGAGCAGCGGTAAGATCGCCTTCCTCCAGCTGCGCGACGGCAGCGGGTTCGTGCAGGGTGTCGTCGTGCGGGGGGAGGTTCCAGACGAGGTGTTCAACCTCTCTACAAGTCTCAGCCAGGAATCGAGCCTCAAAGTCACCGGTGTGGTGCGCCAAGATCCCCGTGCACCCAGCGGAGTCGAACTCGGAGTCGCCGGCCTCGAACTTATCTCCCGGACTGAGGACTACCCCATTACCCCAAAGGAGCACGGGGTCGACTTCCTGTTCGAAAGGCGCCACCTCCACCTCAGACATCGCAGCCCCTGGGCTACGCTGCGGGTGCGCGACAGCCTCATCAGAGCCATTCACAACTTCTTCTATGAGCGCGATTTCATCCGCTTCGATCCCCCTATGTTCATGCCCACTGTGGTCGAAGGAACTACCGATCTGTTCAAAGTGGACCTCTTCGGCACTGACGAGGTTTACCTCTCTCAGTCGGGACAGCTCTACGCCGAAGCTGGCGCCATGGCACATGGCAAGGTCTACACCTTTTCGCCTGTATTTCGAGCGGAAAAGAGTAAGACCAGGAAGCACCTATTGGAGTTCTGGATGATGGAGCCCGAGGTCGCGTATCTCGACCACGAGGGTAACATGCAGCTACAAGAAGAGCTTCTCACCTACCTAGTCGCCCACATCCTCGACGAGCGCAGCGCCGAACTCGAGATGCTTGGGCAGGACCCTTCCAAGCTCGAACCGGCCGCCTCCGAACCCTATCCGCGCCTGACCTACGATGAGGCCCTCGAACTGCTCGGGGGTCTCGATCTAGGCCTAGCTTGGGGCGAGGACTTCGGAGCCCCTCACGAGACGGCCCTCGGGAATCTGTTCGATCGACCGGTCATCATCGAGGCTTGGCCTACTAGAACCAAGGCGTTCTACATGGAACCCTTCGAGGGTGATCCGACCCGGGTTAAGGCCAACGATGTCATCGCCCCCGAAGGGTATGGCGAGATTGTCGGCGGCTCACAACGCATCCACGACCTTGAACTGCTCAAGCAGCGCATCACGGAGCACAACCTCCCCACCGAGCCGTTCGCGTGGTACCTCGACCTGAGGCGGTACGGGAGCGTCCCCCACTCGGGCTTCGGCCTCGGCATTGAACGCACCCTAGCCTGGCTCACCGGAGAGCACCACCTCCGGGGAACCATCCCCTTCCCGAGGACGCTGACACGCCTCTACCCGTAGTCCATCCAGACCGTCACGGACTACTGAGTCTACTGAGTGAGGAGGGGATCGCCACATGTCCGAGGAAGGTCTCTGCAGGTCTGCCACTCCGCAGGATCAGGAGGTGCTCCAGACCGTTACTCAACACCGTCTTCGAGATAGATCGGTAGAGGATCTCCTCCGTTTCGACATCCAGACCCAGACCACTCTCGACATCGAAGTCGAGGACTGCAACTAGGAGCAGGTCAACCCGCTGCACGAAGGCCTTCGGGGCTGCGAGCACCTCGGGCCAGACGCCAACCTCGATCATAGCGTCCCGAAGGGCGCCAAGGATACCCTCCAACCTCAGAGAATCCGCCGTGGGGAGGTCAATGGGTACGAGTGAGGAGCGCTCCAGGCCAGAGCCGTCAATCACCACCAATCTAACCTCTTGAACGGCCCGTTCAACTGAGGCCAGCGACGAGGTCTTCGGGATGAGGCTAGGTGGCGCGTCACGCTGGAGACCTGAGAACAGGTACGCTAGGGAACTTATGAGAAGAAAGGTGGAGACGAGAATCTGTGGCGTCATAAGCACCCTCAGCAGAGAACCCATCATCCCTCCACCCTAGAAAGCACCGGAGGCCAGGGTTGCCAGCGCAGCAGCAAGGGCCCCGGGTAAGTGCTCAGAGAAGAGGTCTTCGGGGTTGAACTCGAGTAGCAAGCCCTTCCCCCCCGCCCCAGCTAAGATGATGAGGGGGGCGGCCCGAGGGGGAGATGCCCGGTAGCCACTCGATTGGAACAGGGTGTCTGCAAGGGCTTGGGCGTAGCGGCGCCCCAACTCCAGGTTCGAGGTCAGTCCAAGCAGGATCCTGTGGCGCACACTGCCCGGATCGAGTCCCGGCGTGACCCGGTCAACATTCTCCTGAATGGCCGGGATCGGTCTCTTGAAAGCGTCAGTCTCCTCCAGGAAATAGATGTTGTACTGGCCACGCGGGATCTCTGCTGCGTGGATCGATACAAATAGGTCGGCCCCGATGCCGCGACTCGAGCGCGTAGTGAGGTCCAAGTCGGTGTCACCGGTTCGGGTGAGCTCCGCGAGGTAGCCTAGACCGACCAGCTCCGTCCGAAGTTGTTTGGCGAAGGCGAGCACGAGACTGCTCTCGCTGCCGAAACCCGCGAAGATCTGCCCGGTGTCCGCCCCACCATGACCGGCGTCGATTACGAGGTGCACAGGCACGGCTGCGACCAGCGCCTCCTCCCCGCTAGTGGGAAGGAGATCAATGATGATCTCGAAGCCAGCACCGGCAACCGTCTCGAACAGACGGTAGTTCGTGCCGGCCTCCAGTGTCAGGCGGAAGTCGCTGAATCCGCCCCCCGGCAGAAGGTCGGCCCGACGAAACGAGTCGCCACTGTAGGACTGGGGTCCGGTGGTATCGGTGCGGTCCAAGCGGAGTTGCAGGGTATTGGGCGATCGATTAAAGACCCTGTACGGGACCGGTCCACTGAGCCGGAGGATGATGCGCTCGCCGCCAGCAGACGCCTGGACTGTAACCAGATCCACAGAAGCTCGGGGGAGGACTACCACGACGGTGCTTTCAGCGGAAACGAACGACACCTGGCCGCCGAAAGCCTCGACCACAGGTCTAACAGGGACAAACAGAACGCCCCCCACAAAGATTCCCGCAGGACCACGGAGTACTTGACCATTCAGGCGGAGGCCGTCCCCGCTCACCAGAGCCTCCTCCACGGTATTGAGGGTCCGAAGTTGAAGAATGCGACCCGCAAGTTGGAAGGTGGCGAGTCCCGACTGCCGGTCAAGTAGGTAAGACGATCCCAGTGCACCTGCGAGGCCCTCCGCCGGCGCGTAGGACACGCTGGGTATGAGGTCAAGCATGAGTCCTGAAACCGATACCCCGTTCACCCTAAGCTGGGGTTGAACGAATCCTACTGCGAGGAGCGACACCAGTACCACCAGGGCGGTGTGGATCATGAGGAACCCTTGAGTCCCCGCTCCATCTGCCGGCGCGCATCCTTCTCCCCCTCCTTGCGACGCTTGTCATAGTTCTTGCGGCCGCGGGCGAGGGCTAGGCCGAGCTTCGCCCAGCCGTTCTTGAAGTGGAGGCCGGTGGGGACCATGGTCAGGCCCTGTCGCTCCAGGGCCTTCTTGATGCGCCGCAGTTCGCCCCGGTGTAGCAGGAGTTTGCGGCTCCTCACAGGGTCGTGGTTGTTGTGGCTGGCGTTCCGATAGACAGGGATGTTCATACCCTCCAGGTACAATTCGCCACCCCTGAACCGGGCGTACGCCTCGGTAAGGGACCCTCCCCCATTCCGGAGGGACTTGATCTCGCTCCCCGTGAGCACGATGCCAGCCTCAAACCTGTCAAGGAGTTCGTAGTCGTGGCGAGCTCTTCGGTTTCTGAGCATCCCAAATCGAGCATACCGAAATTCATCTCCAGACCGGACAACAACCGTCCCCAACAACGGTCAAAGGGAGACGAGTTCCCAAGACAGCGTTATGGACCCCCACACCGGCGAACTACTGTCCCGCGAGCGGGGTGCACCCACACTTAGCAATCACCAGCGTCCCAATGAGCTATGATCTGGAGGCGATCTGCGCCCGACTGACTGCGGCGGGTCCGTGTTACGCATCCCCACCCAAGTCCCAAGGCGTCCTGGGACCATGGGGACAGACATTCCCCCGCAATAAATGTCGGACCGGGCCTCTCTCGACCCGGATTTCGAAGATAATAAGCACTTGGCGTTAGCACCCACGGCACACCGAACCCGGGTGACCGTCCAAAAACGACCGGTTAATGATCACACCTTAAAATCATCTGCAGAACAACTCATGGATTCAAAGGTCTCCTGAATCCGCAAGTCTACAGGTCCAGTTTTGCCAAGTGGGCATTGTCCTCGATGAACTCCCTTCGAGGCAGCACCTCGCTCCCCATCAGCATCTCGAACGTCTCGCTCACCTCGAACGCATCAGCGATGGTCACGCGGTGTAGCACCCTCGTCTCTGGGTTCATAGTAGTTTCCCACAGCTGCTCCGGGTTCATCTCGCCGAGCCCCTTGAATCGCTGGATCTCGTAGCGGCGCCCTCTGTTCCGCTTTAACAACCCCTGGAGCAAGGCGTCGTCGTAGACGTACGCGACCTCCTTACTACGGCTGAAACGGACCCTATAGAGTGGTGGCTGGGCGATAAAGAGATAGCCGGCATCGATCATGGGACGCATGTACCGATAGAAAAAGGTGAGAAGCAGGGTGCGGATGTGGCTACCGTCCACGTCGGCGTCGGTCATGATGATGATGCGGTGGTAGCGGACATCCTCAAGGTTGAAATGGGTGTCGTCACCGGTCCCCTCAATACCTGCCCCGATCGCGGCCACCATAGCCCGGATTTCGGTGTTCTTAAGGATCTTAGCGATATTGGCCCTCTCTACATTGAGGATCTTGCCCCGAAGAGGGAGGATAGCCTGGAAACGCCGTTCCCTCCCCTGCTTGGCGCTTCCCCCAGCAGAATCACCCTCAACGATGTAGATCTCGCTCACGCTGGGATCCTCCGCCTGGCAATCTGCGAGCTTACCGGGCAACTCATCATTGTCGAGGGGATTAGCTCTGCGGACGAGGTCACGGGCCTTGCGCGCCGCCTCTCGCGCCTTGGCAGCGTTGGCGGCCTTCTCAATGATTACTTTAGCGACCCTAGGGTTCTCTTCGAGATACTCACCAAGCTTCTCATAGACAACGGATTGAACCGCAGTCTGCGCCTCAGGATTCAGCAGCTTGACCTTGGCCTGAGATTCGAATTGGGGATCGGATAGTTTTACCGAGATCACGCAGGAGACGCCCTCGAGGAAATCCTCTCCGGTCGGGGCCGGATCGCCCTTCTTAATCATGTTCTTAGTCCGCGCGTAGTTATTGAGGACCCTGGTATAGGCGGTCTTGAAGCCCGTGAGATGGGTGCCCCCATCTCGATTGGTGATCATATTGGCGTAGGTAAGGAGCGTCTGACTATATCCCCCCGTGTGGACGAGGCCGACCTCGACTTCGATCTCCTCCTCCTTCTCCTGGACCTCAACAGTACATCGACTCCTAAGAAGGATCGGGGTAGTGTAGAGAGGCTTGGGCTCACCAGCAACGCTTGCAGCAAAGGCACCGACACCACCCTCCTCGCAGAACTCCTCCTCACGGTTCTCCCCACCCCGGCGGTCCTGGAGACGGAAGCGAACGCCGCCCGTCAGGTAGGCAAGTTCGCGGAGGCGGCGTCGGATCCGCTGGTATTCGAAGGAGCGTACATCCTTAAAGATCTCCGGGTCCGGGAGGAACGCGACGGTGGAACCCGTGTCGGACTTCCTGACGGTCCCAACGGATTGGATCGGAAAAGTCACTTCGCCACGGTCGAAGCGGATCCGGTAGCACTTGCCCCCCTTGCGCACCTCGGCCTCGAGGAAGGTCGAGAGGGCATTCACGACGGAACTGCCCACACCGTGCAGACCACCCGACACCTTGTACGCCGATGAGTCGAACTTGCCCCCGGCGTGGAGCTCAGTGAAGATCACCTCAATAGCAGGACGTCCCTCCTTCTTCATAACTTCGACAGGGATCCCGCGACCGTTATCTGTAACCGAGACCGAGCCGTCGTCTTCGAGGGAAATAGCGATCATGTCGGCAAAGCCAGCAAGGGCCTCGTCAACGGCGTTATCGACAATCTCAGTTAGAAGCTGATGGTATCCGTCGACCCCCGTCCCACCCTGGACGTACATGGCGGGTCGTCTGCGAACCCCCTCCAAGCCTTTAAGCACCTTGATACTTTCAGCGGTGTACGTAGCCAAAACACGCCTCCAAAGGTGAGGGAAACCTCCCAAGTACTATCGGGGTGAACAGCCCACCCTGCTCACAACTATTCATTTTAGCAGCCTGTCGGACTTTGTGTGAGACTTGAGATTATACAATCAAGACGTTGGCCTTGGTCAGGAGTCCTTTGATGGGGAAGTTCGTAGAGCGTGATCAGTCGCAGTTGTTTCTGCTTCCGGTAGA
>MKWU01000794.1_pt1 | contig 59194 bp, 53 predicted proteins | sample 809101 | NCBI WGS metagenome assembly MKWU01 (sample SAMN05860141, study PRJNA318959) | sponge metagenome | host: Aplysina aerophoba | place: Slovenia: Piran, Adriatic Sea, Gulf of Piran | collected 2013-05-07 | reverse complement strand
AGAGACAACTGTCAGCCGCCGGAACTTTCTCGTCCGGGGTGGAGGCGCCCTGGTCTCTCTATTCCTGGGCGCCGGCTGCTCGGACAAAGGCATGGGGCCGGTAGAGCCTGACCCGCCCGAGACGCCCGAGCCGCCGCAACCAACGCCGACACCACCACCTGAAGATCGGGTCGACGTGATCGTGGTGGGCGCCGGTCTGTCCGGGCTGGTCGCCGCATACGAACTGCACTTGGCGGGGCACGATGTCCGGGTTATGGAAGCAAGGAACGAGGCCGGGGGACGGGCACAGACGCTTCGCGAGCCCTTCGACGACGGGCTCATCGCCGAAACCGGCCCGGCCCGTATCCCGCCCGATCATGATCTTACACTCGGCTACATCGACCACTTCGGCATCGAGACTTCTCCCTTCTATACGCAGGAGGGTGAGTACCTCGTCGTTTCCGATCCGGAGAACCGCCACCGGGAGACGCCGGGCGTGTTCCTTCGTGGGGGGCGGGACGCGTGGCTCAAGATTCCGGCTGGGACCGATGCCCTGCCGATGGCCTTCGTCGAAGCGCTTGGAGACCGTGTGCGGACCGGCTCGCCGGTGACGAGGGTGGTCCGGAATGAGACCGGGGTGGTGGCCACCTTCGGAAGCGGCAACGCCGCGGAGGAACTGAGGGGCAGCCACCTCGTCTGCACGGTTCCCCTCCCCGTCATCGACAAGATCGTGTTTGAGCCAGGCCTCTCGGAAGCTAAGCAATCGGCCATCGAGGCCACCTCCTACGCGGACGTCACCCGGGTTTACGTCCAGTATGCGGAGCGAAGGTGGGAGGGCGACGGCTTGAACGGATGGGGATTGTCGTTTGTAGATGGGTACTCGGAGTTCTGGCATCCCACCTGGAACCAGAAGGGGCCTCGGGGTATCCTGATGTCCTACATGTTCGGAGACCAGGCGCGCGCGGTCGCGGCGATGGATCCCGGCGCCATCGTGCCCGGCTTCATCGATCGCTTTGATGGCCTGTTCCCCGGCTCGCGCGAGGTTGCGGAACACGGAACCCACTTCGCGTGGGAGCACCAGCCCTGGATTGGGGCGGCCTTCGCCCAGTACGATCCCCCGTTTTCGGAGCGCCCTGAATTGGCATCGCCCGAGGGCCCCATTCACTTCGCTGGCGAGCATGCATCGGATCATCGGGGGTGGATGCAGGGCGCCCTCCAATCGGGCCTGCGGGCGGCCAAGGAGATCGATACGACGGTGACCGAGGAGCACTCCCGCGCGACCGTGGCAATCTCGCGGCGGCAGATGGTGCGCCGTATTGCGGGCATCCCGAATGTGCCTGCATGGTTGGCGCCCTGATCGTGGACAAGGTGAGCGCGAACCGGCCCTCACCCGAGGGGCTGGCGTGTGGTAGCGTGGCGGTAGGACATTGATCGGGTGAGCGCTATCGCGCAAGGACCGCTTTCTGGGACGTTCAACCCCGGGATATTGGAACGGCGATCAAGTAACTGAACGAGATCATTGGGCCTTGACGCACCGCACCTGTCCGCCTACTTTCCTCACTATAACTGACCAGTCAGGACACCAAGAAACACCCCCCGGAGACCCCAATGTTCACCCCGGATCAAATCGATCATTACAGCCGCGAAGGATACGTCGTCTACCCCAATTTCATTTCCGGGGATGACCTGTCCAGGCTGCTGGCGGAAATAGATCGGGTATCGGAAGGCAATACGAAAGCAAGTCACGACGCCTCGCGCATGGAGATGGAGCCGAATCAGGCACCGGACGGCACACTGGTACGGCGTATCTACGAGCCTTGCACTTACTATCAACCCTACAGGGACTTCTCCGAGTCCACTGCCCTGCTGGACTGCGTCGAACAGCTTTTCGGACCGAACCTGCTCTTCCACTACAGCAAAATCAACATGAAGCCGCAGAATATCGGGTCCGTCGTGGAGTGGCACCAGGACCTGTCCTATTATCCCCTGACCAATCGCGATTCGGTGTCCATCCTCTTCTACCTCGACGACACCTCCGAGGAGAACGGCTGCCTCAAAGTCATACCCAGGCGCCACACGGCTCCCCTGATGAGCCACAGCACGGAGGGGTTCTTTCGGGGCAAGGTCACGGAGGAAGTGGACGATGCCGATGCCGTGCTGCTGGAAGGCACCGGGGGCACGGCGATTTTCATGAGCGCCATGACGCCTCACGCGTCGGCCATCAACTCGTCGGACCGGCCGCGAAAGACGCTCATCCTCAGCTATCGCGTGGCCGACGCCTTCCCCATCCACTGCGGGGTCATGTCCGACAAGGTCGAAGCGCACAGCCGGCTGGTCCGCGGCGAACGGGCGTCACAGGCCCGTTTTACCATGACGGATTTCCCCATACCGCGTTATGAAGACGAGGTCGCTTCGCTGTACGATCTGCAGGAGAGGTCGCGGAAGTCGGCATAGAGGCGGAGGCGGCGCAGCATAACAACAAACTCGCGATTATTGCCCTCGCGGGTCATGCCCAACGTTCTTAGCCCAGCCAGAAAACAAAAACGCCCCGTGGACTTTCGTCGTTACCGGGGCGTCTTGCATATTCAGATTTTCAGTACTGGTATTACTGATTCCTATCAGGCGGTGATCTGTCTTCCTATTTTACATCGGATTCGTACTTGAAATACCCACTTATCACATCAATCTTAGTCTCTACCCGGTCAATCCTGTCTACCAACTTAGTCTCTACCCGGTCAATCCTGTCTTCCAACTTAGTCTCTACCCGGTCAATCTTAATTTCTACCTTGGCAATCTTGTCTTCCAACTTGGTCTCTACCCGGTCAATCCTGTCTACCAACTTGGTCTCTACCCGGTCAATCTTGTCTTCTAATCTAGACAGATGATCCCGTGTGCCGGACTCTACGAATACATACACGGCAACACAGCCCGTTATCAGGGCGGCTTTCATGACTACGTTCATCCAGGATTTCCTGGCCAATTTCAACCTCCCTCGAAATCAACCTGCTTTGGATGTCATCCGTACCTGTAGTCATTAGTCAACGATAGTCTACAAATATCGAATTTAAATTTGTTTATTCGCCCGCAGTCTCAGGGCAAATCCGTGCTCCCCATGAGGTAGCGGTCCACTTCACGGGCGGCGCCCCGGCCTTCGTAGATGGCCCAGACCACCAGGCTCTGGCCGCGACGGGCGTCGCCGGCCGCGAAGACGTTCTCGACGTTGGTGGCATACTTCCCGAATTCGGCCTGGGCGTTTGACCGGCCGTCCCGCGCTACTTCGAGCTGCTCGATCACCGTATCCTCGGGACCCGAGAATCCCATAGCCAGCAGAACGAGATCGGCGGGCCATTCCTGCTCCGTACCCTTCTTGGGGCTGAAGGGCGCCCCGTTGCTGGGCGCCGACCAGTCGAGATCGATGGTGCGCAGGGCCTTGATCCTGCCATGCCCGTCGCCGATAAATTCGACGGTGCTGGTGTCGTAACGCCGCGGGTCGTCGCCGAAGAGGGCCTTGCCTTCTTCCTGGCCGTAGTCGAGCTTGTAGACCACCGGCCACTCGGGCCAGGGGTTGCCAGGTGCGCGCTCGGGTGGCGGTTTCGGGATGACGTCGAACTGGCTGATCGTCTTGCATCCGTGGCGGATGGCCGTACCCACGCAGTCGGTCCCCGTATCGCCGCCGCCGAGGACGATCGTGTGCTTGTCCTTCGCCGAGATGTAATTGCCGTCCGCATGGCCGGAATCCAGCAGGCTTTTCGTGTTGGCGTGGAGGAACTCCATGGCGAAATGTACGCCGTCCAGTTCGCGTCCCGGCGCGTTCCGCACGAAATCGTTGGGCTTGGTGGCGCCGGTGCAGATGACCACCGCGTCGTTTTCGTTCTTCAGGTCTTCGGCGGGGATGTCCTTGCCGATCTCCACGCCCGTTACGAACTCGACGCCCTCGGCCGTCATCTGGTCGAGGCGACGCTGGACGACCTTCTCCTTATCGAGTTTCATGTTCGGGATGCCATACATCAGTAGGCCGCCGGGCCGGTCGGACCGTTCGTAGACTTTCACGCTGTGTCCGGCGCGGTTGAGTTGTGCGGCGCAAGCCAGGCCCGATGGTCCGGAACCAATGACGGCGACCTTCCTGCCGGTCCGTTCCGGGGGCGGCTCGGGCTGGATCCAGCCTTCTTCGAAACCCCGGTCCACGATGGCGCACTCGATGGTCTTGATGGTCACCGGGTCGGCGTTGATACCCAGGACGCAGGATCCCTCGCAGGGCGCGGGGCAGACGCGTCCGGTGAACTCGGGGAAATTGTTGGTCTTGTGGAGCTGCTGGAGGGCTTCCTTCCAGTGGTTCCGGTAGACGAGGTCGTTCCAGTCGGGGATGAGGTTGTGCAGAGGGCAGCCCGATGCGCCAGGGCCCTTGCCCATAGGCGCCCCGGTGTGGCAGAAGGGGATGCCGCAATCCATGCAGCGCGCGCCCTGCTCCCGCAGCGAATCATCCGCCATGGGCAGGACGAATTCTTCCCAGTCTCCTACGCGTTCGACGGGGTCCCGGTAACCTGCCGTACCCCGTTCAAACTCCATGAATCCTGTGGTTTTACCCATAACTGTCTTAGCTACTCTCTGATTCGCGATCGAGTTCCTGCGAGAATCCGTTTACGCATCGCGCGCTATACCTTGCCACCATTCACGCCCAAGGGGACCGCATCGCGCGCTATCCCTTGCCACCATTCACGCCCAAGGGAACGGCATCGCGTGCGGCTTCCACGGGATGGCCATTGGTCTTCGCTTCTTCCTCCGCCCTGGCGGCCATTTCCTGCAGCGCGCGTCGATAGTCGACAGGCATGACCTTGACGAAAGCACCCTGGAGTTCGGACCAGCGGGCCAGCACGTCCTCGCCGCGGTCGCTTCCGGTATGCCGGACGTGGGTTTCGATCAGTCCGCGTACCTCGGCGATATCCTCGCCGTCCACGAGGGGTTCGAGGTCCACCATCTCATGGTTGCACAGTCCGGGGAAGACGCCCTTCTCGTCGAGGACGTAGGCGACGCCGCCACTCATGCCCGCGGCGAAGTTGCGCCCCACCGGTCCGATGACGACCACGCGTCCACCGGTCATGTACTCGCAACCGTGGTCGCCGATGCCTTCTACAACGGTCTCGGCGCCGCTGTTCCGCACGGCGAAGCGCTCGCCGGCGCGTCCGCGGAAAAAGGCCTGGCCGCCGGTGGCGCCGTAGAGGGCCACATTACCGATGATCACGTTCTCGGTGGGCACGAACCCCGCGTTCTCCGGCGGGAAGATCGCCAGGAGTCCGCCGGACAGTCCCTTGCCCGTGTAGTCGTTCGATTCGCCTTCCAGCAAGAAGGAGATGCCGGGGGCCAGGAAGGCGCCGAAACTCTGTCCTGCCGATCCGTGCAGCCTGACGCGTATGGTATTCTCCGGCAGGCCCTCTTCGCCGTGCCGGCGCGACACCTCGGCGCTGAGCATGGCGCCCGTCGTACGGTCGATGTTGTTGATCGCGTGCCGCAACACCACGCGCTGGCGGTCCTCGAGGGCTTCCGTCGACAATTCGATGAGCCGCTGATCGAGCTTCTTTTCCAGGCCGTGGTCCTGACTTTCACAGCAGTAGCGCGCAACGCGGTCCGGGGCGTCGACAGGTTCGAGCATCCGGGTGAAATCCAGTCCTTTCGCCTTCCAGTGGTCGATGGCCATGCGTGTATCGAGACAGTCGGTGCGCCCCACCATCTCGTTCACCGTCCGGAAACCCAGCTGGGCCATCTGCTCCCGCATCTGCTCGGCGATGAACATCATGAAGTTGATGACGTGCTCCGGCTGACCCGTGAAGCGTTTGCGCAGTTCCTCGTCCTGCGTGGCCACGCCGACGGAGCAGGTGTTCAGGTGGCACTTGCGGAGCATGATGCATCCGCTGACCACCAGGGCGGCCGTGGCGAAACCGAATTCCTCGGCGCCCAGCATGCAGGCGATGATCACGTCGCGGCCCGTCTTCAGCTGGCCGTCGGTCTGCACCACGATGCGGCCCCGCAGGTCGTTCTGGACCAGCACCTGCTGCGTCTCGGCCACGCCCAGTTCCCAGGGCACGCCCGCGTGCTTCATGGACGATTCGGGCGAGGCGCCCGTGCCGCCGTCATACCCGCTGATGAGGACTACGTCGGCTTTGCCCTTGGATACGCCGGCCGCGACCGTGCCCACGCCCACTTCGGCTACGAGCTTGACATGGATGCGGGCCCGGTCGTTGGCGCTCTTCAGGTCGTGGATCAACTGCGCCAGGTCCTCGATGGAATAGATGTCGTGATGGGGCGGCGGCGAGATGAGGCCCACGCCCGGGGTCGACTTGCGCACGCGCGCGATCTCTTCGAAGACCTTGTGGCCCGGCAGCTGTCCGCCTTCACCGGGCTTGGCGCCCTGGGCCATCTTGATCTGAAGGTCCGTTGCGTTGACCAGGTAATTGCTCGTCACGCCGAACCGGCCCGAGGCCACCTGCTTGATGGCGCTGTTTCGCCAGTCGCCGTTCTCGTCCGGGTAATAACGGTCCGGGTCCTCGCCCCCCTCGCCCGAGTTGCTCCGGCCGCCGATGCGGTTCATGGCGATGGCCAGGGTTTCGTGGGCTTCCTTGCTGATGGAGCCGTAGGACATGGCTCCGGTGGAGAACCGCTTGACGATCTCCGAGGCCCGTTCCACCTCGTCGATGGGCACCGGGGGTTGGACCTGTTTGTACTCGAAAAGGCCCCGCAACGTGCCCAGCAGCTTCGTCTGCTCGTCGATCTGGTCCGTGTACTGCCGAAAAAGTTCGTAATCGCCCGTGCGCGTCGAAGACTGCAGCAGCGCGATGGTATGGGGGTTGAAGAGGTGGTGCTCGCCGTCGCTTCGCCACTGGTAGTAGCCGCCCACGTCGAGCGTCTGGCTGTCCGCCACAGGGCGGTCCGGATATCCGCAATGATGGTGTTCCCGGTACTCCGCCTCGATTTCCGGCAGGCCGATGCCTTCGATGCGGGACGCGGTCCAGGTGAAGTACTTGTCGATCACCGACTGCTTCAGGCCGATGGCTTCGAATATCTGCGCGCCGTGATAGGACTTGATCGTCGAAATGCCCATCTTGGACATGGTCTTCAACACGCCCTTGCAAAGGGCCTTGAGCAGGTTCTCCTGTGCCTTTTTGCCGTCGATCGACACATCGATCAGGCCGTCGATGTTCATCCACTCCACTGTTTCGAGGGTCAGGTAGGGGTTGATCGCGTTCGCCCCGTAGCCAATGAGCAGGCAGAAGTGCATGACCTCTCGCGGCTCGCCCGATTCGACGACGATGGCCGCGCTGGTCCGCAGTCCTTCGCGGATGAGGTAGTGGTGGACGGCTGCGGTGGCCATCAGGCTCGGTATCTGGACCTGTTCCGGACCCACGCCCCGATCGGAGAGGATGAGCAGGGTCGCGCCCCGGTCCCGGATGGCCCGGCCCGCTTCGCGGCATAGCTCGTCTACGGCCGCTTCCAGGGCGCCGGGCGCGTCGGACCGCTTGAACAGGGCAGGCAGGATCTCTGTTTTCAGGCCGGGACTATCAAGACCGCGTATGCGCGCGAGTTCGCCGTTGGACAACACCGGCCGCGCGATGCGTAGCTGGCGGCAGTGTTCAGGCGTTTCGGCAAAAAGGTCCTGTTCCGGACCGATGGATGTATCCACGGACGTGACCAGTTCCTCACGGATGGCGTCCAGAGGCGGGTTGGTCACCTGGGCGAAAAGCTGCTTGAAATAGTGAAAGAGCAGTTGCGGCTTGTTGGACAGGACGGCCAGCGGGGCGTCGTTGCCCATGGATCCGATCGGCTCCGCGCCCGTCGCGGCCATGGGTCCGATGAGGATCTTCAGTTCCTCGCTGGTGTAGCCGAAGGCGCGCTGCCGTTCTTCCAGCGTTTCCAGGTTCAACTGGGGCACGTCATCCGGTTCCGGCAGGTCGTCCAGATTCTCCATATGCTCCGCGAGCCACGCGCCGTAGGGCCTGCGCGTACTGATCTCGTGCTTGATTTCCTCGTCGGTGATGATGCGTCCCCGGATCGTGTCGATCAGGAACAGGCGTCCGGGCTGCAGCCGGCCGCGGGTAAGGATGCGTTCAGGCGGGATCTCCAGCACGCCGGCTTCCGAAGCGCCGACGACGAAGCCATCCTTCGTCACCACGTACCGGAAAGGCCGCAGTCCGTTGCGGTCGAGCGTGGTGCAGATCCGGTCGCCGTCGCACGCCGCGATCAACGCCGGGCCGTCCCACGGTTCCATGAGGCAGGCGTGGTAGGCATAGAAGGCCTTCTTCTCCTCCGACATGGACTCGTGGTTCTCCCATGCCTCGGGAATCATCATCATCAACGCGTGGGGCAGTGACCGACCCGTGGCGACCAGCAGTTCCGCCGCGTTGTCGAACCCGGCGGTGTCGCTGGCGCCTTCCCGGATGATCGGACTCAGCTTTTTCATGTCGTCGCCGAACAGCGGGGACGCAAAAAGCGCTTCCCGTGCGCGCATCCAGTTCTGATTGCCGCGGATCGTGTTGATCTCGCCGTTGTGGCATAGCAGACGGTAGGGATGGGCCAGCCGCCAGGAGCCCAGCGTATTCGTGCTGTATCTGGAATGAACCAGCGCCAGGGAGGTAACGATCGATTCGTCGGAGAGGTCGCGGTAGAAGGAATCCAGCTGGTCCGCCCGCAACAGGCCCTTGTAGACGATGGTCTTGCTCGACAGGCTGGCGATGTAGAAGTCGTCGCGGTTGTCCTCGGGGAGCTTCGCGTCCACGGCGTTTTCGATAACTTTCCGGACCACGTAAAGCTTGCGCTCGAACTGGTCCTGGTCCGCCGCCAGGTCGCCCCGGCCGATGAAGAACTGCCGGATAAGCGGCGATACCTGCGTGGCCAGTTCACCGGCCTGGGTGAAATCCACCGGCACGTCGCGCCAGCCAAGGAAAACCTGGTCTTCCTCCCAGACCGTCTTTTCGATCGCCCGCTCGCACCAGCGGCGGTGTTCGGCTTTACGCGGAAGGAAAACCATGCCCACGGCGTAGTCGCCTGCATCAGGAAGGGATAAGCCGCCCAGCCTGCACTGCCTTTTGAAAAAGGAGTGGGGTAGCTGGAACAGCAGGCCCGCGCCGTCGCCCGTGTGGGGATCGCATCCGCAAGCGCCGCGATGCTCCAAATTGACCAGTACCCGGATGGCATTGCGTATGATGGCGTAAGACTTCTCGCCGTTCAGATTCGCGACGATACCCACGCCGCACGCGTCGTGCTCATAGGCCGGATCGTACAACCCCTGGGGCTTTTTCATATAAAAATGGCCCTTGAATCGCACCCTTTCGGTTGCGAAAATAAAATACGGGAACGCGATTTCCAGTTGCTCAATTCAAACCGGAGTACTGGAATACCGTTGATTCGCAATAACAGACACGGTTACTTGAAGGAGGAAAAGAGAGGAAGTCCGTTATCCGTAATTGTACCAAATTTCCGGTTGAAACTCTGTATATAACCCGCTCGATCAAGTAAGTAAAGTAGAAAATCGACCTGATTCATTATTAGGAGAACAGTGGACAGTATCCAATCCCTCACCGATCTCGAACTGCGCGGCCGACGCGTCCTCGTCCGGGTGGACTTCAACGTGCCACTCGATAAAGCGGGCTGCGTAACCGACGACACCCGCATCCGTGCGTCGCTGCCCACGCTGCAGCACATTCTGGACCACGGTGGACGAGCCATTTTGATGACCCATCTCGGCCGGCCAAAGGGCGTCACGGAGGACCTTCGCCTGAAACCGGTGGCGGACCGCCTGTCCCTCCTTCTGGGTAGGCAGGTCGGCTACGTGGGGGAGACGGTCGGACAAGCGGCCGGGCATGCGGCGGAAGCGCTTAAGGACGGAGAATGTCTACTACTGGAGAATGTCCGGTTTAACGACGGGGAGACCCGGAACGATCCGGATTTCGCGCGAGAACTGGCTGCGCTGGGCGACATCTATGTCAATGACGCCTTCGGCACGGCCCACCGCGCCCACGCGTCCACCGAAGGGGTAGCGCGCATCCTACCCGATCGCGCGGCCGGATTCCTCATGCAAAAGGAACTGGATTATCTCTCAGGTGCGATTGAAAATCCCAAGGGGAAGCTGGTCGTCTTACTTGGGGGGGCTAAGGTCTCGGACAAGATCGGAGCGACGCGCCGGTTTATCGAAATCGCCGACGCGCTGATCATCGGCGGCGGCATGGCCTATACCTTTCTCGCGAGCCGGGGCGAGCCGATTGGAAACAGCCTCGTGGAGAAGGATTACCTGGACTTCGCTGGTGAGATCCTGGACAGGGCCGCCGGACTGGGAACGCCGATCCTGCTGCCCGTGGATCATGTCGTCGCGGAAACGCTTGATCCGAACGCGGAAGCGCGGCAGGTCGATCAGATTCCGGACGGCTTGATGGGGCTTGATATCGGTCCAAAGACACGCCGCCAGTTCGTTGAGATGATTGGCGGAGCAGGGACCATCCTCTGGAACGGCCCCATGGGCGTCTTCGAAATCGCGACTTTCTCGGAAGGGACTGCGGCGGTCGCCTACACCATCTCGGACGCCACCGGCCGAGGCGCCGTGTCCATAATCGGAGGAGGGGATACGGCGGCGGCGGTGAACACCCTCCGTCTCGCTGACCGTGTGAGCCACGTCTCTACGGGGGGCGGCGCATCGCTCGAGTTACTGGAAGGCAAAGCGCTGCCGGGCGTGCGCGCACTGGAAGAAAGTTGAGGCGGCCGAGTAGGCCTGGTACCGACCTGGGTCTGGCATCGACCGCGAGCGTCAATTCCCTATAAAGCTGAAGCGCACCAGGTTGTCGGGAAATAGACCGAAATGCTGGGGCATTACGTCGTAAGAGCGCCAGGCGCGTTGCCAGGCGTATCGGGGCGTGCCTATCCGGGCGGCGACTGGCCCCGCGATGGATTCGATCATCGTGGTGTTTCCGCGAAAATCGGTTACCCGGATGTTTATTTCACCCCGACTCTTCGGCGCGTCGCTAGTCAGTATCAACCTCAGGCGGCGGAACTGGGTGAACCGGTCGCCATACATGCTTCCCCTCAGGTTTACTTTGATGCCATCGGGCGTCGTCCGCTGGGCGATTCTGATTTCCTCGGGCAGTGCGAGCACCTTGCATCCCTCCAGGTCCGGGGAGATGAATTCCACGCTCGTAAGGTACTCGGCGTTTTTCGTCTCCACCGTGTACAACCAGTTCATGGGGCCGGCCGGCATGACGGTCACGTGCACCAGGTCCTTTGATTCTGCGAGCGTGGGCCGGTGCGCGGCGCAGCCGACGGCCGATACCACGACGAAGGACAGCGTGACGGCGACAACGGCGATTCGTTGGTTGCTGAGGAGAGTCATGTTTCACCTCCGGGCGTGTAATTCCATAACGCAGCAGAATCCTCAAAGTAAACTTTATGCTTGTATGCAGTCATTATGGTTAGACGCGCGATAGCCTGGCCAGTTCCCCCTTATAAGCCTGACCGGACCACGAAGTTGGACGGCCCACCAAGCCTGACCAGGCCGCGGAATCGATCCGTCCACCGGTGCCCGGTCTCGACGCCGGCCTGCCTCGGCCTCCGGAGCCAAATCGGGCCGCGGGATGACCCCGGCCTCCGGAGCCAAATCAGGCCGCCGGCTGGACCACGGCCTCCGGAGCCAAATCAGGCCGCGGGCATGCCCCGTTCCGCCGTGATTTTCCTCCCCGGCCTGAAGTACGTCTGCAGGACTTCCAGGAAACTCCGGGCCGCTCGTGACAGGTACCGCCCCTTCAGGTAGATCGCACCCATTTTCTGTCGGGGACGGCTTCTGAAGTCACCGATGGAAACCTGCGCGAGCGTGCCGTTTTCCAGCTCTTCCTGGATGGCGACGGAGGGAACGATGGACAGGCCCGCCTCGATGCGCACGAAGTGCTTGATCACTTCGATCGAACTCAGTTCCATCGCCACGTCGAGCCGCACCCGGGATTGCTCGCACAAATCGTCGATCAGCTTCCGGGAGGCGCAGTGCTGGTCGAGCAGGATCAGCGGATATTGCTCCATATCCTTGAGATGCACGGTCCGCCGGTCCGCCAGCGGATGACCCGGCGGCGTGATCAGCACGTCATGGCGGGAGAACAGCGGGATCGCCTCGATCTCCCGAGGCAGATAGGCCAGCGTGACCACGCCGAGGTCCACCTCGCCGTCGACCACGGTCTGGATGGTCCGCAATGACGTGGCATTCTTTACGACGATGTCGATTCCGGGATAGCGGTCCTGGAAGGACTTGAGTATGGCCGGCAGGCGGTAGCAGCCGGTGGTGTCCGACGTGCAGAGCACGAGACGGCCGGCCTCGAGGCGATCCAGGTCTTCCAGTTCCTGAACGGCCTCTTTCATCAGTCCTTCCATCTCACTCATGTATTTGAGCAGTACCTTCCCTGCCTCGGTGAGCGCGAGATGGCGGGTCGTCCGATGGAACAGAGGCTGGCCGATTTCGCCTTCGAGCTTGGCCACCTGGATGCTCACGGCCGACTGGGACCGGAAGAGGGCTTTTGCCGCCAGGGAAAAACTGCCGTGACGGGCTACGGCATGAAATGCGACGGCTTGATCGTAGGACAGGTTCATTTATATATTATCTCAATAGTGCATATTGATTTTATTAATTTGACTAATATATAAATCCGCGTATAATGTCAAGGCGAAATCGGCTGAACGATGTATATTGGTGGACTCGATTGATTGACTCGAATGTGGACCCGCCGATGGACCCGAAATCCGGATCAGTACAACCCTGGATAACCGTACCGGGAATCCAATAGGGGCAATGGAACCTCAAACGGTTTCCCACGGAGGACATACATGGCGCACATCGCCTCTACCGTTTCTCACAGTCTTAAGGAATACCGCCTTTTGCCGCGCCTTACGCAGGCCGATGCGAATGCCCAGTTCGTATCGCTGGAGACGCGCCTTTGCCGGCACGGAGACGGCTACCTGACGCTGCGCACGCCCTTTCTCAGCGCGGCCATGCAGGCGGTTACCAGCGTGGAACTGGCCATCGCAATGGCCCAGCTGGGTGGCATGGGCGTGTTCGCAGTGAGCCAGACCGTCGAAGAGCAGTGTACCAGGATCGACGCGGTGAAACGGTTCAAGGCCGGGTTCCAGACGGACATCGTGACGCTGTCGCCGCAGCAGTCCATTGGTGAGGTGATCGGGATCATGAACGATACCGGTTATCACACCTTCCCCGTGACGGATACCGGCGTTTTCCACGGCAAGCTGGTCGGCGTGATCACGGACAAGGACTTCGACGAACGGTACGACCAGGATTTGCGGGTGGGCGACCGCATGAAGACCGACGTGCAGACCGGCGCCGCGGAAGACGACCTGAAGACCGCCAATACGCGGATGATCGAATACGGACGCGGGTTCCTGCCCATGGTTTCCTCCGAAGGAACGCTGGTATCTGTCGTGTTCAAGCGGGATCTCGACAAGCACATCCGCCATCCCCACTCCACGGAAGACGCGCAAAAGCGCCTGGTGGTCGGCGCCGCCGTATCGACCCATCCGGAGGACCGCGAACGGGTGGAGGCGCTGATCGAACACCAGGCAGACGTGATCGTCATCGACGCCTCCGACGGCCACACGGAATACCAGGGCGAGACGCTGAAATGGATCAAGTCCCATTACGACATCCCCGTAATCGCAGGGAACGTGGTGACGCGGGAAGGCTTCGACTACCTGGCCGGCAGCGGGGCGGACGCCGTGAAGATCGGCATGGGCATCGCGTCCGGCTGCACGACGCAGATGGTGAAGGCCACCGGTCGCGGACAGGCGACCGCCATCCAGGAAGTCGCCGCGGCACGGGACGAATGGGCGCGGACAACGGGCGATTACCTGCCCCTCGTAGGCGATGGGAGCATTCAGGGACCGGCGGACATGCTCATCGCCCTGTCCCTGGGCGCCGACACACTCATGATGGGTAACCTCCTGGCGCGGTTTACCGAGAGCCACGGCGAGCTCGTCCGAAACGCCGCCGGGGACCTGGTCAAGGAATACTGGATGGAGGGCAGCCGGAAGGCCTTCAACAACCGGCGCTACGCCCAGCTCGCCAGTACATTCTTCGAGGAAGGCATAGTCGGCCAGGTGCCCCACTCTGGGTCGGTCTACGACAAGCTGCCCATCGTCGTCCAGATGCTCAAATCCGGCATGGCCACGGCGGGCTGCGCCGACATCGAGGCGCTGCACCGGGACGCCATCCTGGAGCTGCAGTCCAACGTGTCCCTTGAAGACAGCGGCGTGCACGACATGTCCGCCATCCAGTCCATCCAGGAATTCGGGATTACCTGATTCAGGATTTCCTGGTTCCGGATCACCTGGGTCCGGATTTCCTGGTTAAGTATAACCTAATTCGGGATCACCTGGGTCCGGACAACCCGGGCCAGGACAGCCTGGTTCGGGGGGACATGAAGACCGTCTTTTTCGATCTGTTCGAAACGCTGATCACCGAAAAAACAAGAAGCGCATACCGGTCAAGAACCCCCAATTACGTAAGACTGCGGACGACGCGGGACCGATTGTCACGCTGGTGGGTGGATTTCGGCGATCGCGCGATGACAGGCGGGTTTCCTGACTTTATCGCCATGTTTTCGCACGTAAGGGAAGAAGTCGGATCACCGGTGACCGACCGGGAAATCTCCGAGTTGGCTCAGGATTACGAGCGCAGGAAACAACACGTTTTATCTACGGTTGATCCCCTTGTCTTCGAGATGTTGAACGAGGTAAGGACCCTGGGACTAAGCGTCGGTGTCATCAGCAACGCCATGCCGGAGGAAGCGTTGACGTGGAAATCCTGCCCTCTACAGGATCACGTGGACGACGTGGTATTCTCCTGCAAAGTCGGGTTGATGAAACCGGACAGCAAGATCTACGATCTCGCCTGCGCTCGAATGGATATTCGGCCGCCCGATGCGTACTTCGTCGGGGATGGCGGGTTTGACGAACTGCGCGGGGCGGCCTCGGTCGGCATGAAGGCGATACAGGCGGCCTGGTACCAGCAGCAGGAAGTTGAGTGGCCGTGGAGCCATCCACTGCCCCGGGCGGAATCGATGGAAGACCTGCCGGCCATGTTGAGATAGCGCCTGTTGAATTAGCGGACCGCGCCATGAACATTCCCCAATTGAAACGCAAACTGCGCCAACTCAAGCAGACCGAGTGTCGTATCCGGTTCAGGGCCCGTCCTCGTGAAGACCACCAGTCGCTGGTATGGGACGCCTTCTTCTCTACGCGGACCGCGAACGACGCCCGGGTCGCTTATCCCCTGAACCGGCTGGTTAAAATGGATCACGACGAGATCAAGACGGTTTACGAGGCCTTCTTCTACCGGGTGTACTTCCAGTACTTCAAGGAGCACGGCCTTTCTATGGCCGATGCGTACGACCCCGGTCTGCTTTCTCTCCTGGGCCTGCAGCCTTATGCGACGCTCCAGGACATCAAAAAGCGGTATCGCGAACTGGCCCAGGTCCACCACCCGGATCACGGCGGCGATCACGACGCCTTCATCGAGGTCGTGAACGCCTATGAACGGTTGACGGACAATGGCCACCCTTGATCTTCCCGCGGAATCCATCCATATTCCTCATATCCAGATCAAACCGAATTCGCAGTTTCCATTCGAACACCGCACAATCCTTTTGTAACCCGTTGCCCTATCCCGCAGGAGCTTTTCCATGAAAACCATGGCATGCCCCGTCTTTTTCGTCGGCCTGCTGGTCCTCTTCCTTCTCCCCGGTGCAGTCTCCGGCCAAACCAACGCAGACGCGCGGTACATTGTAGAGAACTATGAGAAGCTGGAGCGCTATGTCCCCATGCGCGACGGAACCAGGCTGTTCACCTCCATCTACGTGCCGAAGGACGATTCGCGGACCTATCCCATCCTGCTGCAGCGCACGCCCTACAGCGTTGCGCCTTACGGGGCGGCGTACAAATCGCGGATCGGCCCGTCCATGCTGTTCGCCCGGGAAGGGTACATCATCGTCTACCAGGACGTGCGTGGCCGCATGATGTCGGAAGGAGAATTCGAAGCGGTGCGTCCCCACGATCCGGAAAAGGCGTCGAACGCCGACATCGACGAGAGCACCGATACCTATGATACAGTGTCGTGGCTGCTGGAAAACGTGCCGGGCCACAACAGCCGCGTGGGCGTTTGGGGCATTTCGGCACCGGGTTTCTACGCCACCCACGCCCTGATCGGCGCCCATCCCGCCGTGAAGATCGTATCGCCCCAGGCGCCCGTTACCGACTGGTGGATCGGCGACGACCGCCATCACAACGGCGCCTTCCAGCTGCAGGCCACCTTCAGTTTCCTGTCCTTCTACGGCGCTCCGCGCCCTGAGCCCACGACCCAGCGGGCTTCGGGCTTTCGGGATTACGGCACGCCGGACGGCTACCAGTGGTACCTCGATCTCGGGCCCCTGTCGAACATCAACGAGAAATACCTCCACGGAAAGAACAAGATCTGGAACGACATGATGGAGCATCCCGATTACGATGCATTCTGGCAGGCCCGCACGCCGCTGCCCCACCTGAAAGGCGTCACGCCGGCGGTGCTCGTGGTCGGCGGCTTCTTCGACGCCCAGGACTTGTACGGTCCGCTGAAGACGTACGCTGCCGTGGAGGACAACAACCCGGGCATCGTGAATCAACTCGTCATGGGGCCGTGGTGGCACGGCGGGTGGGCGCGGGGAGACGGCCTGCGGTACCAGGACATCTATTTCGACCAGCCCACGGCGGTTCATTACCGGGAAACCCTCGAACTGCCCTTCTTAACCCACTACCTCAAAGACGGTCCCGATCCGGAGTTGCCTGAAGCCAGCATCTTCGTCACGGGTTCGAACCGGTGGCACGCCTTCGACCACTGGCCGCCCAGGGAGGCGCGCGACGCGTACCTCTACCTTGCGCCCGGCGGCGGTCTGTCCTTCGACCGGCCGGCGGGTGTGGACGACTACGCCGAATACGTCAGCGATCCAGCGAAACCCGTACCCCACACGTCCCAGATCGTCATCAACAGGGACGACCGCTACCTCATCCAGGACCAGCGGTTCGCTTCAAGCCGTACGGACGTGCTCGTCTTCGAGTCGGATGTGCTGCAGGAGGACGTGACCGTGACGGGAGATCTGTTCGCCAACCTGTACGTGACCACGACAGGCGAGGACGCGGATTTCATCGTAAAGCTGATCGATGTATACCCCGATACGGCGAGCTACGTTGGAGAAAACCCCATGAACTTGAAGATGGGCGGATTCCAGCTCATGGTGCGGGGCGAGGTCATGCGGGCGCGGTACCGGAACAGTTTCACCTACCCCGAGCCCATGAGGCCGGGGGAAGTCACGAATATCGAATTCGACATGCAGGACGTGGCCCACACCTTCAAGGCGGGACACCGCATGATGGTCCAGGTCCAGAGCACGTGGTTCCCCATGGTGGACCGCAACCCCCAGACCTGGGTGCAAAGTATCTACGAGGCGAAGGAAGAGGACTACCAGGCGGCTACGCACCGGATCTACTTCTCACGGAACGCGCCTTCCCACCTGAGGATGAAGCTGCTGGAATGACGCCGGCGAAGACTGGACGAAGCCATCTTGCGGGTAGGGGAGATACAGTGGCTAAGGCCGGTCGATCGACGCGAATTGAGTGACGGGACCGTCAGGCGAAATTAAACCCGTACCAGGGCAGTTGGAGGGGAAAGACGCTTTCCAGCGCCGATCGGAGCGGTCCGGATGCAATCGCCTTGATCGGATCCTCGTCGGGGGGCACCACGCCGAAGACCAGCGCGCCCAGATCGCCCGATGCGATCGCATGTTCCTGGCCACCACATCGAAAAGCCACCGATCCTTCTGTAACATCCCAGGCCAACGCGTCCGGTCCCAGTACATCGCCGATGTATTCCTCGAACACGGCCAGCAGCCGCTCAGGCTGCAGGACGAGGACAGTACCCGTGAAACCCTGGGGTGACGGGGTTATGCCACGGGATCGAAGGAGGGAAGCCAGTTCGAGGTCGGCGCCCGTCGTCACGATTTCGAGGGAACCCGCGCCGTATAGATCGAGGAGGGCAGGAAGCGCGCGGACGAGTGCGGCCCTGGAACCCGCGATCTCCACGATTCTTGCGCGTCCGGCTTCTTCTTCACGGTCGGCCCGCGGTTTCTGGATGCCGGCATAGGCCACCGCGCGCCCGTCCTGGCGGATCACCATGGTCTCCCCGTCCCGGTCACAGATCCACGCCGCATCCACCACCTTCTTCAGATCGGCAGTGGACCGGACGTACCGGCTGGATTCCTTTGCGTATAGCCGCGTCATGGCGGTCAGATCCGACGGCTTCGCCGGCCTGACGTCCGTCCGTGCCGAGGACAGAACGCCCCGTCGTACGACATACGCCGCGTATTGGCCGATCCGATTCGCGCCTAGGCGGGTGTACAGCCCTCGTCCTCCCGAAATCGGCATGAGCACTGCGTCCTGGTCTTGGGCCTTCCGGATCGCCGCCTCCATCAACCGCGTCGCCAAGCCCTGGCCCCGGTGGGACTCGTAGGTCGCCACCGCGCCGATGCTCATGGCGGTCATCCGGCATCCCATCACCGAGATGTCCCGCGTCAACGCGCCCACGTGGGAGACCACCCTGCCGCCGTCGACCATGACGAGGAGGTGATCGAAGTTCTCCGGCGCAAACAGGAGGGGATACTGTTCCTCCATCCGGCCGGCGCCGTCGCCGCGGAAAACGGTGTTGACCAGTTTGCACAGCGATTCGTACTCAGGCGCCTGCAGTCCCCTGGGACCTTCCATATAGCCGACTCCTCCGATTTGCTTCCACCTGCGACCCGGGCGAGTCCCGGCCCAGCCGCGTCAAGACACACCCAAAAGCGGGACCCTGCCCCTCCGGGTTCTTTGACAAACAGTCCACGCACTATATATTCCCGTCTGTCAGGGGTGTCAAGAACGGCGGCGTGTCGCCTTCTCTCGACCGTATGGACCGATGGCAACCACCTGTCGGCAACCTGTTAAATCCGTGCGCAGGTCCAACCACCCGCATTCTCGTCCAAACCGTGTACATTTCAAGCCCATGTTCATCTCCGAGATCTTCCATTCCATACAGGGCGAGGGGCTGCTGACCGGCGTTCCGTCCGTCTTTATCCGCACGTCCGGATGCAACCTGCGCTGCCGCTGGTGCGATACGCCCTACACCTCCTGGTCGCCCGAAGGAGAGGAGCGGTCCGTGGATGAGATCATGGCGGCAATCGGTGACTTTCCGTCTCGTCACGCCGTGATCACCGGGGGCGAGCCGCTGCTCATGAAGGACCTGCCTGAACTAACGGAAAGACTCGGCGACGGGGGATACCACATCACCATCGAAACCGCCGGTACCGTGTTTGGCGACCTGCGCTGCGACCTGGCCTCCATCAGTCCCAAGCTGTCCAATTCCACGCCGTGGACCGAGGTGGACGGGAAGTACGCCCGGAGTCACGAACGGCTCAGGATCAATATCCCCGTCCTGGGCAGGTTCATGGCGGTCTATCCCTACCAGCTGAAGTTCGTGGTCGACCACCAGGACGACCTGGACGAAATCGAATCGCTGATCCTGGAGCTGGAAGGGGCCGACCGAACCCGGGTGCTGCTCATGCCCCAGGGACGGACCGCCGAGGAATTGAGCAGCAGGGGCGCCTGGGTCGCCGAAGCCTGCAAGTCCCGGGGTTTCCGGTACTGCCCCCGGGTGCACATCGATCTCTACGGCGACACCCGCGGGACTTGACTTCTTGCCAATTCTTGCTTGTCTGACGCCCCTTTCCGGCATATCTTATGCGGTTGCGGGGAAGCCGGCCGGATTGGTTGAATTGACCGGATCGGCATGTTGACCAGGCATGAACATCGACGCACGGGAACCCGCTGAATAACGCGCGGCCTGGAGGATGCCGGGGCCTGGAGGATGCCGGGGCGAGACGGACCTCATCAAGCCGGAATAGACCTCATCGGGACGGGACGTGCCTCATCGGGGCGAGACGCGCCGCATCAGGGAGCATGTATGGACGACCATGGCAGGGACTGGGACCGGGGACTCGTAAGCTATCCGGATCCGAATGTCGAGATCATCGACGACCGGTTCAAACCCTACGTGATTCACACGGCGGGGATCGAGCGGCTGTTCACCGGGACACGCTGGTCGGAAGGACCCGTGTGGATCGGCGACGCCCGGTGCCTGGTGTGGAGCGACATCCCGAACAACCGGATGCTGCGCTGGGACGAAGAGACGAGCGACGTCAGCGTCTTCCGGTTGCCGTCCAACAACACGAACGGCAATACGCGCGACCGGCAGGGCCGGCTGGTCTCCTGCGAACACGATTCCCGCCGGGTGACCCGCACCGAACACGACGGGTCGATCACGGTGCTGATCGACCGGTACGACGGCAAGCGGCTCAACGCGCCGAACGACGTGGTGGTGCATTCCGACGGTTCGGTATGGTTCACCGACCCGGGATACGGCATCCTGATGAATTACGAAGGACACAAGGCCGAATTCGAACAGCCCACCCGCGTGTACCGCCTGGATCCGGTCACGGGCGATGCGACGATCATCGCGGACGACTTCCTGAGACCCAACGGCATCTGCTTTTCCCCCGACGAATTACGTCTATACGTTGTAGATACAGGCGCCTCCCACGATCCAGACGGCCCCGCCCACATCCGGGTGCTGGATATCGATGGCGACCGGGTTACGAATTCTCAGGTGTTCGCCGACATGAAACCGGCCTCGTCCGACGGCGTCCGGACGGACGTGGACGGCAACCTCTGGGCTGCTTCGGGTTGGGGCGGACCCGAAACGAACGGTGTGATCTGCTTTTCGCCGGAAGGCGACAGGCTTGGCATGATTCACCTGCCCGAACCCTGCGCGAACCTTTGCTTCGGCAGCGTGAAGAAGAACCGTCTGTTCATGGCCGCCAGCCAGTCCCTGTACGCCCTTTATGTAGAAACCCAGGGAGCCCAGCGGCCGTGAGCGATCTTCATACATCCGATACAGAATCCATGCTCATATTCGACTTCGACGGGGTACTGCTGAACTCCGTCGTGGAGATGTCGATCACGGCTTACAACACGGTCACCGGCGGTCTCGCGACCTCTCCGGACGATCTGCCCGGCAACGCGGCGGAACTGTTTGTGACCAACCGGTACCACGTCCAGCCTGCCGGTGACGCGATCAACCTGATGACCTGGTGCATAGACAATGCCGGTCTGCCCGGCGACCACCGGCTGGAACCGGAGGAATACCTGGCGATCCGCGAGGCGTCGGACGTCCCCCTTAAGGAACGTACGGTCAGTTTCTTCGCAGGCCGAAAGCGGTTAGTCGCTCAAGATCCGGTCCAGTGGGCGTCGCTCAACACGGTGTACCAGCCGGTCTGGGATGTATTGAAAGGACAGGACGCCGAAGGGATCGTGATCCTGACCAACAAGAACAGGGAAGCCACCGTGACCCTGTGTCACCACTTCGGCCTTGCCGTCCGGGAAGGAAACGTGTACTCGGGCGATAACGGAACGACCAAGATCGAGAATCTGCTCGAGATCCGGGCGCGGTTCGGACGGGAACGCTACGGATTCGTCGACGACTCCATCGGGAACCTGGAGGAGCTCGATGCCCATTTCAACAGGGATGAACCCCTTCTCGAACTGATGCTGGCTTCCTGGGGTTACATCGGACCGGACGACCACGCGGCGGCCCGCCGCGCCGGTTTCGCCATCTACAAACAGGTAGACCTCATCGCCCGTGTCACGTCGATGAAGGGCGTCGAACTGGGCAGCTCATGAACCGGAAACCAGGCAGCTCATGAACCGGAAACCAGACAGCCACCCCGGCAGCGAGCTCGAGGTCATCGATCGGTTCCCCGAACTGCGCGTCCTCGTCGTCGGTGACATCATGCTCGACGTTTACGAGTTCTGCCGGACCGGAGACAGCAAGCCCATCGATTCGGAGAAGACGGGAAAGCGGGCCTACAAGGCGCAGGAAACGATCAAGGTGCTCGGCGGCGCGGGCAACGTGGCCGCCAACCTGGCTTCCCTGGACGTGCAAACCACCCTCGTGGGCGTGACGGGCAACGACGAACATTATTTCAAGATCCGCGATCTCTCGGACGATCTGGGAATACGCCACGGCCTGATCCGGGATGAACGCCGGCCCACCACGATCAAAGCCCGTCTGTACCTGGACGACGACTACCTGCTGCGGCGCGATACCGAATGCGCCGTCCGGGTCGACGGCGGCACCTCGGCCGCGCTGGCGAAGGAAGTCCTTCGCGCACTGCCGGAAACCGACGTCGTGATACTCAGTGATTATGACAAGGGGGTCTTTACCACGGCGAACACCGGTCAGATCATCCGCGATTGCCGCCTCCATGAAATCCCCGTCGTGGTTGATTTCAAGCCGGGCAACCGGGCGTTCTTCGCCGGCGCGGACATCATCGCCCCGAACGCCGCCGAGGCCGCCGAGCTTATCGGCGGGTTTTCCATGGACCGGCTGGAATCCGACTGCCGGCGGCTGCATGCTTCGCTGGGTTGCCGGAACACCGTCGTCACGCTGGGAGAGCAGGGACTCTGCGGCGTGGGTCCGGGCGGCTTCTTCCATGTGCGGGGCCATCGCGTCAAACCCGTGGACAAGGTCGGTTGCGGCGACACCGTGCGGGCGGGGCTGGCCATCGGCGCGGCGCTGGGGCTTCCCCTCGTGGAGTCGGGGGAACTCGCAAACGACGCGGCGACGGTCATCGTGCAGAAACCGGCCACCTCGGTCCTTTCCCGGGGGGAACTCCGGGATTTCGTATCGGGAAAACCAACAGTCAGCCCACAGCCCGCGGCGGCGCTGGCCGGACGCGGGGGAGCGTCAGGCGGGTAAGGACGCCGCCCTGGCTCGGGAACTACCCGCAGCCTGGGACGTAAAATCGTGTACATACAGCACAAATCGGGTTAGTATCGACATGAAAGTCAGAGCATACGAGAGGATTTCCGGCAGGGGAGGGGTTGTGGTCCGACTCATTCTGTTTTTGACGAGTTTCGCGCTGGTTTCGACGGCCTGCGAATCCGGTCCCACCGTGGACGGGACGGACGCCGAGACCTTCGACGCATCCATCGCCGCGATCAAGGCGGCGCTTCCCGAGGAAGACCAGGAGCAAATCGACGAAGTGATGGAGGCGTTCGAGTACCTTTACAGCGACAACGTGATCAGTTCGCTGAACGCTTCCGAGGCCATCCGGAACCGGATTCAGAGCCGTCTGGACGGCATGGACGCGCGGGAGATCTTCGCGGAGTGGACCGACCGGGTGGACAAAGCGATCGAATCCCTCGAGGCAAAGAAGGAAAACACGGACTCCGCCATGGAGAACCTGAAGGACGTACGGGTCAGAGGACCCGAATACTACGTGCAGCGCGGGCAGTCCGTCGTGAAAATCAACATCCACAACCGGACGGATCACACCATCTCCAGGGTGTATTTCCGCGGCACTCTCTGGCGGAAGCAGCCGAGGAAGTGGCTTCTCGAGGACGATTTCAACTACAATATCCGGCGCACGGAAGGCAAGAACCTGGGACCCGGCGATCGGGCCGAATGGAACTTCGCCCTGCTTTCACCGGTCTGGAAGCGGGCCCCGGAGGACGTGGACAACCTCTCCCTGAGCGTGATCGTGACACGGATCGACGGGGGGCAGGAACAACCCATCTATGACGCGTTCACGGACCGTTTCACGACTAAGGACTCGCGCAGGCTCAGGAGGCTGGTCTCTCTCAAGGAATCCATCGGGACGCTTGAGCCGGAACCCGATCCCGAGGAGACCTCCCAATCGCACGGCCGGACCTCCAACCTGAATTGACCAGGGCAAGCCAGGCCGGTCCGTCCGTCACCGACGCGCTCCGCTGATATCTGTCTCCTCTTCGTCCGCTTTCCCCTGTTATCCCCTGTTATCCCCTGTTATCCCCTGTCGTCACCTTCCCCGGCAGACACAATATACCTGTCCACCGTATCGGCGAAGATCAGGAACTGCGGGTTGTTTCGGTGGGTCGCCCTCAGGGCCTGTACCGTAACGCCTTCCGATCCCTCTGTATGTACGCCCCGGCAGTACGCCTCCATTAACGCGGGTTCAATCGGTTCTCTCGAGTCGTGGAAGCTATCGGCAAAAAAGCCGAAGATCATGCCCACGATACCGATGCCCACCATCATCATCAGCACGCTGGCCCCCTGTCCCAGGGGGGTGACCGGGTACTTGTCGCCGTACCCCACGGTCGTGGAGGTCACCACGGCCCACCAGATGCTGTCGCCGTAAACACTGAAGACCTCGGGCTGGGCGCGGCGTTCCACCTCGTAGATCACGGTCGAGCTGATCATCAGGTACATGATGGTGATGAGAAAGATTGGAATGATCCGTATCCGACTGTGGTACATGGACCGGGCGAACTCCGACAATTTCGGGCTGTATCGGAACATCTTGAGCAGCCGTAGTGTCCGGGCGCCCCGGACCAGTCCGAGCTGCTCCTGGGTCAGGCCTGGGTAGAATCCGATCCAGAAGGGCAGGATGCTGATCAGATCGATCACCCCCAGAGCACTGACCAGGTACCTGCCCTTGCGCGGCGACAGCCGGATGCGCAGCAGGTATTCCAGGGTGAAGAACCCCGCGATGACCCGCTCGATCCATATAAACCCCGCCCAGGCGCCGGCGTCCAGACTGCTGCGCGTCTGGGTGTACTGGAGCTCAATGAAGTAGAGTATCATGTTGACGGCCAGTACGTAGGGTCCGAAACGGTGTACGGCCGCAAGCACGGAGGACAGGATTCCCGGCATGGTGTGCCTCCCTGGCGAATGCGATGGGCTTATTCCAACAGGTTTGTTTTATGATGCTGTTAATTCTGAGATGGTATGGCCAATTTAGCTTAACCTGCTCAAATAACAAAGGCCCACCGTCCGCAAACGCTTCGGGTGAGCCTTATAGGTGTGGGACCGTCGAGTGATTCAGGACTTTTTCGATCGAAGGGCCGCCAGCCGGTCCCGCGTCGAGGATTCGGTCAGCGCGGGTTTCTCGGCCGCTTCCAGGGCCGCGGCAATGTTGGGATCGTCGGAGATCTCGGTTTTGCCGAAAGCGCCGATTTTGAGTTCCGCCGCACGGGACGTCGTTTCCGCCTTCTCCGTCTCTTTGTCCATGGCGTTGAGGGCCGTGTCCAATCCGCCCAGGGAGCTGCTCAGCCCCGCGGCCTGTCGCACGCCTTCGGCGCGTTCGACGGCCCGCTCCTTCTTCATCCTTGCCTGCTCCATGCGCCGCTGAGCCTGTTTGAGTTGGGTCTGCGCCTGCTTCAGTTTCTCCGCGGCCACGTCGTAAGCCTGGCGAAGCTCCGTCGCGAAAGCCTCCGCTTCCTGGTCCTCCTGGCGCTCCCGTTCGATCTCGGGGTTCAGACGCTCCAGTTCCGAGACCAGCTTGTCCAGGCTCTCCTCCAGCTTGGTGCGCTGTCCCTCTTCCGCCCCTTCGAGCTGGCCTTCGAGCCGTTCGGCGGCGGCCAGGTACCTGTCGTACTGCGTCAACAGCGCCTGCGTCTCTTCGTGGTCCTTCTTCACGTCCATCTCGGCCTTGCCGACCCGTTTCCCGAGCTTGTCGAGTTCCTCCTCCATGAGGGAAATCTGTGCCTCGGACGCGGTTTCCGGATCGAAGGCCACCACTGCCTGGGTAAAAGACTCCAGGGCGTTGCCGGCCTGTTTCTTACCGACGCGGGAAAGAAATTTCCAGATCATGTCCCTATCCTTTCTCTTTAAATAACCTTTACTTCCTCAAGCATCAGTTCCACGCCCAGGTACAGTTCTATAACGCCGTCGCCCGCGCTGATCAACAGGAATTCGTCCACGCGCTCGGGATCCTCCGGATTGTAGGGGTCCCCACTCGCCACGCGGAAATAGGACATGGCCTGCTGGGTTTCCTCGTAGATCTGCTCTCCGTACGAGTCCCGGATGATCCGCTCGCTGACCTGCACCGGCACGGTCTGCCCTTCGCCTTCCATCCATTCGCGGAGGTAGGACCGCTCCTCGCCGTCTCCATGGAGTACTTCCGGAGATCCGATGATACCATCCTCATCGTTCAACCAGGTTGCCCAGATCTCCTCCGAGTGGGGATACAGGTCCCGGTCGAGCACGTACAGGCGGCATTCCACCGGGTCCCCATGCTCCGATACCACCTGGAGGAAGGCCGAGGTGCCCTGAAGGTAGCAGCGATAGGCCATGGCGCCTTCGCCCAGGTCGATCTTGCCGATGGCTTCGACGGCCAGGGGGAAGGATGGGAAGTTGAACTGGACGAGGCCGATGAAGGTGGACAGTCCGGCGCCGTCGATGTCGACCAAGCGGTCGATGGCGACACCGAGGGGAAGATCCTGGTCAACCCGCGTGGGTTTCTTCCTAAAAAAACCAGCCGCCTCTTTCGCCTGCTTCTTCGCTACGGAACGAATGATGTGGAAGCTCATCGGGGCCTGCGCTACTCCTCGCCCACGATGGGCTTGATGTCGTCGATGGACCGCCAGAGCGCGTCTTCGAAGAGCGTCATGGGCTTGCTGCCATAAGTATCCACCCATTGCTTCGACAGGATCAGGATGGCGTCCACCGTCAACGTCTCCACGCTGCTGTCGAGATAGCCGAAGAGCCAGCCCTCCTGAAGTTCGGGGTAGGTCTCATGGGGGATCGACGCCACCTCGTAGATCGTGTTGCCGAACTGATCCACGGCCGTGCTGAAATAGTGCTCGTCCACGGCGACCATGCTCAGCTGTCCGCCGTATTGCCGGTCCGCATCCTTCAGCAGTTCCGAGTTTAGCCCGGCGACGAACAGCATGACCGAGTTGGGATCCCCGGCCACCTGGCGCAGGGCTTCATCGTAGCTGGCGAACCGCGTGTTGAACTCCCCATATCGAGGATCCTGGAGGACGAATCCTTCCCAGGCCCTGTGGGTGCCGGAACCGCGGGGACCGACGTATACGATATGGGTGTTCGGCTGGAGGTCCGAGACGCTTGCGATACCCCCGTCCTCATTGACGATCAACTGCACGTACTCGGTGTACAGGGTGGACTGCAGCCCGACCAGTTGTTCCGCCGAGGCCGGGTTCTTCCTCAGGTAGGAGTTCAGAATGTCGCTCTGTACGAGCACCGCGTCGGCCTGGTTCTGGACCAGGTTGTTCAGGTTCTCCTCCGAACCGGCCGTCGTCTGGAGCATCACGTCGAAATCAGGCAGGTGGGACTGCAGGATCTGGCCGAATCGATGGTAGTTGCCGTTCTCCACCCCGGTGTTCACCGTGATGCGTGGCTGGTTCGGATCGGCGGTGGCCACGACTTCGGCGGCCAGGGCGATCGCCGGAGTCACCCCTGGCGGCAGGTATTCGGGATCTCTGGGCGTGCCTTCCAGCGTGGCGACCTGCTTGTCCAGTTCATCCAGCTTCGCGCGCAGTTCCGCGTTGTCCTCGGCCAGGCGCTCGGCCTCGCCGCGCCACTCCTTGTAACCCGGATCATTGGCGTGGTGGTGGGCCATGGCGTAGTGACGGCGGCTGCTCATCATGTCCAGCATGGACCACATGAACAGGGCGTCCCACATCCCAAAGCTGGGATAGGACATGAAGGCGTATCCGGGCGTGCGCCAGCCCATGCCCCCGTAGTAGCTGTCCCGGCCGGCGTAGTAGTTGTCATAGGAAGTGCGGTTCTGCGAGCCCCGTTGATATAACCCGTTGTCCCGGTAGGTGCTCGTGTTGGCGGCCGAATTGGACGATCTAGCGAATCCGGACTGTCGCGACTGGTGGGTGTTCAGCGACCTGCGGGCCGTCTCGCTCTGGACCCGCCTGCCCATGACCGATGACCGGGCCGTGGCCCGTCCGGTCGAAGCGCCCGAGACCGCACCGCCGGCCCGGGTGGACCTGGCCGCGGTGGCCGTGGACCGCTGGGCGGATGTGCTTCGTGCCGGCGCGGCGGACTGGCCCGTTGTGCGGGCGGGTGTCTGACGCGTGGCGGTGGTTGTACTTTTCCGTGAGAAGATGCTGCGGCGGCCGAATGAACTGCGGCGGTTCCAAAGCGAGCGCGAACTGCGGAATCCACCGAAACCGCGGCGTGCGTAGGCTTCTTCAGGGCCGAACAGTCCGGTGATCTGCCGTATCGTTCGGTCGGCGTTTTCCGCGCTTTCCACGGGTGGCACGGCATCGTCGATCGACCGCACACGTTCCGTCAATCCGGGACTGTTTCCACCCGGGCTGATCTGCAGAAACCCGCCCGTCAGCACGAGCAAGCCGGCAATCATAAGCAGTTTTAATTGTCGAGACATGAGGTACTTCCCCTTTGTATTCGATAGGATAATTCGGATTCTGGCTCCCTAAAGATAAGGACTTCGCATCCTGCAGGCAAGTTGCAAACCTTTATGGAACCGGTGATCCGGTCGAATGTGGAGCCGTTTTGCCAGATGGAACTGGTAGAGAAAAGAACACGCATGCCCATCACGAAGGTCCGCGTTCGGCAGGTTGCCGTCCCGAGGATCTATGACACCTAACTGCGCGGATCCCAAGCACTTGAAGGCCACCATCGACCACGGCCGGTCCACCTACCAGATCATCGAACTGAAGACCCATGACGGTCTGACCGGAATCGGCGAGGTCTCCGATATCGCGCCGCGGATGGACGCGCCTTCTCCCGGGTCATTGCAGGACATAGTGTCCAGCGTGGTGGAAGGCGGCGACCCCGCCCTCGAAGATGAGCTGCAGGCGCTCGAGCTGGAGATTGCAGACCAGGTGGGATCGGGCATGTCCGCATTGCTGGGCAGCACGATCGAATTGGGACCCGGAATGGCGGCGGCGGTGCATCTCGCCGTTTCATCGGCGAGCGTCAGCATGCCTTCGGACCTGGTGGGACCGGGACTGCTCCGGGACGACGTGTGCGCCACCCCATTCACCCTCGAAGGAGGCGAACTTTCGCCCTTCGAGGGGTCGGGACTCGGCATTGCGTTGGATGAAGAGAAACTGGCGTTGTGGACGGGTTAGGATATTCCGGTGGGATTCACCGGGATCGTAGGAGTCCTGCGACGTCCCCGAAGAACGCTTCATTCCGCCCGTAATCCACAGCCTTACCGCCTGAATCTGCCAGAGCCGCCTCGCCCCATTTGCGATGCTTCCTCCACCAGTTTATCGAACGTCTTCATCGCATCGGACGAAAGCACCCCCTTCAGGTTCGTCTTGAACTGCTTTTCGTTTTCTTCCAGTCGCTCACGCAGCCATTTCCAGTCTTCGTTCTTCCTGGCCTGTTCCAGCAGCGCGTCCTTCTGCGTTGATGCTTCCTTGACCATGGCGCGCAGTTGCAGCACAAGATCGTCGGTCGTTTCCATGCGTATACTAAGCACGTGCCAGATCTGATCGACACGGAAGGTGTTCATCGCCTGCATTTGTTCCAACATGGCACTGTTCTGTCCCCGGCCGCCCATCCGGCCGAATCCGCCTCGCTGCGCGGCCGCGTCGTTGGCGATATAGGCAATCATCATCAGGCCGATTACGGCCAGGTGAAGACGGTATTTCATGCTAAGACTCCCTTCAAAATGTTAAAACGCCGCGGTTAAAAAAACCCAGTTGAATGCCGCGGTCGGACTGGGGATCCTTCCGCGGCGGGTTCTCGCTCCAGTAACCAGCGGTGAGCTTTCAAATGAACGGTGAACTTTCATTCGAATGGTGGACTTCACTTAACGCCGATTGCGGGATTCACGGACTCCCCGTCGCCAGCGCATTTCGGAATCCCGGCGTCCGTCGCCCCTGCCGCGGAATGATTCGCGCAGTTCTTCCTGCTGTTCCGGTGTCAGCACGTTCTTGACCTCGGCGCGGAAGACAGCGCCTCGCTCGAACACACTGCCCTGCGCTCTGGACACGGCCGCGGCCAGCTCTTTCACTTTTTCCAGGTCCGGGCTGGTCTCGCCCATCAACTCGTTCAGGTCAAGCCGCGCGAGCCTCGAATCGGCGCGAAGCCGGACCATGTCCCGTGCATACACTGAACGCAGCGTGCTGATCTGTTCCTGTTGCTCGTCTGTGAGTTCGATATTGTTCAATGCCCTGCGGGACAGGTCGTACCCGCGGGACCGGCCGGTACGTGCTGCGTCGTTATCGGCAAGATCGTGGTCCAGGGCGTCGGCGAACTCTCCCGCTGATCCTGATTCCGCGAACTCGGCAATTAGCTCGAATTCGGATTCAGCCGCGTGCTCCGCGCCCGCCGTGGCGGCTTCGTGATGGCCGCCGCCCTCATTATGATCAATCTTTCCCGCAGCATCGAAGGCCCAGGCCAGAACGGCCACGGACAGCGCGCCTGCAAAGATACCTGGAATAACCTTTTTCATGCTGTAGCTCCTTTCGAAATACACCCTGACTGAATTGGTCGCGATCTCCAGAGACCGTTTTCGTGCTTCTCTACATGATTAGACTGGAATCGACGGAGTTTAATTCCCTTTTTCTTCCGATCGACCTTTCTACTAATCGGCTTTTCTTCTCATCGACTCTATTCGCCTCAACGGGGTCCGGCGTCCACGGCCGGCCCCCAAGCCCGTTCCGGCGGCTCGAAGCGTTAATCGCCGCTGTTTCTCCGGCGCTCTTCCGTCCGATCGTTCTCGCGGCTGCCGGGTCCGTTACGTCCACCCGGCCTGTTGCGCTCCCGGCGCAACTCTTGATCGCCTTCCCGCTCGTGACCACCCTCCCGGCGCAACTCGCGGGCGCGTTCGCGGCGCTGGCGGATCCTCTGTATCCGTTCCAGTTGCCTTTCGGTGAGGATGGGTTCCAGGTCCCGGTGCAACGAATCGACCAGGGTCTGCATCTCCCGCCGGTGACGCGTGTAATTCTCCCGGAATCCCGGTTCGTGTTCACCCACCACTTCCCTGATCCTCCGCATCTGCTCCTGGTCCGGACGCACCATCCTGACCCAGCGCTCCACGAAGCGTTCCCGGGTCATCTGGGGCGGCGGCTGCAGGCGGTCCCGGGCGAAGGCGCCCAGGATCAGCGCGCCGCATACCATGCCGATGATCAGCGTGGCCAGCAGAATGGCCGCGGTCTTCAAGTGGATGTTCATAATGCGCCCTCCGTTTCCAGTGCGATCCGCGCGTCATAGAGGTCTTCAGGGTACAGTTCCTCGGTCAGGCCGAAGGACGCGGTGAGAGAGACGCTTCCGGTCGTGGCCAGGTTGTAGGTCATAAGCAGCATGGCGGCGATGGACGCGGCCACCGCCATTCTACGGAACATCAGGGACAACGCAATCTGGAAATCATGCGTTGCTTCGGCGGTGGAATTCGACGCCGGACCGGCCGCGGACTCCGTGGCCAGACGCTCCATGACCCGGTCGGTGAAGCCCGCCTGGAACGCCGGCGACTCCCGGCCTTCGACGAGACCGCGCAGGTGCATCAATCGTTCGTATTCTTCCCGAAGGCCCTGGTCGCGCTGGAGCGCCGCGTCCAGGCGGCTTCGTTCGCCGGGCGTCAGGGATGTATCGAGCGACCGGTACAGCAGGTCCAGCTCAGACCGTTTCATGGACAAGCTCCCTGTTGGAGTACAGCAGTAATCGTTTCAGCTTCTCCTGGGACCGCCTCAGACGGGAAAGGACCGTCCCTACGGGAATCCCCAGGATCTCGGCGGTTTCTTTCGTGGAATAGCCTTCCATCAGCCGGAGTACGATAACGGAACGGAACTCCGGTTTCAGTTCCTGCAGCGCCTGTTGAATCCGGTCGGCCGTGTCGTCGTATTCCGCGCTGGCCCGGGGATCCGCATAATCGGTCTCCGGTTCGTCGCGTTCCCTGCCTGCCACGGCGAGGGGAACAATGATCGATCGACGGCGACGTTTTCTGAGTTCGGAAATCGCCAGGTTGACGGCGATGCGGGTCAGGTAGGTGCCGACCGACGCCTGCCCGCGGAATCCCCGGAGGCCGCGGTAAAAACGGATGAAGGTCTCCTGCCCCACGTCCTCCGCATCGGCGGTGTTCCCGAGCATGCGGATGACGACGGACGCCACGCGGTCCTTGTGACGTTCCACCAGTTCCCGGAAGGCATCTTCGCTTCCGTCGCGGGCGGCGTCGACCAATGCGGCGTCTTTCAAGGCGTTTTCCCTCATCCCGTTTCCCTCGAATAACCGTTTTTCGGTCGAGTCCGATTCCGCTGCCTACTGATTAGACCCCGCCGGCGCCGATTTTATTCCCACAAAATCGAGAACCCATGTTATTTCTATTGCAAAGAACCTGGCCGTACTTGCCGGTATGTTCATAGTCACGTTGTGAAAGGAGGCCTTTGGTGCGGGGCGTATGTCTGGCGATCGCGTGGCTGTTCTCGCCGTTGTTGGCAGAAGGTCAGGCAAATGCCCGGTTAGGCGGTGGACCCGGCATGCCTGTCGGCGGCCTGTCGGACGGTACAGAAGCTGCAGGCCCTTCATTTCTGGTCGGCCTGGCTATTCCTGTCGACGTTGGTTACTTCCTGCTGCTTGAGGGTCATCACAGTCGTTTCGGAATCAACGAGGAGGAGCTTCCACATTCGAATGAGCGGATGCAAACAGATGCCGACATAAAGCTGACGGGCGGCAACGTGGGACTGCTGATTCAGGGCGTGGCGGATCCCGTGGGATTCTATGGCCACGGGGGCGTGGGATGGTCCAGAGGTACGGGCAAGGCCGGTCTCTCTATCGAGGGTGAAGACGCGCGCATTAGTACGGGTAATAACTCGTTCATGTTAGTGTTTGGTATCGGGGTCAACTTGACGGTCAGCGACCACGTAAGGCTGTCACTGGAGGGCAGGTACAACCATGCGTTCGATGTGTTCGATGAAAGCGCCCGGTGGATACCCGTTACCGCCTCCGTGGTGATTCAACTGTAACCCTGGGATGTCAAAGATAATGAAACACAGGAGCTCTCTTTAAATATATTGACTTTGAATGGACGAATCATCACAGTTGGAGACAGTTTCCCGTTCGCGGAATACACCCTGACAAGCGTGGTATAATGGCTTTCGATCACATGGATCAGCGGCGGATCATGGGGCATTTCGCGACCGGCGTGACCCTTGTAACCACCTGGCATGAAAATAAACCCCAGGGCATGACCGCAAACGCGGTGGCTTCGCTTTCCCTTGACCCTCCGCTCGTCCTCGTATCGGTGGACGTCAAGGCCCAGATGAACGGCTGTCTCAAGGTAAGCAACTGCTTCGCCGTCAACATACTGACCGAGGCACAGGAAGCATGGTCCGTACGATTCGCTAAACACGGTCCGAAGAATTTCTCAGACATCGATTACCGTACCGAAACCACAGGCTCCCCCGTTCTCGAGCAGGCACTGGCCTATGTAGACTGCAGGGTCAAGGATATCCTGCCGGGGGGTGATCACGACATCTTCATCGGCGAGATTGTAGGGGGAGGCGCCCGGGAAGGGCGCCCGCTGGTCTTCTACGGCGGTCAGTACGGCAGTCTTTCCGGCTGAAGCGCCACTGCTACTGTTCCGCCGACCCGTTCAATCCGGAGCGTCCATGCAATACGGTTTCATCATCGACAACAGGAAATGTATCGGGTGCCATGCCTGCACCGTCGCGTGCAAGGCCGAGCACGAGGTGCCCCTCGGCGTCAACCGGACCTGGGTGAAATACATCGAGAAGGGGACCTATCCGAACACGACCAGGCATTTCTCGGTCATGCGGTGCAATCACTGCGAGGACGCCCCCTGCGTGGAGATCTGCCCGGTGACGGCGCTGTATACCCGGAAAGACGGCATCGTGGATTTCGATCCCCGCAGATGCATCGGATGCAAGGGCTGCATGCAGGCCTGCCCCTACGACGCGCTCTACATCGACCCGGACACCCATACGGCGGCAAAGTGCAATTACTGCGCCCATCGGGTGGATATCGGCCTCGAACCCGCCTGCGTGAACGTCTGCCCTGAACACGCCATCATATCCGGCGACATGGACGATGGTTCCACGGAGATCGCCCAGTTGCTCGCGAAGGAACAGGTGACGGTCCGCAAGGTGGAAAAGGACACGAAACCCCGCCTGTACTATATCGACGGCGACGAAGCCTCGTTGACGCCGGGGGAAACCGCGACGTCCGACAATTACATGTGGAGTTCGCAGTCGGACGGCGTGGGCCACTTCGCCCGATACATCGAGGAAAGGACCGCCCGCGCGAATCCGGAGGACATGGTCAGACAGCTTGGTGGGGAGAACCAGGGCGGACAGGTTGGCGGCGGGCAAGACGGCGCCGGCGCACGCGGCGAACAAGATAGCGGCAAAAACGAGAAATCCGGCAACGGCGCCGCGGCGCGCAGGGTCTACGACGCGCCGGACAAGGGCGTGCTGTGGGGAAACGACGTAGCCGCATACGTGTGGACCAAGGCCATCTCGGCGGGCGCTTTCCTCCTTCCCTTCGCGGCCTCGGTCCTGGGCATGACGCCCGATCCCTTTCTTTCCTGGTTCGGTAGTACCATCGCCCTGACGTTTCTCCTGGCCACGACGATCCTCCTGGTGAGCGATCTGACCCAGCCCAGACGATTTCTCTATGTGCTGCTCCGTCCCCAGTGGAAATCCTGGCTCGTGCTCGGAGGCTACGCGTTGACCCTCTACGGGCTGGCGCTCACGCTGTGGGCCGCTGCCATGCTGACGGGCCGGACCGGAGCGGCGGAGATCATCGGCTGGGCCGCGGCCGTTCTTGCGATCCTGACGGCGGTATACACGGCCTTTCTCTTCGCCCAGGCCAAGGGACGGGATTTCTGGCAAAGCCCCACGCTCGTCCTGCACATGTTGCTCCACGCGGTGCTCGCCGGCGCGGGGGTTTTCGCTATCGCGCTCCTGTTCAGTGCGTCGGGCGAAGCGTGGACCGCCTTCGTCCGGAATACGCTGATCGTCGCCATCATCCTGAACCTGCTCGTCATCGCATCTGAAATGCTGACCCCCCATCCGACCGCCGACGCGCGGAAAGCCGTGCAGGCCATCGTCCGCGGCCGGTACCGGGGGTATTTCTGGATCCTGGGCATCGCCCTGGGCAACATAGCGCCCGTCGTACTGGCCTGGGCCGGTGGCGAAACGATGCTCGCCGCGGCCGGCGTGGGCGTGCTGATCGGCCTGTACGCGACCGAGTACGTCTGGGTCAGGGCGCCGCAGGACATACCGCTGAGTTGAGTAGGACTTACCGCTGAGTTAAGAAGGGCATAGCACCGACCTGACATAAACGCTGCCTGGCCAGGGCCCCGAATCAGGCTCGGGTGGAACCTGCCGGAACCTGCCGGAACCTGCCGGAACCTGCCGGAACCTGCCGGAAGCCGCCGGAACCTGCCGGAACCTGCCGGAAGCCGCCGGAACCTGCCCCGGGTACGACGACACATTGAAGGAAGACACAGCAGACAGGATTCACCAACATGTCCATACGCCATAAACCGGGACTGATCGAATCGCTGGCCGAGAAAGTCGGACTGATTCCCAATCTGCACGAAGAGGACGGACCGGATCTACCCAGTCTCACCGAAGGCGGCGCGCTCACGGACTATCCGCCGCCGGACCAGTGGGACGATTGGGTAGAGTACGAGGCGCAGGACTGGCCGCGGCAACAGGCCAAACACTACATGGTGGTGCCGACGGCCTGCTTCAACTGCGAGGCCGGGTGCGGACTCCTCAGCTACGTCGACAAGGAGACGATGGAGGTCCGCAAGTTCGAGGGGAACCCCTACCACCCCGCCAGCCGGGGACGCAATTGCGCCAAGGGTCCGGCGACCATAAACCAGATCCGCGACACGGACCGCATACTTTATCCCATGCGCCGGTCCGGCGCCCGGGGAAGCGGCGAGTGGGAGCGGGTGTCCTGGGATACGGTGCTGGACGACATCGCCGCCCGGATACGGGAGCGGCTGCAACAGGGCGCGAACAACGAGATCGCCTACCACGTGGGCCGGCCTGGAGCCGAAGGCTACATCGACCGCGTGCTCAAGGCCTGGGGCGTCGACGGGCACAACAGCCACACCAACATCTGTTCGTCGGGCGCCCGTTTCGGCTACGCCCTATGGCATTTCTTCGACCGGCCGTCGCCCGACCACGCCAATGCGCGGTTTATCCTGCTGATCAGCGCTCACCTGGAGTCGGGGCACTACTTCAATCCCCACGCACAGCGGATCATCGAGGGCATGATGAAGGGCGCGAAGCTCGCAGTCATGGACCCCAGACTGTCCAATACGGCCAGCATGGCCGACCACTGGATGCCCACCTATCCCGGCAGCGAGGCCGCAGTATTGCTGGCCATGGCCAACGTCATCCTGCAGGACGGCCTCTACGATGCGGAGTTCATGAAGACGTGGGTGAACTGGCAGACCTACCTGGAGAAGGAACACCCGGACGCGCCGCGCACCTTCGATCGGTTCATCGAAGCGCTCAAGTCGGTCTACAGCGAGTACACGCCCGAGTTCGCCGAACAGGAGAGCGGCGTGCCGGCGGCCCAGATCGCCGAGATCGGCCGCGATATCGGCCGGGCGGGATCGCGGTTCGCCACCCACAACTGGCGCAGCGCGGGCAGCGGAAACGCCGGCGGCTGGGCCGTGGCCCGCTGCCTCCACTTCCTGAACGTGCTCACCGGCAGCGTCGGAACGGAGGGGGGAACCTCACCGAGCGGGTGGAACAAGTTCAAGCCCAACGTCTTCGACCATCCCCCGGACCAGAAGTTCTGGAACGAACTGCATTTCCCGAAGGAATACCCCCTCTCCCACTACGAGATGAGTTTTCTCCTCCCCCATTTCCTGAAAGAAGGACGGGGGAAACTGGCTGTCTACTTCACCCGGGTGTTCAATCCCGTGTGGACGTACCCGGACGGGTTTACCTGGGTCGAGGCGCTCCGCGACGAGGAGAAGGTCGGGCTGCACGCGGCCCTGACGCCCACGTGGAACGAGACCGCCTTTTTCGCCGACTACGTGCTGCCCATGGGCCACGCCAGCGAACGCCATGACATCATCAGCTACGAGACCCACTCGGGCACCTGGATCGGTTTCCGCCAGCCGGTCCTGCGCGAGGCCCGGCGGCGCATGGGCGACCCGGTGGATTTCACCTACGAGGCGAACCCCGGCGAGGTATGGGAAGAGGACGAGTTCTGGATCGAGCTGTCCTGGCGCATCGATCCCGACGGCAGCCTGGGGATCAGGGACCACTTCATCTCGCCCTACAGGCCAGGTGAGAAAATCACCATCGACGAATACTACCGGTACATCTTCGACAATGTGGACGGACTGCCCGAAGCCGCCGCGAAAGAAGATCTTTCAACCCTGGATTACATGCGAAAGTACGGCGCCTTCGAGGTGGAGAAGACGGCCTACGCGAAACATCTCAAGACACTGGACGACGAGGCCGTCGCGGGCGCCAAGGTCGATCCGGAGACCAATACCCTGGTCGCCGGCGGCAAGACCGTGGGCGTGATGGTGGACGGCAAGCCGCGGGCGGGCTTCCCCACGCCGTCTCTGAAGCAGGAGTTCTATTCCCAGACCATGGTGGACTGGGGCTGGCCGGAGTACGCCATACCCACCTACATCAAGAGCCACGTGCATCCCGACGAACTCGACCGTGAGAACGGCGAGTACCCGCTGGTGCCCACATTCAGGCTGCCCACGCTGATCCACTCGCGGTCCGGCAACGCCAAGTGGCTCAACGAGATCTCCAACCGCAATCCCGTGTGGATGCACCGGCGGGACGCCGAAAAGATGGGCATTGGCACGGACGACCTGGTCCGGGTGACCACCGAAATCGGCCATTTCGTGGACCGCGTCTGGGTCACCGAGTCCATGAAACCCGGCGTGGTCGCCTGCTCCCACCATCTCGGGCGCTGGCGGCGCAAACAGGACGCGGACGGCAACCGCTGGTCTGTGAACCTCGTGGATATCCAGGAAGAGGACGGCGGGAAGTGGCGCATGCGTGTGATGGACGGAATCAGACCCTATGAAAGCGCCGACCGCGACTCCTCCCGCATCTTCTGGCGGGACGGCGGCGTGCACCAGAACATCACTTTCCCCGTGCACCCCGATCCGGTGAGCGGCATGCATTGCTGGCACCAGAAGGTCAAAGTGGAAAAGGCCCGCGAAGAGGATGCCTACGGGGACGTGTTGGTGGATACGGAGAAGTCCTTCGAAGTCTACCGCGCATGGCTGGACCAGACCCGGCCCGCGCCCGGTCCGGGCGGCCTGCGCCGTCCCCTCTGGCTCAACCGACCCTTGCGTCCGGCCGAAGAGACTTACTACCTGCCTGAATAGTTCAGACCGTATTTCCCCGCAGGATGTTCCGGACGGCGGAGCACACCGCCTCGTCGGCCTCCGGCATGGCGCCGGTCCGCGATGCCACCCAGGCGCCGAGCCGGTTGGCGGCTTCGCTGACGCGTGCGAGCGGCACGCCACGCAGAAGGCCGATTGCCAGGACCGCGGTGAAGGCGTCTCCGGCTCCGATGGTATCGACTACGTCCACCGGGACACCCGGGTGACCCACGGTCTCAGTCGAGGTAACCAGCAGGCTGCCTGCGGAGCCACGGGTGACGCAGACCAGTTTCAGTTCGTAGGCCTTCAGCAACCGCCGGGCCATGGACTCGAGACCGGCATCTCCGAGGTTCAGCAGGGGACAGACCGTGTGCAGTTCTTCGTCGTTCAACTTGACTGCGTGAGCGCGCTGGAAGGAATCCTGCAGCAGGGCCGGAGAGTAACGGTCCTGCCTGAGGTTCACGTCGAAGAGCCGAAAGGCGGAGGGCCGAATGGCGTCGAGAAACGCCGTGACGGCGGCGGTCGATTCCGCTTCATGCCGAGACACCGTCCCGTAGCATACGGCGTCCGCCCGCGCGGCCAGCGCGGACCATTCGGGCGTCCACGCCATGTGCTCCCAGGCAACGCCGCCATTGATCGTGAAATCGGGTTGCCCATCCGGGCCGATGGATACGCCGACCGTCCCGGTGGGATGGGCGTCGTCCCGCTGAATCGCTACGGTGGACAGCCCCTTGCCTGCAATGCGGTTCACGGCCTCGTCGCCGAGGTCATCCCGCCCGACCCGGCTGGCGACGATCCCCTCATCACCCAGGAGTGACGCGAAATAGGCGAAGTTCGCCGGGGCGCCGCCGAGTTGGGAACCCGACGGCAGCAAGTCCCACAGCAGTTCGCCCAGGCCGACGATGACGTAGCGGTCTTTTATTTTAGTTCCACCTCGATCGTGCCCAGCGTCGTGTAGCTCATAACGGCCTTGCTGCCGGCGCCCGCGCGAGGCGGCGGGAAGACCGTGCCGGTGATCACCACGTCCCCCGCCCGGAGATATTCTTCGCTGTAAGTGGTCAACTCGTTGGCCAGCCAGGTCAGCGCTTCGAGGGGATCGACGCCCATGTTCATCGTGGCCAGCGCCGAAGCCCTTTCCTCGCCGTCGATCTCAACGGTCGCGGTTTCCTTCGTGAAATCCATCTCGGCCAGGGGCACGCGCGTCTCGCCCAGGATAATGCCCACGTGGAACACGTTGCCCGTCACGTCATGGTCGCGCGTGGACGGGTTTTCCTCGGAGCCGCTGGTCCAGGAGGAAAGCAGCTCGATCACGCCACCCACCGCGGAGACCGCATTGCCGACTTGCTCCCGGGTCAAATCGGGACCGGGCAGGTCCGCGCCGATCCAGAAGGCGAACTCGCCTTCCACGACCGCCGAGTCCGCTACGAAGGACGCCGCTTCCACGGGCGTTCCGGGCTCAAACACGTTCGACGCCATGATATGGCCGTATATGGGATCCAGCGTGGCCGGGTCCTCGGGCATCCGTGAAAAGCCGATCTTCCAGCCGACCCGTTCCTCGGTCTTAAGCTTCTCGGCCAGGATGTCCGCCTGGATATCGTAGGCGGTCTGGCGATCCAGGTCGGGGAAATTGACCGCCATGGCCTCGGTATTGATCTTCTTCCCTTCGGCCTCCAACAGGTGGGCTACGATGGCGGCCCGGTCTGAATCAGGGGTCAGGGTGGTGGTGAGCGCTTCGGCGGCGGCTGCAGTTTCGGCGGCGGTCGTTGATTCGGACTCGGCCGGAGGCGTTGCCGTTTCCTCTTCCGTAGTCGCACACGCCATGCAAACCGACAACATGGTCACCACCGCGCCACCCACAAGTATTGCCGTCAGATTCCGGTACATAATGACTCCTGTGAAAGTGTGTATTTCCGATAGTATTACTGGAGAAGCCCCATGATTGAAATTGCCAGGACGAGGAGGAACGCAGCCGTCAACGCCCAGGTCAACCACCGTTTCCCGGGCTGACGTACCCAGTAGAAGACGAGAACGGACAGGGTCAGCGCCTGGGCGAGGGTTTCGATGCTGCCGCCGCCGAACTGAGCGCTTAACGGGATCGTTGTATAGATCAGGCCTTCTATGGAACCCGGTGACGGACCAAAGGTACTCAACATGCCGATCGCCACCAAAACCACCCACATCGTCAACCAGCCGTATGCCCGACCGAAATACTCACGGCGCAACAGGTAGAATACGACACCGAACAATACCCCTCGTACGGGCTGAAAAAGTGGTCCGGCGAGCAACAACGGATCGTCCATACGCCGCATGTAGACGTTGAAGACCGGTTCGTCCCAGAGCGCCCTGTAGTCGAAAAACGCGTATGCCAGTGCACCCGCGGCGAAGTACGTCACGGTATGAACGACAGTGGCTTTCGTAACGATATTCGCCAGCGACAGTTGAGAGGCTTGAACCAATGTTCGCTCCTTCAACCACCACGGAAACCATGACGGCGGTACTGGCGGATACGATGAAGACGATATCTGGAGTTTATACATAACATGCCGCCTGTCAAGTCATTACACTTGATTCACGGGCTTTCAAAAGGTACTATTCCACTCATGCTTTCACGATGACAGCACCAGGACCGCGGCTGGTCGAATACCAGGACCGCGACCGGTCGAATTTAACCCGCAAGGAGCGATTCATGTCCCCCGACAATCACCTCGTATCTCTGCTTCAGGAACTCGTGTACGCCCGGGGACCGTCAGGCCAGGAGGACGAGGTCCGGACGGTCTGTGAACGGGAACTGCAATCGCTTTGCGACGAGACCCGGGTCGACGCCGCCGGCAACGTCGTCGGCCTGATGAAGGGTCTAACGGCGGACGCCCCGGTAATCCGTGTGATGGCGCACCTGGACGAACTGGCCCTGGTCGTCAAGCGCGTCAACGAGGACGGAACCCTCCGGGTCAATCCCCTCGGAGGCATCTACCCGGCGAACTACGGGCAGGGGCCTGTCGAGATCCTGGCGGACAGCGGCATCCTTCCCGGCGTGCTCTCCGTAGGACCGCAGCATACGACGGCCGATTCCGCACGGATCTGGGAGACCAAGATCAAGGGCGGCAACGTGGCCATGGACTGGAATCACGTGTATGTGTTCACGCGCATGACGCCGGCGCAGCTGCGGGAAGCGGGCGTGCACGCCGGCACCCGCGTGGTCATCGCCCGGTCACGGCGCGCATTCCAGGAAGTCGAAGATTGCATCGGCGGGTATTTCATGGATAACCGGGCGGCCATCGCCATCGCCATAGGCGCGGCCGCGCGCATGAAGGACCGGGGCGTCCGGCCCGCGGGCGACGCCTACCTGGTGATGACCACCTGCGAGGAGATCGGCGGCCACGGCGCCGCGTACGCCGCCCGAACCCTGCCCGGCGACGTGTCCCTGGCCGTGGATTCAGGACCGGCCTGCGAGGAATACGGGGTGGCCCTTTCCGACGAGCCCGTCGTAGTGTACGGCGACGCCGGGGGACTCTACGACAAGTCCGTCGCGGACCGCCTGCTGGCATGCGGGCGGGAACTGGGCATGGACCCCCAGTGCGCGTACTGGCAGAGCTACGCCTCCGACGCGTCCATGGCGAAGTCCGTGGGCCAGACGCCCCGGGCCGGCCTGCTCTGCATCCCCACGGAGAACACCCACGGATACGAGATCATACCCCGCAACGGGTTGAACCGGTGCGTCGCCCTGCTGGCGGCCTACCTTGAAAAACCGGAGTAGTCGAGAGGAGCGGAGGACCTTCATGTCCCTGAAAGTCACCAACGTGGAAAGATTCACCGTCACCGTGCCGTTCACGCAGGGTCAACGGCCCATGGCCGAGCGAACGGTATACAACTGGTCCGTCTTCGAACTGTGCAAGGTCACCACCGATGCGGGTTTCGTGGGCTGGGGCGAGACCATCGTCCATTACATCCATGCCCGGGTGACCGACCGGAGCGTGGAACGCGTGATTGGAAAGAGCCCGGCGGACTTCATGCAGGACGATTCGATCGGCGCCGGGCTGCAGATGGCCCTGTACGACGTGGTGGGCAAGTCCCTCGAGGTGCCTTGCCACAAGCTCCTGGGCAACAAGGTGCGTGACTGGGTGCCCATTTCCTGGTGGTCCAACGAAGGGCCTCCAGACGACTGGGTCCGGCAGGCGCGGGACGCCGTAGACAACGGGTACACCACCATCAAGCTCAAACAGCGGCCCTGGCATGACATCAACGAACAGATGGAGGCGATCGACGCATCCGTGCCGCGCCACTTCCGGGTGGATCTCGACGCCAACGGTTCCATGCACAACGCGGCGGCGGCCATGCCCGTCATGCGCGGCCTGGAGCGCTTCGACATCGTGGCCATGTTCGAGACGCCCATACCGCAGACCGACCTCCTGGGGAACCGCCAGCTCCGGCAGGTCATCAGCCGCCCCATCGCCATGCATTTCGGCTCGCCGCCCTACACCACGGTGGTCCGCGAAGCGGTCTGCGACGGATTCGTCGTCGGTGGAGGCGCCTCGCGGGTGATGTACCAGGGGATTCTCAGCGCGGAAGCCAACATGCCCTTCTGGCTCCAGATGGTCGGCAACGGACTTACCACCACGTGGGCCGCCCATCTCGGCGCCGTGCTCACCCACGCCACCTGGCCCGCCATCACCTGTATCAACCTGTACCGCCACCACCTGCTCAAAAGTCCCATCGAAGTCGTGGGCGGCTTCCACCGCGTGCCCGACGGACCGGGCCTGGGCGTGGAAGTGGACGAAGAGGCCATGCACGGCTTCCTCGTTCCCGACGACGTGATGCGGCCATTCCGCGACCGGGACGAACCGTACGACTTCCCGAGGCCCCGGTTTATCCGCACGGCGGTGTTTCCGGATGGGCGCCGCGTCCATTTTGGGAATATCCGCCACGGGTGGGAACTGGAGGCCTACACGCCCGGCGTACGCACGGAATACTGGCGGGAAGACGGCACCGATGGTTTCGAAGACCTTTGGAGCCGTACGCAGGAACGGCCCGTAACCGGGGGATGAACGACCGGGGAAGCCGGACCGGAACGCGTGGTGAGAATGGCGGCACGTAAACACGAAACCAGGGATCGGTAATCTGCCGGCAAGTCGGGCATTTTGTAAACATTTGTATCAAGAAGACCAGGCAACCGGAGCAGAACCATGAGACTGGAAGACAAGACGGCGATCGTAACCGGCGCGGCATCGGGCATTGGACGAGGCACCGCGGAGATGATGGCGCGGGAAGGCGCCCGGGTGGTGGCCGTGGACATCAACGAAGTGGGACTTGAACAGACGGTCGAATCGATCCGCCAGGCAGGCTGGGCAGCCACGGCCTGCGTTGCAGACGTGGGGCGGGACGATCAGGTTCGACGCATGATTCAGTGCGCGGTCGACACCTATGGCGGACTGCAGATCCTGCACAACAACGCCTACTGGCACGCGCCAGGGCCGGTCTGCGACCTGCCGGAAGCCGACTGGGACCGGACGCTGGACGTCTGCCTGAAGGCTATCTACCTGGGCTGCAGACACGCCATTCCGGTCATGAAAGATTCGGGGGGCGGCGCGATCGTCAACACGGCGTCCGTGCACAGTCTGGTCGGTTTCCGTGACTACGCCGCCTACGACGCGGCCAAGGGCGGGGTGATCGGGATCACGCGCTCCGTGGCCGTGGACTACGGGCCCGAGATCCGAAGCAACGCGGTGCTGCCCGGGGCCATCCTGACGCATGCCTGGGACGGTCTCGACGAAGCGATTCAACGGCCCTATATCGACCGGCCTCCCATGAAACGGCTGGGACTGCCGGAAGACATCGCCTCCGCCGTGGTGTTTCTCGCCTCCGACGAGGCGTCCTTCATCACCGGCGCCAGCCTCGTGGTCGACGGCGGCCTGACCATCGTCGGCGACGCGTAACCTTTTCCGGCTGGAGCGTGCGCTGGATGTGAAGTTCAACACTTTCTTGCGGGATATGCATGGCCTGTTTCGACTGAATAGTAAGTTGGAATGGTGTCTGGACCGATACGTGAGCTGCGTAACCGCGAGGGATGTGATCCGCCGTGCCGCCGTGCCGCCGTACCGTCGTCCCTCGCAATGCGCCATGTGATTCCGCCACAGTCCCATAAAGAACATGAGCGTATCCGAATCATCGAAACCTGAGGTTCAGGATCCCGTACCCGCCATCCATCCGTCCGCGGGAAGCGTGAACCGCGTCTGGCTGCTGGCCTATCCGATCATCCTGGCCAACATGTCCGAGACCCTGCTGGGCGTGGTCGACACTTACATGGTCGGCCAGCTCGGCGTGGCCGAGATCGGCGCCGTGGGTCTCGGGTCCATGCTCGCGTGGCTCTTCTACCTGCCGGTCCTGGGTCTGGCGATGGGGTTGAATACCTTCGTCGCCCAGAGCTACGGCGCCGGCAACCGGAAGGAATGCGGGTACATGACCTGGCAGGGGCTGTACATGGCCGTGGCAAGCGGCGTATTGATCCTGCTCGTCATCCCCTTCGTACCGCTTTTGTTCGACCTTGCGGGACCTTCCGCAGAAGTTCGGCGCCTGGGCGTCACCTACCTGCAGTGGCGCCTGATCGACGGCCCGGCCTTCATGGTCGCCATGACGGCCGCCAGCTTCTTCCGCGGTATCGGCGATACCAAAACGCCGATGAAGATCGGCATAACCATCAATATCATCAACGTCATCCTGAATTACGGACTGATCTACGGCAATTTCGGCCTGCCCCGCCTCGAAGTGCAGGGATCGGCCATCGGATCGGCGCTGGCCGGCATGCTGGGCGGAGGGATTTACCTCGTCCTGTTCCTGTCCAGACGGCTGCATCCCTATGCCAACCGGACCGTTCCCCGGCCCCGGTGGCTGGACCAGGTCCGGCTTTTAAAGGTTGGCGCGCCGATCGGCCTGCAACGGTTCCTCGATATCGGCAGCTTCGTGATTTTCGCCGCCGTCATCGGGAGATTGGGAAACGCCCAGCTGGCCGCGAACCAGATCGCCATCCAGCTGATGTCCATCTCGTACATGATCGGCCTGGGTATCGGCATGGCCGCTTCCACGCTCGTGGGCCAGTATATCGGCGCGAAACGCATCGAACTGGCCGAGCGCAGCGCATACAGCGCCTTGAAACTTGCCATGGGCATCATGGTTTTCATCGGCCTGTGCTTCCTGTTGTTCCCCGAGCCGCTCGTTTCACTTTTCAACGGCGACCCGGCCGTCATACGCTACGGAAGGCAGGGACTCTTATTCGCGGCGCTCTTCCAGGCCTTCGACGCCCTCGCCGTCATATACATCGGCGCTCTTCGCGGCGCCGGCGACACCCGGTGGTCCGCCGTGGCCGCCTTCATAGGCGCCTGGGTCATCTTCCTGCCAATGACCTACCTGTTCGCCTTCACGATGGGTCTGGATTTCTGGGGGGCCTGGCTGAGTGCGACGATCTATATCTGTCTCCTCGGCATTGCCTGCGTTTACCGGTTCCGGCAGGGTGTATGGAAGCGGATGGTCATATAGCGACAGGTTTTCAACAAGTCGTTTTTCAACAAGGGAATGGAGTGCCAAGTGTCTAATAGGAAGAAATGCCTGATGATCGGCGCCGGCGGTATGGCCGGCGGATGGATTCGCAGTTTCTATCCGCGGTTCAATGACCGGCACGAGATCGCCGCACTGGTGGATATCAACGCGGATATTCTCCACGACGCAGGGGATTTCCTGGGGCTTCCCCGGAGTCACAGGTACACGGACATGGAGAGCGCTTTCGGGGAGGTGGACGCGGACTACTGCACAATCGTCATTCCTCCGGCCGTTCACCGGGACGCCGTGATGCTGGCGGTGGAGCGTAAGCTGGACATCCTGAGTGAAAAACCGATTGCCGACACGTGGTCCGCATGCGTAGATATATACAGGGCGGTCATGGATGCCGGCCTGAAGATGCACGTGATTCAGAACTACCGCTATTCCAGCCGTATGCTGACGATGCGGCAGGTATTGCGGGACGGAGCGCTTGGACGGATCAACTACATCCAGGGCCGTTTTGCCGCGGACTACCGGGAATACGGCGCCTGGGGCGCCTTCCGCTACGACATACCGCACACCCTGCTTGTGGAAGGCGCCGTGCATCACTTTGACATGATGCGGAATCTGTCGGGGGGAGACTGCAAGACGATCGCCGGATGGGAGTGGAACCGGCCGTGGAGCACCTTCCAGGGGGATTGCTGTGCCATGTACGTGATGGATATGACCAACGGAGTGAAGGCGGCCTACGAGGGGTCGTGCCTGGGCGCCGCCGAACAGAACAGCTGGCACGGGGAGTACTACCGGGCGGAATGCGAAGAGGGCGCCGTCGCCATTGGAAGCGACGGGGTGACGCGCATGTATAGACATACGCCCGGAAAAGGCATGTGCGTCGAAGACGTCAGTCCCGTCGTACCCGAATACGACGGACACCAATGGCAGATCGACGAGTTCCTCGACTGGATCGACGGGGGACCCGTACCCGATACCTGCCTGGAGCACAACATCCGGAGCGTGGCCATGGTCTTCGCCGCCATCGAAGCTTCGAAGACGGGAGAGTCGATCGACGTGGAGGAAATGGTCGGGCAGGTCGTAAACGCCGCCTGAAGGAGTAAACGGGAACTGCCCTTCACGAGGAGAAAGTGGTTGGACCGGTGGCGGGCGCCGCCTGAGAGAGGTACGGGTACCAAATTCATATGCAGAACCAGAAAATCCCTTTTATCCACGCCTTTTTAAGACTGGAATCCGCCAGCGGCATTCTGCTGATGCTCGCGACCGCCCTGGCCATGGTGTTCGCGAACTCGTTCCTCGAACCGCTCTATCATCGATTGCTGGAGATAGAGATCGAGATCCGCATCGCCGCGCTGGATATCAACAAACCGCTGCTCCTCTGGATTAACGACGGTCTGATGACCATCTTCTTCTTCCTTGTGGGACTGGAATTGAAGCGGGAATTCCTCGAGGGCGAGCTGTCGAACCGGCGCAACATCATCCTGCCCGGCATCGGCGCCGTCGGCGGCATGTTGGTCCCCGCGCTGATCTATCTCCTCATCAACAGCGACGACCCCTCCGTATGGCGGGGCTGGGCCGTCCCGGTCGCTACGGACATCGCCTTTACCCTGGGCGTATTGACCTTGTTGGGTACGCGCGTGCCCATTTCTATCAAGGTCTTCCTGACCTCGCTGGCCATCCTGGACGATATCGGGGCCATCGTGATCATCGCGGTATTCTACACGGCGGAAATTTCGATGACCTCCCTGATGGTGGCCGCGGGCTGCGTACTCGTGCTGGTCTTCCTGAACAACAGGAACTGGGTCTCCCACAGTTCGTACATGATGGTCGGCATAGTCCTCTGGATCGCCTTGCTTAAATCCGGAGTGCACGCAACGCTCGCGGGCGTGATCCTGGCCGCGTTCATCCCCATGCGTTCCAGGACCGACCCCGACGTTTCGCCGCTCAAGATCCTGGAGCACGATCTGCACACCGTCGTGGCCTTCGTCATCCTTCCCGTGTTCGCTTTCGCCAACTCCGGTGTCATGTTGAGCGGCATTACGGCCGAGCAAGCGCTTCACGGCGTACCCGTCGGGGTCGCCCTCGGACTGTTCCTGGGTAAGCAGATCGGGATATTCGCACTGTGCTGGCTGTTCATCAAGATGAAAGTGGCCGCGCTGCCCAGGGGGATGTCCTGGGCTGGCCTCTACGGGGCAAGTACCCTGTGCGGTATCGGATTCACCATGAGCCTGTTCATCGGTTCCCTGGCCTTCGGCGAAACCGATTTACACGCCATGTTCGACGAGCGGCTGGGGATCATCGTGGGATCGCTGCTATCGGGGGTGCTGGGATATGCCATCCTCCGATACAGCCTGATGAGCCAGTTCATCGGTTCCCTCTTCCTGCGGACAAGCCGGTAGAGTTCGTCGAGCAAGAGGTCGAGCAGGTGGTTTGAGGAATAGGGGGAAGCGACCATTCGACTCCAGAGCGGCGTCCTGCGTAGGGTGGAATTGCACTGGTAGAAGGCCATGCCATCGGCAAGTTGGAGATCAAACGCAAACGCTACCTGGATTCAGACCATGAATAAAAAAAGTCACAGTAAACAGGAATCCTTTGTGGTCTGCATTGACAATACGGACTACACGGCCTCATTGGAGAAACATAAAATCTACCGGGTGGTCCGCGACGATGCGGCAAGAGACGATGGTGATATACGGGTTGTCGACGAGAGTGGAGACGACTATCTCTATCCCGCAGTGAGGTTTGTTAGCATTACTGTACCGGTTGAGGTGGAGAAGTCACTCACTCCTGGGTAATTCCTAAAGATTTTTTGATTGTGTTGAAGAGGCAGGTTGGTATACAGATCTTTCTGTACATTACCGAAATCGACCATCCGCTTACGCTTTCTCCAGCGCCTGATCCAGGTCGGCGATGATGTCGTCAGGGTCTTCCAGACCCACCGAAACGCGCGCTCCAAAACCGCCATCCGCGCTCTCGCCCGAGGGCAGGATCAACGTCTCCACATCGCCCAGACTGTACCACGGCTTGCACATCCGCAGACTGCCGATGAAAGTGTCGAGCGAGACGCCGTGCCGGGAGACGAACCGCATCATTCCCCCAAAACCATGCAGGTATCCGGTCGCGGCCTCGTGATACGGGTGTGAGGTCAGGCCCAGGTAGTCGACCCGGGCGAGCTTTTCGTGCTGGTCCAGGTACTCCGCCACCTTCTGGCCGCTGCCGCAGTGCCGCTCCATCCTGAAGGCCAGCGTCTTGAGGCCCCGGTGCACGAGGAAGGCGTTCATGGGCGCCAGCACGCCACCCATGAGGATCCGCATGTAATGTATCTGCTTCCGGATCTCTTCGTCGCGGCCGGAGACGATCCCGGCCAGCGCGTCTCCGTGTCCGGCCATGTACTTCGTCATGGCGTGGAGGACCACGTCTGCGCCGTAGTGCAGGGGGCGCAGCAGGTAGGGCGATAGAAATGTGTTGTCTACCACGACCAGGGCGCCAACTTCATGGGCTATGTCCGTGGCGCGAGCCAGATCGATGAATTCCATGGAGTGGGCGTACGGTTCGAAATAGACCATCCTGGTCGGCTTTTTCAGCGCGGTTTCGAGGGCGTCCAGGTCACACATGTTGACCATCTGGACTTCCACGCCCCACTTTGTCGGCAGCACGTCCTGGAACAGCATGTGGGTCCCGGCGTATACGGTCTCGTGGCAGACTACCCGGTCGCCGCTTTTCAGCAGGCCGAACAGGGTCTGGCTGACCGCCGACATGCCGCACGAGGTCGCTTGCGCCCACTCCGCGCCTTCGAGGATCCTCACCTGTTCTTCAAGTGCGCCGCTCGTGGGACCGCCCGCCTTGTCCAGCCCACGGCCGTAGGAATTCGTCCCTTCGTATCCCTCCCGGTAATTGGTATTCCCCTGGTAGATCGGCACCGAGGACGACGTACCGTGATATCCTCCGTGGATAGCGTCCGTGGTAAAATCCCGGTTGTCGGCCGACTGGTAGTCATCGGCGGCGAAACGGAGGTCTCTACGGAGGTCGTGGTCGTTGCGCATGGTAAGAATTCCTCAGTTAAACACTACGGGGCTATGGTGGAGTCTGGACCGGTGCAAAACCAGTGGGCAAACAGATCGAGAAAACCCCGGTTTCTTGACTGGTTTAAGGTAAATGGGGGTTAAAGGGGGTCAAGTCATATCAGTCGCGCTCCGCGGGATCCCGGTATCATAGTTCAACGCTATATCACTCCGGTTCTTACGATTCCTCCGGTATTGATGTTTGACGTTAATAACACGTAACGTTATTATAGTATTTGCATGATCATATCGTTCAAAGTCCATTTTTATACAGTTGAACTTGTCGATTACCACTAGGAGTTGGTTATGCTTTCCGCCGTAATACCCCCGATTCATCCCGGTGAGATCCTCAAGGAAGAGTTTCTGGAACCATTAGGCCTGAGTCAGTATCGTGTCGCTGTGGACATTTCAGTTCCACCGCGCCGTATAAACGAAATCGTTCACGGCAAACGCTCTATATCCGCTGACTCAGCATTACGGCTGGCACGCTATTTCGGAACTACGGATCGTTTCTGGTTGAACCTACAGACTCACTACGACCTGGAGAAGGAACGAGATCGCTTAGGAAATCGATTGGAGACCGAGGTACTTGTACTGGAGCGATCGAAATGAAGCCGGGATGATCCATGAGCGAGCACCAGGTAGCCCTTTCAAGACTTTTGGCAAGCGCCGGTATCTCTCAGACCGTACGACACGTCTCGCCGATCAACTCCGGCGTAACCAACCGAACATCCCTCGTCGTTCTGCAGGACGATACACGCTACATCCTCCGCGAGTACGATTGGCCATACGCTACGAATGACGATATGCAAAGGGCCAAAAAAGAGCGCTATCTGCACGACCTGCTTCTGAAGCATGATGTACCGGTACCGTCCATACTGGCGCAGTACGATGACGAAAGCGGGTCTGCCCTACTGATGGAATATAGACCGGGTCAACTTTTAGGTAACGTTGACGACGCCCTGGCCGATGAACAGCGCGCTGAAGCCTGGACGGCTGTCGGAGCGGCTTTACGAAAAGTGCATTCGATCAGGCTGCCCGATGGCTGTTCTGGCATAATCGTCGGCGAACGCGTCCAGCCCTTTGAAGAAGGATCCTGGGGCGACTTTCATTACCACCAGGCAGTACGGCATGCGGAGAATCTGCTGAAGCGGGATCTCGGATTACGGTTCGACCTGGCATCGATGATGCGCGTATTGAAACAGGCGATACCGGTACTGAATGAAAGACCTCTGGTCCTGCTGCACAACGACCCCCATCCCTGGAATGTGCTTGTTCACGAGATAGGCGGCCATTGGACCTGTTCAGCCTGGCTTGACTGGGAATACGCCTGGACCGGCGACCCTACCTGGGACCTCGCCAGGTTGGATCTCTTCAGGTTGAAGCCGATCGGTCCCACGCCAGCGGCTTTCTATGAAGGATACGGCAACGCGCCGAAAGATCCTGAACGGACGATCTACGAACTTTCCATTTACCTTTGGATGGCCGACCAGTACCTGGATGGAGAAGTAGACGAGGAGCGGGTACTCATGCCCACCTACAAGGCGGCGATGCAGTACCTGGGCCGAATCGACGAAGCGGTGAAAAGGATCGATTTCGAGATTAACAGGGTCAGTACATGAAGATCAAGCATCTCTTTATGCTTGAAACAGAGCAAAGCCTCGACCACTTGAAAGCAGTGGCAGATAAACATGAACTCTATCACCGCTTTCGGCCGAGGCTAGGCGGACCGCTCTATGAAATCTGGATTGAATCCCAGGTCCTGGTCGAATTCGTGTCCGACGAGATCAGGCACCTCGAATCCTGAATTAAAGGTCGAATCAAGGCCAAATCCAGCTGATCACCCCGAGATCATTCCCAGGATCTCTACCAGGTGATCGGTTGACGGCCGGTCGAAGGGATCGGAACCCACATACTTGAACCGAAGGATGCCTTCCTTGTCGATGATGAAGGCGGTGGGAATGACTTCCTCTCCTTTGTCGGTCGCTTTTTGAATCTTGAACTTCGTGGGTATGGCCCGGTCAGGGTCGGCAAGTACGGGGAAGGAAAGCGCTTCCCGGGTGACTTTCGACTTGGCGACGAAATCCCTGGTCTGTTCGAGATCTTCGGGATTGATGAAGAGTAGTTCCGTGTCCAGTTCTGCTATGCGTTCGTAGTCGAATTGCAACTGCCCCAGTTGCCGTAAGCAAAGGGGTCACCAGTAACCGATCCAGCCACGGTCGACGACCACCAGGAGGTTCTTGCTGCCCTTGTAATCGGCGAAGTTGACCGTCTCACCGTTTACGTCCTGCAGGCTGTATTCCGGCGCGGGCTGGCCTACCCTCGGAGCCAGGTTTCTGGGTTGGGCGTCGGCGGTTTCCGCCACCAGGCCGACCAGCGCCAGGGCGAAGCACCACCGCGCTAATGCACGTACCATAGTCTTCCTCCTCGATTGGAAGTCATCCTTCCCGTTTCTATGCAATTCGCTTGCGTTTTGTTCCCTTTAATATAACCTACCCCGGTACGCCTGTGAACTTCATTTTTTAATGATACGCTGCATTGTGAAGGATAGGGAGGAGCCGTTTTCCATGACACCGGGTATAACTCAACTCTGTCTCGGCCGCCAGGATCTTGAAGAGGATCTTTCCAGGGCCCGTAGCCTGGGCTATGAGGCCATCGAACTGGTGTTTTCCGATGAGGGATCGCCAAACATAGACGCTTCGACGCCGGAAATCTCCGCGGTCGCCGAAGCCTGCCGTAGACACGGACTCGAACTGTGTTCCATGATCGCCATCAGGAACGATGCCGGTTCCCTGCTATCGCCGTCCGCGGCCGAACGGGCGAAGCGGGTGGCCATCCTCGAGCGGGGCTTTGAAATTGCCGAGATCCTTGGTGTGGACGCCCTGCTCCTGCATCCCGGGGCACTTGACCCCAAGAGCTCATATGGCACGACCTGGGACAACTTCCGCGACGCCCTTCGCGATCTCGCCCCCTCAGCGGAGCGCCACGGTACCCGCATCGGCATCGAGAATGTGTGGAACCAGTTCATGCTGAGTCCCCGGGAAGCCCGTCAACTCGTCGACGAGGTCGGGTCGTCCGCCGTCGGGATCTACCTGGACACAGCCAACATGATCCTCTACGGCTACCCGGACATGTGGATCAAGGAACTGGGCCGCCGGATCTTCAAGGTGCACGTGAAGGATTTCCGCCGTGGGGAAGGCGCCTGGGTCCAGCTGATGGACGGCGACACGGACTGGCCGGCGGTCATGGCCGAATTGCGCGGCATCGGATTCGACGGCGCCCTGGTGAGCGAAGTCGGCGCCGACGATGCCGCCATGCGGGAAACCGCCGAGCGCATCAGGCGGATCATCGCCCTGTAGAACATGCGCTCCCCGGACCCCGACCCCGACTTTCTCACCGTCCAGACCAGCTGGCTTCTCACCACACTTCCGACGGCAGACAGCCATCATGGGGCCGAGGATTGAGCCGTCGTCACCGCCTCGCCCAGACGGCTTCCGCGTACTTGATTACACCGTTTACGTAGGAGTCTATGGGGTTGTAACTGAAGATGGCCTTTCGTCGCGCGGCGTCGGCTGCACCGTATTTACCTCGTTCATTGAGGTATTTCGCGACGCTCATGATGGCGTCCGGCCACGAATGGAGATTGATCGTGCCGTCTCCATCACCGTCGGCCGCATGAGGCATGCTGGCCGGCATGAACTGCGGGTATCCGATGGCGCCGGCCCATGACCCGTGGAGGGACAGCGGGTCGACACCCGTCGCCTTGCTGTGGCGTAGAAGCGCCACCAGGTTGCCTACGCACCGTCTACGTATCTTGGCAAAGCGTTCTTCCTGTTTCTTTGCTACCTCGGCGGAGGCCAGCGGATCAGCTTCGCCCTGCGCCGTAATCCGGCGGACCGCTGCCTGCTGCGCTTCTTCCATGTACAGCAACTGGGCGATCAGGACGTTGAACACGCGGTAGTTGCCCGTGAACTCTCCCAGGCCCGATTCCCACATCAGAATAGACACGATATCCTTCCGGGCAACGCCGTATTTCTGTTCCGCCGCGTCCAGCAGGTCCTTCTTTTCTTCGAGAAAATCAACACCGCGCTTCACCCGCTTTTCAGTCAGAAACACGCGAGAGAAATCCTCGTGGGCCTTGTTCTGAATCGCGACGCTGCGGGGCGTGGCTACCTTGATCAACTGGGACGCGTAGACTTCACGGCTTTCGGGGCGGTCGAACAAGGCCAGGAATTCCGCCTCGGATACCGGCTGACCGCCGCCCTGGGTGGACGCCAGGTGCTTGACGAGGTCCGGCAGGTAGGACGCTGCAGGATGGTTGCGCGGCAGGTCGACGATTGCCGATTTCTGAATCTCCCAAGACTGGGGAGGCTCCATGGCCGCGACGGCGGCCGGCCGAACAAGGAACGACGATACCAGGACAGCTAAGGCAACAGACCAGATTTTCATTCTGAATGGACCTTTCATGATTCGGGTTCCCGTGGCGTTAAGTCCGTATCAGATATAACTCCTTTTATTTACCGGGTTCGGACCGGGTCTGTCAAGGTCATTATGACTCGACGTTGGATCGATTCATAAGTATCCGTTTTATTTCATATTTACGTTTTAAACCTGGTTCGTTAAACTCCCGTATGCGACCTCAGAAAACCAGTTTTTTCAACTCGTGCTTCTTCGTGAAGTAGACCCCGTCCCGGTCCATCGGACCGGTAGTCTGGAATGCGGCCGGTTCTTCGTGAACCGTGGTCACTACGCCTGCGTCGGGATCGAAACGGTAGAAGCATCCGGTTGTGAATCCGTAAACGCCGCCATCCGGTCCGACTTGAACTCCGCCGTCCAGGGCCCGCCCGCCGGGCAGCGTAACGAGATGGGCAAACCTGCGGCCGGCCGGATCGAAAACGAATATGAGTGATTCCGCTCCTGTATGGACCGTCCCGCACAGTAGGCCGCCGTCAATGACCGCCAGCGCGTTGACCGACGTAACCGCAACCGGAAGCCGGCCTTCCCACACCTTTTCCTCCGCCGCGTAGTCCCAGAGGAACAACGACGCCTGGTCTACCCGGGGCTGCGTTCCCGAACCGCCCTGAATCGTCGTCCCGACGGCCAGGAGACCATGGGATTCCAGCCATGCCAGCGCCCAGCAACTGGCTTCCCCGGCAATATCCCGATAGGTTCCGAATTTCTCTGTGGCCGGATCGTACCAGGACAGCGGCCCGCCCCACATGCCGTAGTCCGGTACGGAGGCCGTCCACACACGGCCCAGGGGACCGGCGACCATGGAGCGTGGACGATAGGAGATCTCGTCCATGCGGCCGAGTTCACGGGGGTTGCTGCCGGCTTCCTCGCCGAAGTCATAGGGCCGGGAAGGATCGTAAACGGACAGGTTGGCGCCGGGATAGGAGCAGATGTAGAGTTTTCCGTCCATGTTGGCCATGGAATAGGCTTCCCCGGCCGCGGTGGTGCACATGCCCAGGTCGTCCATAGCCTGCGACGAAGGATCGAAGCGAAACAGGTGCAGGGGCAGGATGCTCGAGCCGTAGATGTTGTCGTCGGGGCCGCGCTGCACCAGGAAGATCTCGCTGCCCGCGGACTCGTAGGTAACGGGAATCGTACGTGTCGTACCTGAATCCGGATGGGAAATGGCCAATTCGTGAAACATCTGCGTCGCCCGGTCTGCGAAGTCGGCCGTGGAACCGTCGGACAGGGCCGGGGGCGGCGCCAGTTCGGGAAGGTCATCCACAGGCTCGGCTTCGAAACCGACCAGTCTGAAATCTCCCCCGGTCGACCGGATGTAGAGTTGCCCGTCGGCAGCCCGGTACAGCGTTAGAGACCCGCCATCCTCCGTGACCACTACGGGTCCCACGGTCCTGCGCTCGCCCGACTCCGGATGGTAGACTACCACGTGCGGGCGGGTCACCCTGATGTAGCATGCGATCGTGCCCCCGGCGCCAACGTAGGGATAACAGTACATGTCGGTCTCGTCCATCCGTCCGTGCCGGACGAACTCACCGGTCCCCGGATCGTAGCTCGTCAGGCCGGCCGATCCGTAGCAACCGATCCAGATCACGCCGTTGTCGTCCTCGTCCATGTTGCAGGGGAAGGTGTCGTTTGGGAGATTAATGGCTCCGAGGTCATCCAACTGCTCAGAAGCCGGATCGTACCGATACAGGTGCCCGGCATAGGCCGCGCCGATGTAGACGCGGCCGTCGCGGGTGCGGAGGGCGCCCGTGGGGAAATTGGCTGTGGGATCGGTCGAGGTCGCCTGGGACGTCGCGCCGGTGTCGGGGTTGATTTTGACGACGGTGAATCCCGCCGCCTGCTGTCCCATAACGGCAACCAGGCAGTCCCGGCCTTCACCGTCCTTGGTGGGGAAGACGCGGACCCAGTTGACGCTGCGGACCGGAATACCGATGGTCTGGATCGATGTGATGGTTTTATCCTTTCTGGTTTTCTTTCCGGTCACGGCGCGCCTCATCCGCGAAGATGGCCACCGTTTCCTCCAGGGTGCGGTTGCGGTCCACGGTCTCGGGCCGTTCGTGGCCGATGGGGCTTTCGGCGATTAGGCGGAAAATGTGTTCCGCGCCTTTGTGAAAACCGGGCGATACCCCGGCCTGGTCGTAAGTCGCCGCGATCTCCTGCATTTCGCCGATCCACCGGAAGGCCTTGGCCGACAGGCTGCGGACACCGTCCATCGCCTTGAGCCGCTGTGACTGGCTTTCGGCAAATTCCGCCAGCAATTCCTCACCCAGGCCCATGACCTCGGCCGCGGTCAGCGCGGCGGCATGGAGGGCGGATGTCCCCTTGGTGACCGAGGCGTAGCACATCTTGATACCCGACGCCCTGCCCACTTCGCCGCCCAGCGTCCGGACGAGGATGCCGTGACCGTCGAATCCGGACAGCATCTCCTCGTGGGGACCCGAAGCATAGAAACGGGTCTTTTCGCGGCCGCCCGGGGGCCCACCGATGATGCCCGCGTCGATGAAGCGCCCTCCAGCGCCGGTGATGACCACGTCGATCTCCCTCGCCGAATCCGGCGAGATGGCGTTGCAGTCGGCGTAGGCCGGCGAGGATCCGGTCCGCTTCATAACGTCCGCCACCTGAAGGGCGAGCGCATGGGCCTGGTCAGGTACCAGAATGGCGAGGATCAGATCGGATTCCCGTACCAGTTCATCCAGGTCCGGTACGTCCCGGATACCCGCGGCTGCCGTCAGCGTACGGGTCCTTTCGCTTCGGCCCGTCAGACAGGTGGCCACGTCATATCCGCCCGCAATGAGGCATCTCCCCACGGAATGGCCCATCTCCCCGGGGCTCAGAATGGCGATTCGGTGCGTTTTCATCCTCGTCTCCCTGCCGGGTGTCAGTTTGAGTGTCAGGTCTGAGTCCGTCTGGCCACCATGCGCCGGATCACGCGGTGGCCCTCATCGATGTCTTCTTCGTGCAGCACGGAGAATCGGCCGGCGGGTAGACGGCTGGCCGGTTCTCCCTCTTTGAAACACCAGTCCGGATTCTGCGACTCCCGGTAGCGCAGATGGTCGAGCGTAAAGCCCTGCCACGCGATGAGCCCGCCATCGGCGACCACGGGCCAGGCGTAGTCGAAGACCGCCTGCTCCCAGTACATCACGCAGATTACGAGCGCGAATTTCCGGTCAACGGGCGGACGCCAGGCATTCAGGTCCGCTTCCACACAGGTCAGCCGGGTCCCAAGGCCCTGCTCCGCGGCCTCCTTACGAAGCCGGTCCAGGGCCACGTTCGATATGTCGACGGCAAGTACTTCGCGTCCGGCTTCGGCCTGGACCAGTGCCTGGGCCGACATGCCGCAGGCCAGTTCCAGTACGGACCCTTCCGGATATCCCAGCGTGGCCGCCTGTTCGTACAGCGGGCACGATTCTCGCGGCGCAATGCGCTTCGGATCCCGGTATCGCGCGTTCCACTTCAGCCGGTCGGGATGGTCTTCGAAGCGTTGCGTGCGGGGCTCCGTGTTCTTCAAAGCGAAAGTGCTTCCGTTTGCTGATCAAACCGGGTCGATTACGAAGGAATCTACCGTGCCTGAACTTCCTGCGCCACGACGAGAATATGGCTGCCCTGCCTGACCGGCTGGCGGAAGGACTGCGAAAGCACATAGCCGTCCACGCCCGCGCGCACCGGCCAGGGCGGGTCGTCCACGCGGTAGAAATCGTGCAGGTTCCCCACGACCTGTCCCGCTTTCACGAGTTCGCCGCAGGCCATCAGTGGTTCGTAGTGTCCTGGAAAGGGCGCCGGTACGTAGCATTCCCGGTCGATGATCGCGGTCAGTTTCTGGGTGCCGTCGGCGTGGTGGGCGATGGGCCGGATATCCCCGGCAAGCTGGCCATGATGGATGGCCGCGGCGCGTATGCCGTGCCGCGCGTACCGCACGCCGTCGGGATTAACCGATTCGCCCCAGCCCAGTTCCGTTCCGATCGTGATCTTTCCCAGCCTTTCCGCCTCGCTGACCATCAGCCCGGGGGTCTCGTTCTGATACACCATAACGAAGGGCGTGCCGAACCAGCGGGCCGTGTCTTCGATGACGGCCGACTGGTCCGGGTCATCCACCTGGTGAAAGCTCGAGCACTGTGCAAAGTCGAGTTCGGCGCCACCGGAATGGATGTCCGTCACGACGTGCACGCGGGGCCAGAGATATTCCCGTACGAAATGTGCAATTCGGTGAGTGATGCCCGCGAGGGCCGGCGACGTCCCTGCGCCGTCCACGAAAGCCCGGTTCAGGTTGACCCCGTCATCTGCGTCGCTCGCCCGGCGGCCCACGTGGAACGCCCCGGGGTTGAGCACGGGAATGAGGATCAATCGACCCCTGACCGCCTCCAGATCGATCTCCTGAAGCAGTCCCTTGATCGCGACCGGTCCTTCGTATTCGTTGCCGTGATTGGATCCGCTGGCCATGAGTCCCTGGCCTTCGCGGGCGTCGGGCCCTACCATGACCGTCAGGGGAATGAGATGATCCGCCCAGAGCGAATCGTGTTCCAGGGCGACCCAGTAGTCCCGGCGCCCCGGGGAATCGAGATCGAGCCTGTCGGGTCGTACCACTTCACGGGGCATGCCGGTCTCCAAAATCGTCGGGTTTGTCGTGCAACATTCGTCAGAACGAATGGCCAGGCATGGCACAGATTACGTGCGCAACATCGAGACGCCGAGTAGTCTGCGATCAACGCGCGTCACACAGAGACGCCGAGGGGGCCGCGATCAACGCGCGTCACACAGAGACGCCGAGGGGGCCGCGATCAACGCGCGTCACACAGAGACGCCGAGCAGTCCGCGGGTAATCTGGAAATCCGTGTTGCCGATGGCCTGGGCCCGGGGTGTATGAATACTGGCGGCCGTGCGTCG